>VFSW01003140.1_pt1 | contig 24757 bp, 17 predicted proteins | sample 5358111 | NCBI WGS metagenome assembly VFSW01 (sample SAMN11554181, study PRJNA540505) | mine drainage metagenome | isolation source: sediment from site ElyBrook_90M | place: USA: Ely Copper Mine, Vershire, VT | collected 2017
CCACTGCGCCGGTCATCAATGCGCAGGCAGCGGTGCTGGCCACCGGCCGTTCGGCGATTGCCGAGCGGCTGGCCAAGGCGCCCGGCGTGGTCACGGCGCGCACCCTGACGCTGCCGCGCGAGTCGCTGGCCGCGGCCGACGCCGCCGTTGCGCTCGACCGCCACGGCTTCCAGTTTCCGCTGCTGGTGCGAACCCCGGGATTTCACGGTGGCGAGAACTTTGCGCGCGTGGAAAGCGCGTCCGAACTTCCAGCGGCACTTGAGGTTCTGCCTGGCAACGACCTGATTGTCATGGAGTTTTTGGACGCACGCGGAACGGACGGCAAGACGCGCAAGTACCGGGTGATGATGATTGACGGCGTGCTGTATCCGCTTCACCTCGCCGTCTCGCACGATTGGAAGATTCACTACTTCAGCGCGGAGATGGCGGACCATGCCGAGCATCGCGCCGAGGACCAAGCCTTCCTGGCCGATATGCGCGGCGTCGTCGGAGCAAAGGCCATGACGGCGCTCGGAGAAATCCAAAAGACGCTGGGCCTGGATTATGGCGGCATCGATTTTGGCTTGAACGCCAACGGGGATGTGTTGCTCTTCGAGGCCAATGCGGCCATGGCGGTTCTTCCTCCCGACGCGGATCCGCGCTGGGATTACCGCCGCCCGGCTGTCGGAGTGATTCTGCAGGCGGTCAGGAAGATGCTGGTGGAGCGGGCGCAATGGAATGGACGCACGCCGACAGGCTGGCTGCCGAAAGACCAGCCGGTGGAAGCACTACAGCCCACGACGTGAGGCTTTCGACTCTTCTCTCTGACTCGTTCCTACCCGCGCGTTGCCGCTTGCTCCACCAGGCGATTCAACTCGGCATCGTTGCCTGCCGGCAGGGAGAGGCACGAGTCTGACAGACGCGCCAGCCGGACATCGGGAAAACCGAGCCTGCGCTTCAAAGCCAGAATCTCCTCCATCTTTGCGGCGGGAATGCTCTTCAGCGGCTTGCCGATCTGCTGCGCCAGCAGGTAGGTCTTGCAGCAGGTTTCGAAGATCTCCACCAGCCACTCGGCGTGGGTGACCGAGCCGGCCCAGCAGACCACGCCGTGATTCTGGAGCAGGATGGTGTTGTGATTCTGGACGAAGGGCAGCACCGTCTCGGCAAAGGCCTGGGTGCCGGGAGTTTCGTAGGGCGCGACGGCTGCCGGACCGATGAAGATTTCGTATTCCGTGATCAGCCCGTTGGGCGGCGTGGCGCCGGTCAGCGCGAAGGCCGTCGAATAGGGCGGATGGCAGTGGACCACGGCGCGGGCGCGGGGGTTGGCTTTGTAAATCTCCAGATGCAGCAGCAGTTCGCTGGTGCGGAAACGGTCTCCGGCCAGGATGTTGCCGTCGAGGTCAGAGAGGCAGATGTCGGCCGGCACCAGGTCGCCTTTGCTGACCATGGTGGGAGTGCAGAGCACGTATCGGGTGCCGAGACGAACACTGATATTGCCGCCGTTGCCGTCCACGTACTCCCGCTGCCAGAGCTTGCGGCCGGCGCGGATGATCTCCTGACGAAAGGCCTCGGCCTCCGGGGAGCTGGCCGCGGCCAGGGGCGAGGTTTCCCCGTGGATCGACTCGGCCTGCGCAACAAAAGCGGCCTCAGCCGCGGCTGGCGCGGCTTCCCTGGCCTCTTCCACCTGCCTGCCCTGCGCGGCGTGCTGCTCCATACGTGACCTCTTGGGGATGACCTTATGGGGGTTGACCATTCCGCCGCGACTGGTTGGCCGTGCCGCGGCAAGCACTCGGCGACACTTCGAGTCCACTATAGTGCCGAGCCTGAAAATCCCCGGTGACTGGGGTCACAAAGGAAAGTGGTGAAGTCTACCGATCTCGACCGCGCTTGCTCGCATTCATGAAAGCTCAACTGAATGGAAGAAGTCGGCCAGGCATCCGCGCCACCTCGACCGGGAAGCTCGGCGAGGCAGCCCGGCCAGCCGCATCGGGACGCAGATAGAAAGTACAAATTTAAAGTACACACACAGTTGCGAAAAAGGCTATAATTCGCTAACTCCGGGGAAAACAACAGAACGACCGGGATCGCGACACAGAGCATTTCCGGTTTTATCGCAAGCCTTCGGAGGCAGGTTCGCAAGCAGACGTATGCGAGCGCGAACAGCGGACAAGGAGCTTGAAGTGATCGACAGAATGCGCCGGAGTTTTCTACCTTGCACCGCCGTTTTTGCGGCGGTACTGACCTTGGCCGCCGTACTGGGCGCGCAGGCCGCGCCAGCCGCGCCAGCCGCGCCGGCCGAGAACTGGCAGACCTACAGCTATGCGCAGGATGGCTTCAGCGCATCGTTCCCGTCCACGCCAACGATGCAGAAGCAAAACGTGCCCACCGCCGCCGGCACATTCGAGCTGCGCGCTTACCTGGCGGAAATTGGACAGGCGGCGGTCTTTGTCGGCGTCTGCGACTACGGCAATGCGGTTGCGGGCCGAGATCCGGATAAGGTGCTGCAAGGCGCAGAAAATGGAGCTATTTTGAATGTGAGCGCGAATCTGGTCAGCTCAAGCAAGATCACATTCGGCGTCTATCCCGGGATGCAGTTCGAGGCCGAAAGCACCTCCATGCATTTTTCCGCCCGCATCTATCTGGTGGGCACCACGCTTTACCAGACGCTGACCGCATCGCCGCTGGCTACGCCCTATGCCGGTGCATCGCGTTTTCTGGACTCGTTCCAGTTGATTGCGAGGGTGCAGAATCAGTCCACGCAATAACATCGGGTCTGTTCACATTACCGGCTCAGCCTTCCGCGCGCGGCAGGGCCGGCGTTACTGCCAACACCCGGCAGCGATGCTTGCCCGTCGCGCTCCAGGCCAGCGGCATTTTGCTCTCCATGTAGGCGCAATCGCCGGCCTCGAGCACCTCGTGCATGCCGCCGGCATTCAACTGCAGCTTGCCCTCCAGAACGTAGACCAGGCCGTCGGCTTCGCTGCAAGCCTCCGTCGCGCAAGTGGCTCCTCCGGCAGGAACCTCGATCATCCGCGCCTGTAGCCGCGAAGTGCCGGAGACCGCGTTCAGCGGCGTGATCCTGGCCGCTTCCAGCCCGCGGCTGTTGTCTTGCAGGTGTGCCCGGCGCGTGATCGAGAGCGTATGCTGGGCGGGCTCGGCAAAGAAGTGGCTCATGCCCACGCCGTAGACCCGGCTGATGGTGGCCAGGGTGGGCAGCGTGGGAATCATGCGGTCCGTCTCCAGCTTGGAGAGCAGCGCCGTTGATAATCCGGTCTCGGCCGCCAAACGCGACAGAGTCAGATGCTTCTGAGTGCGCAGTGATCGCAGTTTCATACCGATGCAGTAAGGTTCAAGGGACCACTGAGCATAGGACACCGTTTTGGACATGGGAGACTCCTCATCCAAGTGTGCCAGCCGAACGTGATGTCCTTTCTGATAAATCTCTGAAGATTTCCGGAAAGGCATTCGGAAACTGATTACTTATTCTCTCTATTCGATTACTTCATACTCCAAAAACGTCAAAAGATCGGTATCCAATTTCATACCGTATCCCCAGAAAAACGGATAAGCTAGAGGACAAGAAAATACTGGGCTGAACGAAGCGCAGAGATACGCTGGAACGCCTGCATCCTCTTCCTTAACTGGTTGCCCCCCACGCAGATTCCCGCGACCACTGTCGGCAGTTGCCCGGTATCCGAGGAAGCGTGGTGGTCGCAAGAACAGAGCCCTTCCCAGATTCGCGCAATGCATCGGAGAACGGATCTCCATCGGCTGGTCCCGGCAGCGGGGATGCGCAGTCTGCCTGCTCGTTTGCCGGCTTCCGTCTGCAGAGCGATGGCACGCTCTGGCGCGGCGACGCCGTGGTGCATCTGCCTCCCAAGGAACTGGCGGCGCTCCGCTTGCTGATCGCCTGCGCCGGGCAGATTGTATCGCCCGTGCAACTGAAGCATGCCCTGTGGGACGATGTGCATGTGACGGCCGACAGCGTTCCCAAATGCCTGTCCTCGCTGCGCGCGCGGCTGGAGCCGGAATCCTGCATCCAGACCGTCTACAAGCGCGGCTACCGATTTACGGCAGAGATCGGACGACCGGACGCCGGCTCAACCGGCGCGCCGCTGCGGCTGGCCATTCTGCCCTTCACCACCAGAAGCTTTGTCCCGGATCATCTCGGCGCGGCCATCGCCGAAGAGATCATCGCCAGGCTGGGCTCCGGAGTTCCGAATCACAGGCTTTCATTGCTGGCCGGGAGCCGACCCCATGCGGCAGTTGTGATCATGGCGCGGGATTCGGTTTTCAATCTGGCCCTGAGTGAATTAACGGCACAGCAGATCGGCCAGAAACTCAATGCCGACCTGGTGTTGACCGGAACCGTGCAGGCCTTCTCCGCGCATTACCGGCTGCGGGCGGAGATGATCCGTGTGGAGGACGGTACGCAAATCTGGGTGGAAGACATCATGGCGCCACAGAACGGGACAGAGGAACTTGAGTCCGAACTGCTGCGCAGGCTGGACTTTCGCCTGGGAGGGAGCGCCCTGGGCGACAGGTCTTCGTCGCCGGGCTGGACGGGCGGGATTCCCGCGAAAAGAAGATTGCCCGCTCGACCCAGTCACGACAGCCTGAGCATCGCTCAGGACGGCCTGGGCATCGCCGCCGCCGGCGAGGCCGAGGAAACCGCCGGCACACGGCGAACCGAGGCCTATGAGATTTTTCTGCGCGGGCACCATGAGTGGCAGACCCTGCATCGCCATCGTATGCAGGACGGACAGCAGCACCTGTTGCGGGCCATCGAACTTGATCCCGATCTGATCTGCGCCAAGGTCGATCTGGCGCACCTGTGCGTGATTCAGTCCTTCTACGGCTTCATGTCTCCCGCCGTTTCGGCAGATCTGGTGCATCGCGTGGCGGAATCGATCTCCGATCTTTCGCGGCAGGCCGAAGCTCTGCTCCCGGCGCTGGGCTGGATCAGCTTCCACTTCGACCGCAACCTGCACGATGCGCTGCTGGCTTTCTCCTACAGCTCGCATCTGCCCCACGACCCATGGACCACGCGCGCGCGGACCATGTTCGCGTTGAGCCGTCATCGCTTTGCCGACGCCATCGCACAGTTGCGCGCCGCAATTCAGAGCGATCCGTTTTCGCCCTGGCTGCAGAACCGTCTGGCCTGGGCGCTGCATCTGAATGGGCAGGCCGAGGCCAGCGTGGAACAAATCCGCAGGAGTATCGCCCTCTTTCCCCAGCACGAGGGTACCGGCCTGTACGGCGCGGCGATTCTGGCCTACAACGGAGAGGCCGAACCGGCGATCGCGCTGGCTCAGGAGCTGGCGCAGCGTCTGCCCTTCTTCGATCTTGCCAGTTCCGTGCTTGCCTATGCGCTGGCCTGCGCCGGCCGAGGGGATGAGGCCCGCGCCATTCTGGAACGGCTGCAATGGCTGGGCCGGGAACGCTTCGTGGTGCGTGGGTTTACACCCGCCGCCTATGCCGCCCTAGGCGATCACCAAGCCGCCCTGGCCGAGTTGCGCGCCGACAACGAGGCCCGCTGCCCCTGGTTCTTCCAGATGCTGGCCGATCCGCGTCTGAAACCTCTGCACGGCAACCCGGAGTTCCAGCAGATGAGGAAGATGCTTACTGAAATGGAAGCCGAGGTGGAAGAGAACCTGGAAGTTAGAGAGTGATTGCAAGTCTCCTCCAATTTGTTCCGCAAGTAAGGCATCGCCTCGCTCCCGGTGATCCACATCACACAGTCCGCCTTCCCAAATACTGAATAATAGTGAAGGATGACGGTCGGTTCATCCTTGCCCCGGCAGACGCATGGCTTGCGTTCGCTTCCCGTCGCCGCGCGTCAAAAAACCGCGCTGTGTCCTGGTTCGATCGGAGATGTTCCTTCATGTACAAGATTCTGGAAGCTCGCACTGTCGGCCTGAATATCAAGCAGTTCGTGATTGCCGCGCCGCGCATTGCCCGCAAGCAGAGGCCGGGGCAGTTCCTCATTCTCCGCCTGCACGAAAAGGGCGAACGCATCCCGCTCACCATCAAGTCGTCCGACCCGGAAGCCGGCACGGTCACCATCGCCGTGCAGGCCGTCGGCAAGACCACTTCGCTGTTGAACTCGCTTGAGGCGGGCGACTCGATTCTGGACATCGTGGGTCCGCTCGGCAAGCCCTCGGAGATTGAAAACTACGGGACAGTGGTGATCCTGGCCGGTAGCGTGGGCACGGCCATGGCGCTGCCCACGGCCTACGCGCTCAAGGCCGCAGGCAATCATGTGGTCTTCATCGAGGGCGCGCGGTCAATCAGGATGGTCGTCTTCGAGGACGAGGTCCGCGCGGCCAGCAGCGAGACCTACATGATGACCGACGACGGCAGCTACGGCGAACAGGGGCTGGTCACTCACCAACTCAATGCCTTGATTGCCGCCGGACGCAAAATCGACTTTGTGCTGGCCGTGGGCCCAGTGCCGATGATGCGCGCCGTGGCGCAGGTAACCGCGCCTTTGAAAATTAAAACCATGGTCAGCCTGAACTCCATCATGGTGGACGGCACGGGAATGTGCGGCGGCTGCCGGGTGCTGTTGGGGAGCACAAGCAAGTTTGCCTGTGTGGATGGTCCGGAGTTCGACGCCTCTCAGGTCAACTTCGAGGTCCTGATGCAGCGCAACGCCATGTACCGCGAGAGGGAGTGCCAGTCGATGAAGCGCTTCCAGGAAAACCAGGAAGACCACGTCGAAGATCTGCGCGCGGAGCTGGCCCAGCGACTGGCGATGGGAGAGACCCACTATGCCTGAGAAAAACGCGCTTGCATTGCCCGACAGGAACGCTCTTCCCTTGAAGGAACGCATGAAGATTCTGCGCACCCGTATGCCGGAGCTGGACGCCACGGTGCGCAGCCGCAACTTCGAGGAAGTGAATCTGGGCCTCAAAGCCGCCGACGCTCTGACCGAGGCCTCTCGCTGCATCGAATGCGCCAAGCCGGGCTGCGTGGTGGAATGCCCGGTGGGCGTCAAGATCAAGGACGTGGTCGCGCTGATTCATGCCGGCGACTACCTGGCCGCCGCGGCCAAGCTGCGCGAGGACAATGCGCTGCCGGCCATCACCGGCCGCGTCTGTCCGCAGGAGAACCAGTGCGAGGGCGGCTGTGTGCTGGGCAAGAAGGGGGCGCCTGTGGCCATCGGCAACCTGGAGCGGTTTGTGGCCGATTTCGAGCGCACCAGCAGGCAACTTGGATTGCCGGTGAACGCGCCCGCGACGGGCAGGAGCGTGGCCATTGTGGGCAGCGGCCCGGCCGGCCTGAGCGCCGCCGGAGACCTGGTTCAGAAAGGCCATCGGGTGCGCGTCTTTGAAGCTCTGCATGAGCTAGGCGGCGTGCTGGTCTACGGCATTCCCGAGTTTCGCCTGCCCAAGTCGATCGTGAAGGGCGAGGTGGACAACCTGCGCCGCATGGGCGTGGAGTTCGAGACCAACGTGGTGGTGGGCAAGAGCGTCACCATCGACGAGCTGATGCACGCGGAAAACTACGACGCGGTCTTTGTGGCCACCGGCGCCGGGCTGCCGGTCTTCCTCAACGTTCCCGGCGAGCACCTGAACGGCGTCTACTCGGCCAATGAATTTTTGACGCGCGTGAACCTGATGCGCGCCTACCAGCACGAAGCCTACGACCAGCCGGTCTACGACTGCCGCGACAGGGATGTGATCGTGGTGGGCGGCGGCAACACGGCGATGGACGCAGTGAGGACGGCTCGACGTCTGGGCGCGAAGACGGCCACGCTTGTCTATCGCCGCTCCGAGGCGGAGATGCCGGCCCGCGCGGAAGAGGTCGTCCACGCTCGCCAGGAGGGCGTCGAGTTTCGTCTGCTGACCAACCCGGTCGAATTCCTGGGTGACGAAAAGGGCTGGCTGACCGGCGCGCGCTGTGTGCGCATGGAGCTGAGCGAGCCGGACGCGGACGGAAGACGCCGCCCGGTCGCAGTCGAAGATTCGGAGTTGATTTTGCCCGCGAATGTAGTCATCATCGGCGTGGGCACCACCGCCAATCCGCTCATTCAGAGCACCACGCCGGATCTGGCGACTGACAAGCGCAACTACATCGTGGCCGACGCCGACACCCTGCGCACCAGCAAGCGCGGCGTCTTTGCCGGCGGCGACATTGTGACCGGCGGAGCCACGGTGATTCTGGCCATGGGCGCGGGGCGCAAGGCGGCCGTCTCCATTCACGAGTACCTGACTACCGGCTCGTGGTGATTTCATACCAGGGAGTTGCGCGGGCTGTCCGATATCCTGAGCCATTTTATTGCGCACTGGCGCAGTGCGGCCGCTGCTGTTATTCTGGCCAACGTTGCATGATTTAATTCGAGAGGGAAAATTTATGTGGTTTCTGGGCATGGATGTGGGCACGGGCGGCACGCGCGCCTTGGTGGTGGATGCCGAGGGAAAGATTGTCAGCAGCGCATCGAGTGAGCATGCGCCCTTTCGCACGCCCCATCCGGGATGGGCGGAACAGGACCCCGAAGACTGGTGGCGGGCGGCCAAAGAGGCCATTCGCGGCGCTCTGGCCAATGCTCCCGCACCGCGTCAACCCATTGCCGCCATCGGCCTCACCGGCCAGATGCACGGGGCAGTGCTGCTGGATGCGGCCGGCCAGGTGCTGCGCCCCTCGCTCATCTGGTGCGACACGCGCACCCAGCCCCAGTGCGACTGGCTGCATGAGCGCATCGGCTATGAAAAGCTGATCGAGCTGACCTGCAACCCGGCCCTGCCCAACTTCACCCTCACCAAACTGCTCTGGGTCAAAGAGCACGAGCCGGAGATCTTCGCCAAGACCCGCCACATTCTCTGCCCCAAGGATTATGTGCGCTATCGCCTCACGAATGAGTTCGCGATCGACGTGCAGGAGGCCTCGGGAACGCTGCTGCTGGACGTGACCCATCGCCGCTGGTCGCGGGAAGTGGCCGAAGCCGCGGGAATTCCCGAGACCTGGCTGCCCCAGGTCTATGAGTCGCCCGAGGTCTGCGCGCGCATCAGCGAAGGCGCTGCCGGGATGACCGGTCTGGCCGCCGGGACGCCGGTCGTTGCCGGCGCGGGAGATCAAGGCGCGGGCGCCGTGGGCATGGGCATTTTGCAGCCGGGTTCGGTTTCGGCCACCATCGGCACCTCGGGCGTGGTCTTTGCCGCCACCGCCAGCCCCACCAAAGATCCCAAGGGCCGCCTGCACACCTTCTGCCACGCGGTTCCCGGACTGTGGCACGTGATGGGCGTAACCCAGTCGGCGGGCCTCAGCCTCCGCTGGCTCAAGGAGACCTTCTTCAGTGGCCAGGATTACGATGCGCTGACCAGCGCCGCTTCCCGGATTCCCGCCTGCACCGAGGGCCTGGAGTGGGCGCCCTACCTGCTGGGCGAGCGCACCCCGCACCTGGACCCCAAGGTCCGCGCCGCCTTTGCCGGCATCTCCAGCAACCACACGGCGGCGCACTTTGTCCGCGCCGTGCTGGAGGGCGTGGCCTACTCGCTCGAAGACACTTTCACGCTCTTTGCCGAGCTGTGCATTCCGGTGACCGCGATTCGCCTGGGCGGCGGCGGCGCGCGCGGCCCGCTGTGGCGCAGGATTCAGGCCGGGATTTACGGCCAGGCCGTCGAAGTGCTCACCGCCGAAGAAGGCGGCGCATTCGGTTCGGCGCTTCTGGCCGGAGTAGGCGCGGGACATTGGGCCAATCTGGACCAAGCCTGCGGCCAGGCGATCCAGGTTGCCCAGCGCATCGAGCCGGACGCCGCTGACCTGACGGCTTACAAGAGCGGTTATGCGCAGTGGTGCAAGCTTTACCCGGCGCTCAAGAGCCTGCGCTAGGCGTGATGGCTTTGCGCAGAACTCCGGATTTTCTGTGCAGAGCAGGCACCGCTTCACCAGGGGAACAAGATCGGTTAGCCTTAGGTCATGCACCGCTCCCTGACTCTGATCTCCCTGCTCTGTTTGTGCGCCGGAGTTGGCACGCTGGCGCAAAGCCCCGCAAACGCCGCACCCCCGCAAACCGCTTCGGCGGTCGCGGCAACACAAGCCGTTCCGGCCTCTTCTTCTACTACGCCCACCTCAACCGCGGCGCCTGCCCTGCCGGCGCCGCCCGCAGGGCCTTCCTGCGCAGATCTGCACCTGGTGCCGGCGCCGCGCGAGTGCGTGGCCGTGCAGGCCATTCCGATTGGGAACATCGGATTCTTTGTCTCCACCGGAAAGGATGCCGAAGACGGCTTTACCGCCCAGGACCTGATCGAGAACAGCCTGGGCGGCAGAATCGTCCAGAAAGAAGCTCCATCCATTCGGCTGGAGCGGGCGGAGAGCGCGGAGGCCCAAGCGCTGCTGGCCAGCAATCACCTCAGCTTTGATCCGGCAATGCACGACGAGGGCTATATTCTGACGCCCGACGGCCAAGGCGGTCTGGCGGTGATTGCGGAAACCTCGGCCGGCATCTTCTACGGCGCACAGACGGTAAAGCAGTTGATCCGCGGCAGCGGCCAGGATGAGGTGCTGCTGACGCCCACGCTGCGCGACTGGCCGGCCATGGCGCACCGCGGCTTCTCCGATGACTGGTCGCGCGGCCCGCTGCCCAGCATGGATTTCCTGAAACGCGAGATTCGCACTCTGGCGGCCTACAAGGTCAACATCTTCTCGCCCTACTTCGAGAGCACATTTGCATACGCTTCCTCGCCGGTGGCGGCCTTCCCCGGCGGCGCCGTGACCCCGGACGAGGCTCGTGAGATGGTGGCCTACGCTGCCCGCTATCACATCACTGTGATCCCCGAGCAGGAGTCCTTCGGCCACCTGCACCACCTGCTCAAGTTCGAGCAGTTTTCTGCGCTCGGCGAGACGCCGCACGGCTCCGTGCTGGCTCCCGGTAACCCGGCCGCTCTGCCCTTGATCGCCAGTTGGTTCTCCGAGCTGGCCAGGATTTTTCCCGGCCCTTACGTACACATCGGAGCGGATGAAACCTTCGATCTGGGTCTGGGAAGAACGCGCGACCAGGTACAGCAGCAGGGGCTGGGCCCGGTCTATCTCGACTTCCTCAAGCAGATTCACACCACGCTCGCACCCAACCACAAGCGGCTGCTCTTCTGGGGCGATGTAGCGGTCAACTCTCCGGATCTCGTCGCCACTCTGCCCAAGGATATGATCGCCGTGCCCTGGGAATACGACGCCAGGCCGGACTATAAGCCGATCATCGAACCGTTCACTGATGCAGGCCTCGAAACCTGGGTTGCGCCCGGCGTCCGCAACTGGAACCGCATGGCCCCAGACAACTCCGCAGCCCTCGACAACATTCGTAACTTCGTCCGCGACGGCCAGGCGCTGGGCGCTACCGGCGTACTGAACACAGCGTGGAATGACGACGGCGAGGGCATCTTCGACGAGGACTGGTTTGGCGTGCTGTTTGGCGCGGCGGCCGGCTGGCAGCAGGGCGAAAGCTCGGAGGATGGTTTTACATCTTCCTACGGGCTGGCCTTTCACCACGACCCGACGGGCAAGATCGACCAGGCCGAGCGCGAATTGATGGCCGCGCAGGCGGACTTTGCGCAGGCCGGCTTGAAAGACGCCGAAGACGCATATTTCTGGGTCGATCCGTTTTCTGCCGAGGGTCAGCGCCTGACCGTTCAGTTGCAACCGGTGGTGAGCGATCTGCGCCTGCACGCCGAGCGCGCCATCGCGCTGATTGCCGAAGCCCGGTCCGCGGCCAGGCAGGATCATCGTACGCTGGAGAACCCGGAGGCGCTGGACGCGATGGAGCTGGGCGCACGGCGCATCGACTTCACCGGCCTCAAGTTCCAGGAGGTCGGCGAGTGCGCGGCGCTCTACGCCCAGGCGCAGGCGCTGGCCGGGAACAAGAGCCGCTGGGACGAAGTCGAACAACTGCTGGAGACCATCGGCTCCGACAACGGCAAACTGGAAGACATGCGCGACGGCTACACGCAGTTGCGCGGCCTTTACCAGCAAGCCTGGCTGCGCGACAGCCGGCCCTATTGGCTGGAGAACAACCTGGCCCACTACGACCTGGCCGCGCAACTGTGGATCGGGCGCGGCGACCGATGGAATCGGGTACTGGAGCAATGGGACCAGACGCATACGCTGCCCACGCCGGCCGAGGCCGGAATGCCCGCGGCGTCTGCACTGCCGGCAGCGGAGAAGCCGGCACTGCCAGTGGAGAAACCACCGCTTGCTGCCGAACAACTTGCTCCCGCCGCGAAAACGCCCGGCAAACCTGCCGAGACTCCCGGCAAGCCCGCAGAGAAATCAACCGTCAAAAAATGGGAGATCTGGAAAAAACAATAGCGGCCAACGTGAAAAACACGGACCATCCGCACAGCCTGAGCCCGTTTAACTCGCGCTGCTTTGAAAGTCCGCGAAGATGAAGCCGTCGCGATCGACGATTTCTCCCGTCTCCAAGTGCAGCGGGGTTCGGAACATCGGTCCGGCGTAGACGCAGGTATGAAACTCGCCGCGCTCACCGCAGGGGTCGGCCTGGGGCGGCAGATCGCGCAACAGAGCCTCATCGAACTCGCGCCCCGCAAAGCTGCCCGGCAACTGCTTCGAGTCCACGCAGGAGAGCCGGGCGCGGAGGCCGCCGGCGATCATCGCCCTCGCCAGCTCGTCGGTGGGAATCTCCCAGAGCGGAAACAGCGGCTCCAGCCCGGTCGGCTTGAGCTGTGTCTCGCGGTAGGCGCGCACATCGGGCAGGAACAGGTCGCCAAAGGCTACCGCGTCAATCTGCTCGGCGACGGCGCGCTGGCATACCTCGCTCATGCGCTGCTCGTAGATCTCGTTGGAGCAAGGCCAGGGCAGGGGCACAACCCACAGTGGCAACTGAGCCGCTTCGGCCTGCGCTTCCAGCACCGAACGCCGCGTACCGTGCATGGCCACGCGCTGAAACTCCGAGTTCAAGGTGGTCACCAGGCCGGCGATTTCAATCTCCGGCTGCTGGCGCAGGAGGTGGAGCGTCCAGGCGCTGTCTTTGCCGCTGCTCCAGGATAAGAGGACACGTTTCATAAGACGATCATACCCGGCTCAAAAAAATGGCCCGCCCCAAACCGGCGGCAGGCCATTATTTCTGTTTTCGGTTGCCCTATTTCAGCGTCAGATCGGCGTCGAGCGGGGTGTTCTCGCTGGAGTCGCCCACCCGAATGACGAACTTGCCCGGATCGATGGTCCACTTGTGGGCCGCTTCATCCCAATAGCTGAAGGCGCGGGCGTCCAGGTTGAGGGTGATGTGCCTGGTCTCACCCGGCGTCAGAACCACTTTGTCGAAGCCTTTGAGTTCGCGCTCCGGACGGCTGACTGTGGCCGAGGGATCGGAGACGTAGAGCTGGGCCACTTCGGCGCCCGCCACGCTGCCGGTATTGGTCACATCAAAGCTGACTGGAACCGTTGCGCCGGAGACGGCCGTCGCCGGAACATCGAGCTTGGCGAAGCCGAAGGTGGTATAGCTCAGTCCGAAGCCGAAGGGAAAGAGCGGATGCTTGCCGGTGGTGGTCCAGTAGCGATAGCCCACCATCAGCTTGTCTCCGTACTTCACGTGGGGGATCAGGTAATCGACCGGCGCTTTGCCGTCTTCGGTCACGTGCAGCGTGGTGTCTTCTCCCTTGATCGGGTAGTACCAGGCGAACGAGGGGTTGTCCTGCCAACTGCGGTCGAAGCTGACCGGCAACTTGCCTTCCGGATCGTGCTTGCCGAAAAGAACCTCAGCGACCGCCGTGCCGCCTTCCTGGCCGGGATAGTAGTTGTGCAAGAGCGCCGGAACCTTGTCGATCCAGCGCTCCACATCCATGCCGCCGCCGCCGGTGAGGGTAACGACGGTCTTCGGATTGGCCGCGGCGACAGCCTCGATCAGCGCATCCTGCCCCCAGGGCAACGTGAAGGTGCGGTCATGTCCCTCGCCTTCGGTGGCTGCGTTGAAGCCGGCAGCGACGACCACCACATCCGCGAGCGCAGCGAACTTTTTCGCGTCCGGCGAAACCATGTCCGGCTCATAGGCAAGCCCAAAGCCGAAGCGCAGTCCGGGAGCCCAGGGCGAGTAATCGGCCTCCACGTGTACCGTCTGCCCGGCCGTCAGATCTAGCGTGGCCGAGAGCGGAACCTGGCCTTCGAGGTGTGGCTGGGTGAGAATTTCCTTGCCATCCACCAGTACCTTGTAGGAGTCTTCGCCGCTGGCCGCGGCCAGGAGCAGATATTTGCCCGAATTTTGCGCCAGGAAGGCGGCGCTGTAACGAATGCTGTGCGGATGCGGGTCGTCTACGTTCCACGGCGCGCGCCCCCAGTTGGCGACATTCTGCACGTGGGTCATCTCTGCTGATCCGGCGAACTCCCGGCCGGCAAAGGTGTCCACGCGGACATCCCCCTCCCAGGCGGTGTTCTTGAAGAGATCGTTCTCTTCGGGCAGGCCGCGGGCGTAAAGCACATGTACGCCGGGGCCGAGCAGATTGGCGATGCCGGCGAGAATGCTGACCGGCGCGAAGGCCGTGGCCTCCGAGGAACCGCCGCCGCCGACAACCGCCGGCCAGGCGTCAGAACCGATGATGGCGATGGTCTTCACCTTGGCCGCATCGAGCGGCAGCAGATGACCCTCGTTCTTCAGCAGCGTGATGCTTTCCAGGGAGCCTTCGAGCGCCACCGCGCGATCAGACACGGAGTAGGTGGAGTCGGACGGATCGAATTGCGGCCGGTCGAGGAAGCCGTAGCGCAGCGAGGTGCGGAGCAGGCGCAACACCTTGTCGTCGATGGTGGATTCCTTCACCCGGCCGTCCCTGACCGCGGCCAGCAGGGTCTGCGCATCCATGAATCGCGCGGAAGGCATTTCCAGGTCGAGGCCGTTGTTGGCCTCCTCCACGCCGTTGTAGCTGGCGTCCCAATCCGACATCAGAATGCCCTGGAAGCCCCACTCGCCTTTGAGCACCTTCAGGTTGAGGAAGGGGTTCTGGGTGGCGTGGATGCCGTTGACCAGATTGTAGGAGTCCATCACAGCGTCCACGTGGGCCTGGGTGACGGCAGCCTCGAAGGCCGGCAGATAGATCTCGCGCATGGTGCGCTCGTCCACCTCGGAGTCGACATTGTGCCGGTTGTACTCCTGATTGTTCAGCGCAAAGTGCTTGACCGTGGCGACCACGCCCTCCGACTGCACGCCCTCGATGTACGGAACCACCATGGCCGAGTTCAGATACGGGTCCTCGGAGAGGTATTCAAAATCGCGGCCGGCGACAGGCGAGCGGGCGATATTGACGCCGGGGCCAAGCAGGAAGTTGACGCCGCGCGCGCGGGCATCCTGGCCCAGCTGCTCGCCGATGCTGCGCGCCAGCGCCGGGTCCCAACTGGCGGCCCGCGCCACGCCGCCCGCGTCGGCGGTGGTCGGGCCCCAGGTGCGGATACCCACCGAAGCGTCGGACATCTTCAGGCGGGTCAGCCCGATGGAGGGCATGGCCTGGGTATACATTCTGTCAACGCCGCCGATCATTTGGATTTTCTGGGCGAGGGTCAACTTGGCCAGCATGGCCTGGGCCTGGGCTTCAATAGCCGGTGAGTCGGGTACGGGCGCCTGTGCAACGGAGCTGAGGGCGCAACTGAAGACGATCGCCAGAAGGGATGCCTTCCCATAATGGAAAATCGATTGAGCAGTGGAATTTTTTGTGCTTTTCATGACGCGAGAAGGCTATCGCATTTGCCTGACAGGTGTAAACAGTACTGTCTACCCGGCCGGCTGTGCTGCAACAAGGGGCGGGCGGTTGCCGGGACTGCGATTTTTGGACGGTGATTCAAATCACATGAAGACGTGCAGAAGGTCACTGCCAGGGCGGTTGTGGAGGCGCAAACTCGGAATCCATTAGACATGAACCAGAACAGGCGGAAGCAAGACAGTTCGGCGCGGCGCGGGAGGCTTTCATGAGCTTTGCAGGCGGTTTGAAGACCATTGTCGTGGCCACGGACCTGGACGGCCAGTCGGAAGCGGCGCTGGAATATGCGCGCAAGCTGGCCACAGCCTATGGCGCGCGGATTGTGCTGGCCCATGGCGTTGACCCCCTGGGCTACGCCGCAGTGGACGCGGTCCCCGGTCCGGTTCTGCAAGGGCTTTCCGAATCGGCGTGCCTGGTGCTGGAAAAGCTCTCCTCCGATCTTCTTCAGCAGGGCATTCACAGCAATTCGGAGGTACGCCAGGGCGCCGTGGCGCAGATGCTTCTGGACGTGGCCCGGCAATACGCAGCAGGGCTGATCGTCATGGGCACCAAAGGCAGCGGAGGTGCGGGTCCGGTGGTGGTGGGCTCCATCGCCGAGCAACTGGTGCGCCAGGCGCCGTGTCCGGTGCTGGCTGTGGCCGCGGATTTCAATGCCGGCGAGTTCCGCCCCACGCCGGGCGGGCCGGTGCTACTGGCCATGGAGCGCAACGAGGCGACGGAGGCGGCCGTGGCCACGGCCTGCTCGCTGGCAGAGACCTTTCAGCGCCCGCTGCTGGTGCTTCATGCGCGCTCGTCGGCCCAGGCGGCGGCGTTTCTCAATCCCTGCGTTCCCACGCTGGAGGAGTTTGGGGTCCGGATCAGCGAGAAGTTCCCAGTGCGCTGCATTGTCAAAGACGGCAATCCGGCCGACGCGATCCGGGAGGGCATCGAACAGCACCATCCCTGCATTCTGGTGGTCGGGGTCAAACGCACCAGCGAAACGCCGGGCCCGCACGGCACCGCCTTTGCCCTGCTGGCCCGTTCCCGAGTTCCGGTTCTGTGCGTGCCGCCGGAAGCGGCGGCGGCTGTAGCCGGCAGGGAGACTTTCGCTGCCGCGCAGGCCCTGTAGCCGTAAAGACGGGCTGCGCAACCACAGACAGGACGTGGAACAAGGGAGAGGTTGCCATGGAACGCAAGGCAATGTCCGGGCGACTGGAAGACGCGCGAGCACATCCGCTGGCGGAATTGCTGGAATGCCCCGCGGAGGCTGCAATGCTGCTGAACGGCTCCGTTCTGAATCTGAATTTTGATCCCGAAGCGGTTGTCTTTCGACAGTCAGAGATCTGCAAGGGGCTTTACCTGGTGGCCTCGGGCAAGTTTCAACGTCGGAGCGAAAGGCTGGGGGCGCGGCTGACGCTCTCGCCAATTTGCGGCGGCGATCTGGTGGAGTTGGCTGCCGCCCTGGGAGACCCGCACCACAACTACACGCTGACGGCGCAGCCCGCGGGCTCGGTGCTGATGCTGCCCCTGGAAGCTCTGGTCGAGGCGGTTCAAAGTTATCCTCCCCTTCGGCTGCGGTTGGTGGAAGAACTGGCCCGCGAGGTTTGCCGCGCCTACATGGCTTGCCGCCTGAACCGCAGGCCACTGACTCGCGCTGGAAGACAGGCCGGCTGGGGAAGCAAGGGCATGCATTTATCGGCCTGACAGACTCGCGCGCAGGGCCTGTGCGGAATGTCCCTGCTTGCCTCCCCGCCAAAGTGCGCTATACTTCAGTTGCACACGGCGAACCCATGGCATCTTTTCAACCCCATCACCCTCCGGAAGATTGCGTTAACTGTGAGCATCGCCATTTGCGGATGTTCTGCAATCTCACCCCCGAGGCGCTCACGGATTACGACGGAATTGGCATCATGATGAGCCACGCGCGTGGCGCCAAGCTGTTTTCCGAAGGCGATGCAGCGCGCAATGTCTTTGTGATCTGCTACGGGCAGGTCAAAGTCTCCTCCACCTCGCGCGACGGCAAAACCATGATCTTGAAGATCGCCGGTCCCGGCGACGTGATGGGCCTGAGCGCGGTGCTGGCCAACGTGCCCCACGAAGTGACCGCCGAAGCCATTGAGCCATGCCAGGTGAAGACCGTGCGCAAGCAGGAGTTTGTTGATTTCCTGGGCCGCCACGGCATCGCCAGCATGCACGCCGCGCAGGCGCTCTCCGGCGAATATCTTACGGTTTTCCACGACGCCAAGCGTCTGGCACTGTCCGGCTCCGCCGCGGGCCGGCTGGCGCGCCTGTTGCTGGACTGGGGCCGCCAGGCAGCCAACGGGAAGCCGGAGATGCGCTTTACCATGGCCCTGACCCACGAAGAGATCGCCAACATGGCCGGCACCTCGCGCGAAACCGTCACCCGCCTGCTCAACCAGTTCCGCCGCGACGAGTGGATCACCATCAAGGGCTCCAGCATGACCATCATCAAGCCCGACCAGTTGGAACGGCTGACCGCGTAAACCCTCCCCGGCATTCCTGCTGCAACACTTCCCTGCCGGCGCCAGCCGCGAGGGACTCCTATTCTCTGTTCCCTGCCTTGCTCCAGAAAAAATGGGCGGCAAGGGTTGCCCCCTGCCGCCGCCCGTCCCTGGGTTGTCTTGAAGTTGTTGCAATCGTGCGCTTAGAGCATTTTCGGATTTACTGTAGACTTCCCTTCCCCATCCATTCCGCGCTTTTCTGCGGAATGGGTGGGATGCCTACAAACATTCGGTCTACACAATTCCCGAAAATGCTCTAAAAACTTGAAGTTACTGCAGCAGCTTGGTCACTTCCTGTTGCACGCTGTTGGCCTGGGCCAGGGCAGCAATGCCGGTCTGCGAGAGAATCTCGTACTTGGACATATTCGCGGTGGCGGATGCGTAGTCGGTGGCCTGGATGGCGTTCTGCGCCGAGACCACGTTCTCCTGTTGCGTGCTCATCACCTGGCTGATGGCGTCCAGCGTGTTGATCTGTCCGCCCACATAGCCGTCCAGGGCCGCCGCGTCGCTGATGGCGATATTGATGTTGATCAGCGCCGTCTCCGCATCGCCCTGGGTGTTCAAGTCGGTGTTGCTCAAATCCTCGCCGGTGCCGTCCGAGTAGCTGATCGTCGCAGTCCCGCCGGTGCCGTTCGTGTCCATGGTCAAGCCGGTGATCGCCGTCCCGCCGCCGGTGCTGGAATCGTTGATCGAACCGGTCACCCCGACGTTGTAATACTCGGAAAAGTCCGCATTGCCGGCGGTGACCACGGGGTCTGGGGTAATACCGTCAACAGGCGCCCCGCCAAAGGTCATCGCCGAGTTCGGCGAGGTAAAGGTGATGGCCGTTCCAGCGCCATTGAGCTTCGCTGTAACTCCGAAGCTGCCGTCGTTGATGTAAGTGGCAAGCTCAGCGATGGTCGCGGTCGATCCCGGCGCGCCCAGGGTGATGGTGTTCTGGCCGATCTTGAGAGTGCCGCTGAGCGCATCGCCGGAGGCGGCTACGGTAAACTTGCCCACCTGTCCGTAATACTGCGTATCGACGGTGGGAGTGCTGGTCAGGGCGGTATTCACCGTCGTAATCGGCGTGGTGTCGGTCAGGGCCGCACCCACCATGGTCGGCACGCCGGTATCCCCCACCGTCGCCGCAAAGGTCATCTGGGTTCCCGCGCCGTTGAGCGTGGCGGTGATCCCGTAAGCTGCGTCGGTCACGTTGATCGTATTCAGCAGGTTGGTGAGCGTATCGGTGCTGCCTGGCGTGCCGAGCGTGATGGTGTAGGGAGTGACGCCATCGCCTTCGAGGCCGGAGAGCGTGCCGGTCAGCACATCGGAACTCTTGGCGACCGCCAGCGTACCGGCAAGCGAGGCCAGGGTCGGCGCCGGGTTTACGATCGCGCCGGTGGTGTCGGTAATGCCCGTGGCGGCCACGGTCACGGCGGAGTTTGCCGAGGTAAGGGTCATCGCGGTCTCGGCGACATTGAGCGATGCCGTCACCCCGAAGGCGTCAGTATTGATCGTAGCCGCCAGGTTGGCCAGCGTATCGGTGGAACCGACTGCGCCTAGGGTGATGGTGTGGCTTTTTCCATCGGCGCCGACGATGGTCACTGTGCCGGCCAGCGTGTCGCCGGCGAAATTGACCGAGAGCGCACCCACTACGCCCGCGCCGTTGCTGCCCGTCCCCAGCCCGGTACCCGAAATCTCGATGCCTGTATCGTTGGACGTGCCCGCCGTGGCCGCATTGGCCGCCACGGCCGTCGCCACGGCCGCGCTTCCCGCCTGCTTGGCCGTGGAAAAGGTTGCGTTCAGGCCGAGTCCGGAATTGTTGATCGCGTCAATCAATCCCTGCGCCGTGTTGGCGTAGCTGGTGCCGGTGCCGACGGTGATCGGCGCGGTCGCGGTGATTGCCGAGCCGCCCGTTCCCTTGGTCAGGTAGCTGACATTGATGGTCGAGGAGGTGCCGCCCAGACTGTCGCTGACCGAGGCGTTGGTACCGCCCTTGGAGAGGTCTATGAAGATGTTGTTGGCGCCGTTGCTGTACGCGATCTGGCCGGCCGTGTCGCCCACATTGGACGACGACAGAGGACGAATATACAGATCGTCAATCGAAGAACCGGTCGTCGAGGAGTCGCCGGTGTAAATGGCAATCGTGTTGCCGGCAAAAACCTGCTCCTGGTTGTAGGTCGTCGTCGATCCAATGTTATTGACTTCCGAAAGGATCGACTGGTACTCCTGGTTTGCCGCGCCCTCCTGGGTCGGGTTGAGCGTGCCGTTGGAGGCTTCCGTCGCCAGCGTCACGGCGCGGTCCAGCAGGCTCGTTACCTGTGACAGAGCGCCATCAGCCACCTTCAGAAGCCCCGCGCCCTCCGTGGCGTTGGTCCCGGACTGTGTCAGAGCCGTCTGATTGGCCTCCAGGCCGTTGACCAGCGAGAGCCCCGCGGCGTCGTCCGCGCCGGAATTGATCCTTGAACCCGAAGACAACTGCTGCAGAACCGTCTGCAGGCTGTTGCTGGTGTTGTTCAGGTTGTTCTCTGCGTAGATCGCTGACAGATTGTTCAATACACCGAGGGCCATGGTAGGTACTCCTTTTTCCGCGCTGTCAAGCTCGCCTCGCCCTGCCGTGCATCGTTCGTACCGTCAGGCTTCCGCGCGTTCCGGATCGGCGTTCTTGCATCTGCACCCTTCATCGGTCCAGGAGAAAATAACTTTAGTCATAAATTTAAGAACCTGATTTTCCTTGTCTGTCGCTGACTGAATCACTCTGTCCAGCTTCCGTTCAGTTGCTGTCCTGAAGCGATTCATTTACCGTCTCATTTCGCTTCACCACTTTGTATCGGTTCGCAACAGCGGCGGGCCGTTCCTGCCCGCCGGCCGCCCCCGATCCCCTGGTTTTCCGCACTCCTTCCGCGCCCAAGCCAAGCTGCGCTCACACGCAAAAAACCGCTGGCGGCAAGAGGGTTTTCTCTTGCCGCCAGCGGTTGTCGATCGCCTCCGCGCCTGTTCTCTTTGCGCTCCCGCGCAATCAGGCCTTTCTACTGCTCATCTCCCGCCGGAGGAGCCGGAGGCGCCTGCTGTTGCGGTTGCGCGTCTGGCGGAGCCTGCGGCGGAGCAGGCGCCTGGTGGAGCCCCTGGCCGCGCATTCCCTGCCAATTCCTTCTCTGGCCGTCGTGGGCCCAGCCGCCGCGATCCTCCCAGCGTTCCTGCACCAGCTTCCATTGCTCCGGCGTCAGCTTGGCGCGTATGGCCAGCAGAAACCGCGCATTGGCCTTTTCCAGTTCGGCGCGGGCCTGCGCCACCTTGTCGATCTGCGCCAGGATTCCGGCCTCGTCGGGCTGATCCTCGCGCACCAGCGGCTCCAGCGCCAGCTCCGCCTTCTCCAGGCTGGCGCGCAGGTCGATCAGTTTCTCCCGATGCGCCAGCAGAATGCCGTCAAAATCCTTGCGCTGCTCGTCGCTCAGCTTCAGCCGCGCCACCACTCGCGGGTTGTTCCACCAACGGCCATGATCCCCGCCTGGGCCAAAGGCCCGCTCCAAGGGCGAGCGATGCTCCCCGAAGCCAGGACAATTTCCCGGTCCCATCCGCTGCCCCATTCCGTTGCCCGGTCCCTGCGCCATGGCCGCCGTTGCCGCCAGCAAGGCTCCTGCAATCACCAATCCCGGCCACACCTTCCACAATCCCCTCATAGTCTTCTCCTCTCCCTCGAATCAACGAGGGTTGTTGAATTTTGTTCGTTGATCCGGTGTTTACTGCGTATCATCGTCCACCATCAACTGAGCCAGCGGCGCCATGGCGGTCGGAACTTCCTGTGCCACATCGCTGTCCACCTGAGCCAGAAAATCCTTTCCGTCTCCACCCCTCTGCTCAGCTCGACTGGCCTGTTGCGCCAACAGCTGAGCGGCCAGCCGTTGCTGCGCGGCCGCGCGGGCCTCGGCCACCTTCCGCTGCTGCTGCTGGTGCTCCCATACCCCGCCGGAAACACCGCCGGCCAGCAGCATGCAACCCAGCGCCCAGCCTAGCGGCCTACGGGACAGTCTCCATTGCCAAGCGTTCCCATGCGGCGCGGCAGCCGCCTCAGGCTCAGCGCGGTTACCGGCAGCCTGACTGCTGATTTGTGCCGACCAGGCATGAACACTGGAGCAAAAGTCGCCCAGCGCCGCGTCCAGCCAAAGATCCGGCGCTGCCGTCTTCGCCTGATCCGGTTCCTTGCCCTTGTGGACCGAAAATCTCTCCATCAAACTCATCGCCTTCCCCCCAGTTCCGCGCGCACTTTTGCCACTGCCCGCGAAAGGTGAGCCTTCACCGTGCCCTCGTTCAGCCGGGCGGCCCGCGCAATCTCGCTTAACTCCATCTCCTCCACGTAACGCAGCAGAAACACCGTTCGCTGCCGCTCGCTCAACCGCTCCACCGCCCTGGCCACCTGCGCCACCCGCTCCCGCGCCAGCAATTGCTGCTCGGCCGATCGTTCGCCGCTGGGCAGCCACTCGCTGGCCTCCTCCAAATCCACCGCATGGCTCTGCGTCTGCCGCCAGAACTGCATCCGGCGGCTGCGCCAGTAGTCCTTTTGCAAATTGATGGCGATGCGCATCAGCCAGGTCATGGTGCTCGACTCGCCGCGAAAGCTGGCCCAGTTCTGGTGCGCCTTCAGAAAGCATTCCTGGGTCAGCGTCTCAGCCAGGTCCACATCGCGCATCGACGAGAGCAGGAACCGGAAGATCTGCGCCCGGTGAAGGCTGACGACACCGGAAAACTCGTCGGAGGCAATCTCCTGTGCCTTGACCATGGGGTTCGCTTCCAATACTGTGCCGGCTGCCATCACTCAGGTAGACGCCAGCTCCGACGTCAAGTTTACATATCCAGCGGTATTTCTCTTCTAAGAAGCTATCCTCCGGAAGCCGGCCGGGCAATTGCGGTTCCGCAGCGGCTGAACTTTGTGATCTGTCACACACCGAGCTGGAAATCCATTCTCGGAACATATACTTAATCTAATATGCTTATATGTTTTAATGTAGGACAATTACCGTTTTATGTATTTCCGCGCAGGCTGTCTCAAACCTGGTTGACAATTCAGGGAACCGGACGTCTCTATCTCGCGTATTATCAAGGTATACACTTCGGTTTTTTCAGTTCAGCGCGATCATTCCGCATGGCGACTGACGTGCTATGAAACCAAGCAGTTCAGGGTGCTTCCCCATGGAGACCAGTTTCATCAACCGGTTGCAGGCGACGCTGTTGGCCGTGGCCACAGTAGGACTGGTGCTACTGGCAGTGTTGAACTTCCAGCAGGAAAGCCATTTCCCGCAAACGGACGACGGGGTCTGGTGGAGCGAGGCGCCCGGCGGCGGATTGGTAGCGGACAAGGTGCTGCCCGATTCATCCGGCCAACATGCCGGCCTCGAGGCGCATGACCTGCTGACTGCCGTCAACGATGATCCCGTCACCCATGTTTCCGACCTCGAGCGCGAGCTTTATCGCACCGGAATCTACGGCAACGCTCACTACACGATTACCCGCGACGGCATCCGCCTGGACGCGCCCGTACGGGTGATCCCGGTGCCGCGCGATCGCAGCATGGCCTTCGCTCTGCGGGTCATTGGTCTGATCTACCTGGCCATCGGCATCTATGTCCTGTTCCGTCGCTGGGGAGCTCCGCGCGCCACCCATTTCTATCTCTTCTGCCTGGTCTCGTTCGCGCTCTACGCGCTCAAGTACACGGGCAAGCTGGACACGCTGGACTGGACGGTCTTCTGGGGCAATGTGCTGGCCGAATCCCTGCAGCCGGCGCTATTTCTGCATTTCGCGCTCAGCTTCCCCGAGGAACGGCTCAAGCAGCTCAACCGCCGCTGGCTGCTGCCGCTGATCTATGCGCCCGGCGCCGGCCTGCTGGGGCTGTGGGTGTGGAGCATCGAAACCCGCGAGGCCACCGGTCTGTTGCTGCACCGGCTCAACCAGACGGCCACCGGCTACGACGCTTTGTTCTATCTCCTTGCCGCCGCCCTGTTCCTGCGCAGTTACAGCCGCGCCAACACGCCCATCCTGCGCCAGCAACTGAAGTGGCTTACGCGCGGCACGCTGCTGGCGGTGCTGCCGTTCACGTTTTTTTACGCCATCCCTTACCTTTTTGACCTGAACATGCCCGCCGTGCTGACCAAGCTAGCCGGCCTGTCGCTGGTCTTTCTGCCCCTGACCTTCAGTTGGGCCATCGTCCGCTACCGGCTGATGGACACCGACCTGATCTTCAAGCGGGGCGTGGCCTACACGCTGGCTACAGGCCTGATTCTGGGCGCCTACTTCATGTTGATCGCGGCGGTGCCGGGGCTGGCCCACAACCGGCTTCCGGAGGCGGCCAGAAGCTGGGGCGAAGGCATCGCCATCATGCTGGCGCTGGTCTTCTTCGAGCCCCTCAAGCGCAGGATTCAGGGCTGGGTGGACCGGGTCTTCGACCGCCATCGCTACGACTACCGCAAGGCATTGGTCGAATTCGGCCGCGGCCTCAGTTCGGAGACCAATCTGGATGCCCTGCTGGCCTCCATCGTCGAACGGTTGCCGCGCGCCCTGCTGGTGGCGCGCGTGGCCGTTTTCCTGCGACACAACGCAGAAGGGTCCGGCCGG
>VFSW01003141.1_pt1 | contig 24754 bp, 18 predicted proteins | sample 5358111 | NCBI WGS metagenome assembly VFSW01 (sample SAMN11554181, study PRJNA540505) | mine drainage metagenome | isolation source: sediment from site ElyBrook_90M | place: USA: Ely Copper Mine, Vershire, VT | collected 2017
GCGCCGGTGTGCGACCCGCCGGCGCAGTTGCGGCTGATCGCCACCGTCCGGGATCTGATGGACGGGCAGATCGATCCGTCCGCCGATGCGCTGTGGGATTCGGTGGCCTACATCGCCTCGGACAAGGGCATCGAGGACCGGCGGCCGCACACCGCGGCCGAGTGGCAGGCCCTGCGCATGCAGGCGGTCACGCTGGTCGAGGGCGCGAACCTGGTCGCGATGCCGGGCCGGCGGGTTGCCGCGGCCGACGGACCCGCGGGTCCGGGCGAACTGCGGCCCGCGGACATCCAGCGGCGCATCGAGTCGAGCCACGCGGCGTTCGTGCAGTTCGCGCACCTGCTGCAGGACGCGGGGCTCAAGGCGTTGGCCGCGATCGACGCCGAGGATCCGCAGGCGCTGCTCGAGGCCGGCGGGTTCATCGACGAGGCCTGCGAAGCCTGCCACGTCGTGTATTGGTATCCCGATCAACAACGCCGCGGGAGCTGAGGACGGCCGTGCACGCGCTCGATTCGTTCTGCACGTGGCTCGAGGCCACGGCCCTCAGCCGGACCATTCAAACGGTGGAATGGATCATCCCGGCCGTACAGACCGTGCACATCCTGGCCGTGGCGAGCGTCGTGACGTCGGTGCTGATGCTGGATCTGCGCTTGATCGGCTGGGGCGCCCGGGACCTGAGCATGGCCGCCGTCGCACGGCGGTTCCTGCCGTTCGTGTGGTGGTCGCTGCCCGTGCTGCTCGCGAGCGGCGCCACGCTGATCGTCGGGGAGCCCGCGCGCGCGCTCGAGAATCCGGTCTTCTGGCTGAAGATGGGGCTGCTGGCCGCCGCGACGGGCATCACGCTCGCGAGTCAGCTGCCGCTACGGCGCCATGCCGCCTTCTGGGAGTCCTCCGCCGGCCGGCGGCGGGCCGCACGGCTCCTCGCCGCGGCCTCGCTCGCGGCCTGGGTCGCGATCGTGTTCGCCGGGCGCTGGATCGCCTACGTGCAGGGCGGCTGAGGTGCTGGACGCCGTGCTGCAAGCGCTGCAGGACACGCGAATCGCGACCGCGGTCCGCGAGAACGGCACGCTGTTCCCCTGGATCGAATGTGCGCACGTGCTGGCGCTGGCCCTCGTGGTCGGCTCGATCTCGGTCGTGGACCTGCGGCTCATGGGGCTCGCCTCCCGGGATCGCAGCGTCGCCCGGACCACGGCCGCCGTGCTGCCGATCACCTGGTGCGCGTTCGCGCTGGCCGTGCTCACCGGCGGCCTGCTGTTCGCCTCGAACGCGATCACCTATGCGCATAACGGCTACTTCCAGGCGAAGCTCGCCCTCATCGGCCTCGCCGGTCTCAACATGGCCGCCTACCACCTGGTCGTGGGGCGCGGATCGCAGGCCTGGCAGACGGCGGCCGTGACGCCGCGCCGTGCGCGGATCGTGGGCGCCGTGTCGCTCGCCCTCTGGATCGGTGTCGTGGCCTGCGGCCGATGGATCGGCTTCACGATCAACGCGCCGACGTGAGAGTATTGGGCTCAGCGAGCGTCGCCGTGCGGAGTCATTCGATGCGCTACCGGGTTCTCGAGATTCGCACCGTCGCGCGGGCGGCGATCGCGGCCATCGCAATGGCCGCCGCGGCCGCGTCGCCGGGCGCGCCGCAGGCCACCGTCAATCCGCCGCCCCAGGCCAAGGATTGGGCGGCCCTGGCGAAACTGCCCGACTGGAGCGGGGTTTGGACGCCGAACGTCTCCGATCAGGAGGCGCGGATCACGCGTGATCCGGTGCCGTGGACGCCGCAGGCCGCGGCGCCGGGCGCCAACCTCACCGCCGCGGAGGCCGCGGGCGATCCGAAGGGACTGTTCGTCAACTGCCTGCCGGAGGGCATGCCGACCTGGATGCTGATCACGCACAATGCGCTCGAGTTCCTGTTCACCCCGGGTCGCGTGACCATTCTCGGCGAGATGGACGGCAATCGCCTGCGGCGCATCTACACGGACGGGCGCGCGCATCCGGCCGATCCGGATCCGACCTTCCACGGCCACTCGATCGGCCATTGGGAGGGCGGCACGCTGGTGGTGGACACGATCGGCGTCCTGCCCGAGGCCTACATCGCGATCAGCGAAGCGGTGGGCGTGCCGAACGACGGCGGCCTGCACGTGGTCGAACGCATCCGCCTCGACTCGCCGGATGTGCTGCGCGATGACCTGGAAATCACCGCCCCGCACGTGTTGACCGGCACTTGGAAGACCTCGCGCCTGTACTTCCGGCAGCGCGCCCGCAAGTACGACATCGTCGAGGGCGTGTGCCTGCAGGGGAATTTCTCGGAGAGCGTGGACGCGGACGGCAATGCCGTGTTCGTGCCCGCGCCGCAATCGGAAGGCGGCAACGTGCTGCCCGTGGACAAGTGAGGCCGGAGGAGCGAACGATGAGGCGGATCTGGAAGAAGGGCGGATTCTGGGTGCTGGCCGGGCTGATGGCGATCGCCGTGCCCGCCGCGGCCCACCACTCCTTCGCGATGTTCGATTTCGCGAACACGGTGACCATCGACGGCACGGTGAAGGAATTTCGCTGGACCAATCCGCACGTGGTGCTGCTGGTCGCGAAGGCCGGCGGTGCGCCCGACGCACCGGAAGTCTGGTCGATGGAACTCACCAGCCCGGGAAATCTGACGCGCGTCGGCTGGTCGCGCCTGTCGTTCAAGCCCGGCGATCGGATCAAGCTCGAGTTCAACCCGCTGCGCGACGGCAAGCACGGCGGCGCCTTCAAGCAGGCGACGCTGCTCGACACGGGTCAGGTGCTGCGCTCGAACCTGCGCGAAGCCGAGAAGCCCGGCCTTCAATAGGAGCACACGGCGGGCAGGCGATCCACGCCCCAGTGATCGCGGATCAGGCGGTTCATCGGCTCCGAGTAGCAGCGGGCCACGAGTTCGCCGAGCAGGCCGGAGACCAGAATGACCGCGGCGAACAGGATCGGCACCGCGCCCAGGGGCCTTCCGGCCGCCGTGAAGGTCCCGAACAGCGCGAACACGACGAACATGTGGGTCAGATAGACCTCGTAGCTGCGCCGACCGAGATCGAGGAGCGGCGATGCGGCGCGCGGGGCGCGCCAGCGCAGCTGCGCGGCCGCGGCGACCACCAGGCAGGTGCCTGCGGCGACCAGGGTCATGTCGAGGCCGCTGCGGCCAAGACCCCAATCGTCCGCCTGATGCGAGAAGCCCAGAGCGAAGATCAATGATGCCGCCCCCAGTCCGGCCAGGACGCGCAGCACGACGCCCGGGGACGGCCGGTGCTGACCCGCCAGGCAGATGGCCGTCAGACAGCCGAGCGCGATGGCGTCCATGCCGCCGAGATAGGAATACTCCCGCCAGATGTCCTCGCCATGGGCGAGTACGGTGCGGGCGAACGGCCCCGCCGCCGCGAAGGCCAGCAGCACGCCGACCAGTCGCCGGCCCCCGCCGAGCAGCCGGCACACCAGCGGAAACGCGAGATAGAACATCTCCTCGACGGACAGCGACCAGAGCACGTCCCAGGCGCCGGGCAGGTAGCCGCGCCGCGCCTCGAGCAGATTGACCTGAAAGGTCAGTGCGGCGAGCAGCGCACGGCCGAGCCCGCCGGTTCCGGCCGTGACCACGAAGTCCCGCAGGCCGGCCGCGTGCAGCGCGCTCAGCACGCCGAGCACCAAGAGCAGCAGCGGGGCAATGCGCGCAAACCGCAAGGCGTAGAAGTCGCGCACCCGCACGCCCGCGAGCGAGCCCCAGCGGCGCAGCGACGTGGACGTGATGAGGAAGCCGGAAATCGCGAAAAACATCTGCACGCCGTATTGGCCGTTCCACACCAGCGAGTCGACCAGCTGCCGGGGAAGGGACTGCGCGTAGGGCACCTTGCCGAGCACCAGCCGCATGTTGACGTGGTTCATCAGCACGCAGAGGATCGCGAGGCCGCGCAGCAGGTCCACCCCGTCGAGGCGTATCCAGCCGTGCGATGGGGCGGCGTGTCGGGCTCCTGCCATGCGGGATTGTAGAACGGGACGCCGGGCATTCCCATCGATCGGGCGAATGCCGCGCTCAGTGCATGTACGGCTGGCTTTCGATCTTGTGTGCCGCTTGATTGCGCCCCTGGGCGCGCAGCGCATCCGCGAGGAGCCGTCCCGCCAGCCCCTGCGTGCCTCGGTCTCCGCTCGCGAGGGCGAGCGCCTTGCGGCCGCAGCCCTCGGCTTGATGGGCGTCGCTCTCGGCGAGCCGCAGCCGACCGAGCTCGATCCATAGCAGCGGATTGTTCGGCTCGATGCGCAGCGCCCGGTCGAGCGTGGACGAGGCGGCCGGCAGATCGCCGTGCGCGATCTGCGCATGCGCCTGGCTCACCAGCGACCGGGTGGCGGGCGACAGTTGGTTGCTGCGCGTGGGCGGCCCCGGGCGCGGCGCGGCTTCGCCCGGCGTCCGCGCGGCGGGCGCCTGCGTCGGCGCCTGCGACGGCGCCTGCGACGGCGCCTGCGACGGCGACCGGTACGGCACGGGTGTCGCGCATGCGCCCAGCAGCATCGCCGCGGCGAGCGCGGCGAGCGCGGCGCAGGCCCGGGTCAGTGAGCGGCCGATTTGAACCATGCCTTGATCTTGTCAGTCAGGGAGTTGCTTGGCGAGGGGTCGCAAGCGGACTTGCGCGGCAGCACCGTATCCTTCGGCACGGCGATCAGGACCGCGTCGGCACTGCAGGCCGGCGTGGTCTCGAGTCCGCTGCCGAATTCGATCCAGCGGTCCTCGGTGCCGTCCGGCGGCACCGGCTGGAATGACGCGGAGCGCAGGCTCGCGATGGTATCGGCCCACACCGGCATGGCGCCGGCGGCGCCGGTGAGCCCGGTCGGGCGGTTGTCGTCGTAGCCCACCCAGGCCACGGCCAGAGCGCTGCCCGTGAAGCCCGCGAACCAGCTGTCGCGCGTGTCGGAGGACGTGCCGGTCTTGCCCGCGACCACCGTGCCCGGCGGCAGCCGTGCGCCGGCGCCCCGTCCGGTCCCGTGGGTGGTCACGAGCGTGAGCATTCGATCGAGCTCGTAGACGGCGGCCGGCGGCGCCACCGCCTCGACCTGCACCTTGAAGCTCTTGAGCGGCCGGCCGTGCTCGTCGAGCACCGCGCGTACCGCGCGCAGCCGCGCCCGGAAGCCGCCGTTCGCGAGCGCGGCGTACACCTGCACGACCTCGAGCGGCGTCATCTCCACCGTGCCGAGCAGCAAGGAAGGATTGATCGCCGGGCGTGTCTCGAGACCGAGGCTCTGCAGCGTGTCGGCCACCCGCGGCAATCCGACGTCGAGCCCGAGCCGCACGGTCGCGAGATTCATCGACTCGGCGAGCGCCCGCGCCATCGGCACCTGGCCGTAGGTCTCGCGCGTGAAGTTCTTGGGCGCCCAGACGCTGCCGTCGCCGAGCTTCAGCTCGAGCGGCGCGTCCTCGATCAGGGTCGCCGCGGTGTAGCGGCCGGTTTCGAGCGCGCTCAGGTAGACGGCCGGCTTGACCAGCGATCCGATCGGCCGGCGCGCGTCGAGCGCACGATCGAAGCCGGTGGCGCCGACCTCCCGGCCGCCGACCACGGCGAGCACGTCGCCGCTGTTCGGCTCGGCGACGATCACCGCGCCCTCGAGATGGGCATCGCGCACCCGGCTTTGGGCGTCGAGGCGGGTCAGGTGCCGCGTCAGGGCCCGCTCGGCGGCCGACTGCGCGCGCGGCTCGAGCGCCGTGTACACCGCGAGGCCGGCGGCGGCGAGGTCCGCCTCGGCGTAATCGCGCTTCAGATGCCGGCGCACCAGATCGAGATAGGCCGGGACGTAGCCGCCGCCCGGCGGACGCAGGCCGAGCGGCTCGGCGCCGGCGCGCTTGGCCGCCGCCGCATCGATCAGGTGGGCGTCGAGGAGCTCCTGCAGGACGAGGTTGCGGCGCGTCCGCGCCCGATCGGGGTGCTTGCGCGGATCGTAATAGGACGGTCCCTTGACCAGCCCGACCAGCAGGGCGAGTTCGCCGACGTCGAGTTCGTCCAGCGGCTTCGCGAAGTAGTACTGGCTCCCGAGGCCGAAGCCGTGCACCGCGCGCTCGCCGTCCTGGCCCAGATAGACCTCGTTCAGATAGGCGACCAGGATGTCCTCCTTCGAGACGTGCGCCTCGAGCCGCAGGGCCATCACCGCCTCGGTGGCCTTGCGGCCGATCGTCTGCTCGTCGGACAGGAAGTAGTTCTTGACCAGCTGCTGGGTCAGCGTGCTGCCGCCCTGGATCACGTGGCCGGCGCGCAGGTCCGCCCACAGGGCGCGCAGGATCCCGAGCGGGTCGACACCGTGGTGCTCGTCGAAGCGCCGGTCCTCGACCACCTTGATCGCCGCGCGCAGCAACGGCGGCACGTCGGCCGGCGCGAGCACGATGCGGTCCTCGCCGTGCACGGGGAACACGTTGCCCACGAGCAGCGGGTCGAGCCGGAACACCGGCAGCTCCGTGCCGTCGGCGCGCCGAATGCCGGCGATCGCGCCGGCGTCCGCCCGGATCGAGACGCGCTCGGGCTCGCGCAGCTCGTCGACGAAGCGCACACGCCGCGCGTGCAGGTCGAAGTCCGCGCCACGCCGGCGGTACAGGCCCGGTCCCGCGGCCGGATCGCCGGCGCGATAGTGCAGGCGGCGCAGCTCCCCCTCGAGCTCGTCGGCCCCGACCGGCGCGCCGGCATACAGGTCGAGCGGTGCCGCGTAGACGCGCGCCGGCACGGACCACAGCCGGCCCTGGAATTCGCGCGTGACCACGTGATCGAGGTAGACCACCCAGGCGGCGGCCGCCACGAGGAACAGATTGCGCAGACGATGCTTTTTGGAGCGGGCCACGGGCGATTCAGGCTAAACGCGTAGCATACCAGTGCGCCCGACGCGGGCTCGAGCGCACCCCGGCACGGGCTCTCGCGGACGGCCCCTAGGTTCTCTTCACCGGCGCCGCGCCGCGGCCGCGAGCTGCGGCAAGGGCGTCGGCAGCTCGGCGAGATAATAGGCGAGCACCGCCATGGTGGCGACCTGCGTGTTCATGTCGACCGGGTTCACCTTGTCGAGGGTGTCGGCCGCGGTGTGGTGATAGTCGAAGTAATGCCGTGCATCGACCAGCGGCGCGAACCCCGGCACACCCGCCTCCTGCAGGGGGAAGATGTCCGCGCCCACTTCGCCTTGCGTCCTCGACAAGGCGGTCGCGCCGATCGTGCGCAATGCGTCGAGCACCGGCTTCAGGGTTTGCTCCGACTCGGCGGTGATCGCCGCGTTCAACCCGAGCGAGCGGCCTGCGCCCTCGTCGCTCTCGATGGCCGCCGTCTGCCTCGCCATCGATCCCGCGACGGATGCGAAATAGGCCTGGCCGCCGCGGCCGCCGTTCTCCTCGTTGGTCCAGCCGACGAATCGAATGGTACGCCGCGGGTGCAAATCGAGCTGCCGCAGCACCTCGATGACCGCGGCCGCCGCCATCACGCCGACGCCGTCGTCGGTCGCACCGGTGGCCAGATCCCAGGAATCGAGATGTCCCGAGACGATCACCACTTCATCGGGCCGTTCCCGGCCCCGCCAGTCGGCGATGACGTTGCTGCTGTCCGCATCGGGCAGCGTGCGCGGCGTCAGCACGAGCTTGAGCACCACCGGTCCGGCGGCCGCGAGGCGCATGATCAGATCCGAATCCTCCGCCGCGAGCGCGGCCGCGGGGATCGCCGTCTGCCCGTCCCGCCAGACCGTCGCGCCGGTGTGCGGCAGACGATAATCGGCGCCGCCGATCGAGCGCACGAGCACGGCGACCGCGCCCAGGGCCGCCGCACGCGCCGGGCCGCCGAAGCGGTATTGGCCCGCCTGGCCGTAGGCGTCGCCGGCGCGGCCGTTGTCGGCGAGGCGCTGATCGAAGCGCGAGTCGAAGGCTACGATGTTGCCGCGGACTTCCGCGGCCCGCGCCTGCAGTTCCTCGAAGTCGTGAACCGCAATGACGCGCGCCGTGAGTCCGGCGGCCGGGGTCGCCCCGGACCCGCCGAGCGCCGTCAGATGCAGCTGTTGAGTGACGCCGGCGGGCCTGCCGGGAAAATCGACCAGTTCACCCTGTTCGGCGCCGCGCACCCAATGCGGCACCTTGACCGGCTGCAGCGAGACCTCGGCGCCCAGCGTGCGCATGGCGGCGGCGACCTGGGCCACGGCGGCGTCGAGCTGCGGCGAGCCCGAGAGCCGCGGTCCGATCCGGTCGGTCAATTCGCCCAGGCGCCGGAACGCCCAATCCTGGCTCATCGCCGCATCGCGAATCCGCGCGAGCGTCGCGCCGTCCGCGACCTCGGCGCCCGATTCGGCCGCCTTGCCCGGCGGCGCCGAGCCCAGGATTCCCAGTGCACAGAGGGTCAGTGCGGCCCAGCCGCCGCGGTGTTCGCCGGATGTCTTCATGGCCGCGATGATAGCATCGCGGGCGCGGATGCTCGGCACACTCCTGGAGGCACACGCTTATGGACGCCAACGACGCCACGTTCCAGCGCGAGGTCATCGATGCCTCGAGACAGATGCCGGTGCTGGTGGATTTCTGGGCCGCCTGGTGCGCGCCGTGCCGTGCGCTCGGGCCGTTGCTCGAGCGGCTCGAGCTCGACTATGCCGGCCGGTTCAAGCTGGTCAAGATCGAGTCCGACGCCAATGCCGAGACCGCGGCGCGCTACCAAGTGCGCAGCATTCCGTACGTGATGGCGTTCGTCGATGGTGCGCCGGTCGACTCCTTCGTCGGCGTGCTGCCCGAGCGCCAGCTGCGGGAGTTCATCGAGCGCGTCGCACCGGGTCCCGCGGAGCGCGAGCGCCGCCGGGCGCTCGGCTTGGCCGAGCACGGCGAATTCGACGCCGCCGCGGCGGCGCTGCGCGCCGCGCTCGAGCTCGACCCGTCGAATGGCGCCGCCCGCCTGGATCTGGCGCAGCTGCTGCTCGAGAGGATGCCGCCGTCGGCCGCGGCGGCCGTGCTGCACGAGGCGGCCGACCTGCTGGCCGCAGCCGGCCCGGCCGAGCGCACCGAGGCGCGGTATCGCGCGCTCGAGACGCGCCTGTCGATGCTGCGGGAAACGGCGACGTTCGCCCCGGTCGAGCAGCTGCTGCGGCGCATCGACGCGAACCCCGGTGACCTCGCGGCCCGGTTCGAGCTCGCGCGCCGATACGTCGCCGAACGCGCCTACCCGGAGGCTCTCGAGCAGCTGCTCGAAGTCATCGTGCGCGACCGCCGCTTCGGCGACGATGCGCCGAGGCGGCTGATGCTCTCGGTGTTCGATCTGAGCGCGGCGAACGCGCCGCTGGTCGCCTCGTACCGGCGTCGATTGTCGGCGGCGCTCAATCGCTGACACGCCGATTGGCTTGCCGTCGGGATACGTCATACACTGATTCGTGCCATGACGGCCGACCGAATGCAGGCGGTAGCAGCGAACGGGGCTTCGCCATCCCGTGAGGCTTCGTGGTATCGGTGGATGGCGCGCGAGTCGTTCGCGTTCGGCGCGGTCACGGCCACCGGGCTGATCGGCCTGTCCCTGCCTGCCTTCGGCGCGCGCACCAATCTGACGCTGTTGCCGAGCGGCCTTGCGCTGGCCCTGACCTACCGGTGGGGCGCGCGTCTGTGGCCGGCCATCCTGCTGGCCGGCGCGGCCATCGAGGTGCTTCGGCACTCGCCCCTGCAATACGCGCTCGGCGTGGGCGTCGGGCTCGCGGGCGCCACCGCGCTCGGCGTCGGCCTGCTGGCGCATCTCGGCTTCGATCCGCGCTTCGCCCGCCTGCGCGACGTCGGTGTCTTCTTTGCCGCCTTGTGCGTCGGAATGGCGATATTCCCCACCGTCGGTCTGCTCGGGGCTGCATGGGCCTCGATGCCGGTCGCGCCGCCCGAGGCGCTCGCGTGGATCCGGTGGTGGGGCAACGCGGTCGCGGGCTCCATTCTGTTCGGTGCCGTGCTGCTCAGCTTCACGTGGCAGGGGCTCGGTCGGCTGGCCGACCGGCCGGTCGAGTCGATCGCGTGGACCGCCGCCGCCGCCCTGTGCGTCGCATTCATCGTGATGGCCTCGGCTCCCGTCGGCCGTCCGCTGTGCGTGGCGTTCTCGCTCCTGCTGGTTGTGATCGGCGTGATCCGATTCGGGCTCGTGCCGGCGGCCCTGGTCGCGTTCGCGCTCACGCTGGCGGAGGCCTACGGCTTTCTCTTCGATCGCGGCGTGTTCGCCCGCGGCGACGAACTGCCCGGACTCGTGACGCAGTGGGCATTCTGTGCGGCGCTGGTCGGCGTCAGCCTACTGGTCAACGCGCTGCTCGCCGAGCGCGACGCCGAGGCCATCGAGCGGCTCCGGGCCGAGCATCGCTACGCCCAGATCTTCGATGCCAGTCCGCAGCCCATATGGGTGCATGATCCCGTGACGTTGGAGTTTCTGCTGGTCAACCCGGCGGCCGAGCGCCAGTACGGCTGGCGAAGCGGCGGCTGGTCCGGACGCGGCGTCCTGGATCTCGTGCCGCCGGGGGATCTGCGCGTACTGCCGGAGCCCGACGACGAGTCGCAACCCTTCGAGACGCGCCATCGCACCGCGGACGGCCGCATTCTCGAAGTGGAGATTTGGAGCCGCCCCATCGATTTCGGCGGCCGGGCCGCGGTTCTGACCTTCGCGATCGACGTGACCGAACGGCGCGCCCTCGGCCGTGCGCTGATCGACGCCACCGCGGGCGAACAACGCCGGATCGGACAGGAGATGCACGATGGGCTCGGTCAGGAACTCACCGGCATTGCGCTGTCGGCTCGGGCATTCGCGATTCGCGCGCAACGAGAGGGGCATTCGTTCGCCGCGGACCTCATGGAACTCGCCGAGCTCGCGGCCAGCTGCATTCGAACCGCGCGGCAGATCGTGCAGGGATTGTCGCCGTTGAGCGCCGCCGATGACGATCTCGTCATAGCGCTCGAGACGCTCGCGCATAGAAGCTCCCTCGCCGGCACACGGGTGACCTTCGATGCGAGCCTCGACGCGCACTTCATGGTGCCGCTCGAGGCGCGCAACCATCTGTATCGAATAGCCCAGGAGGCCGTGCAGAACGCCCTGAAGTACGCCGGGGCGTCGCGGATCGACCTGCGGCTCGAGATGCGGGCCGAGGCATTGGTGCTCACCATCGAGGACGATGGCCGCGGCCTGCCGCAGACGGGCAAGCGGCGGACGGGCCTCGGTATGCGCACCATGCGCCTGCGTGCCGCCGCGATCGGGGGGCGCTTCAGGCTCGGCGGCGCCCGGCACGGCGGGGTCCGCGTCGAATGCGAGGTGGCGCAGCCGCGGATGACCGCCTGAGGGCCGCAATCACTCCGCCGGCGCGGCGCCTTGCAGATCGCTCCCCAGGTCGAGCTCCCGCGCGCCTACGGCCGTGCACCGCCCGCAGCTCGAATGCCATCGAGGTGTTCCCATAAAAATGTCTTATGGGGCAATCACTTGGCATGCTTTTGTGAGGTTATGTCGCGGCGGCTCCGGGGCTGCGGATCGCACCAGGGCGCGTGACCGCCGACCCGGCGCACGAATCCGGTGCGTGGCCGCTCTGGGATTGCCGGCCATGAACCGGTAGGCTGCCTGCCCTTGGACGCGCGCCGGGCGCGTTTTGCCACCACGAGCCGAGTCAGCATGCTGAAAGCCATTACGATCCAAAACGAGCACTCGGGAGCGTTTCGGTTCCTGTACGGGGACCTGCAGGCCACGGCCACCGTGTGCCGCAAGCCCGAGGACGCCTGCGCCCGGAGCCTGGTGTACGTCAGCGATCCGCAGCAGCTCGCGCAGGCGCTGCGCCAGCGGGCGGCGATTCTCATCATGCACGAGAAGATCGCCGAGTCCGCGAGCCCGGCGCAGGACATCGCCGGCTGTGTGTTCGCCGTGCGCGCCGTGCCGATGGCCATGGCCACCTTGTTCCGCTACTTCGACTCCAAGCCCGCGCGCTTCAGGCAGTGGGGCGAGCGGCATCCGACGGCGGTGGTGCACGAGACCGCGGTGATCGGCAGCGACGTCGTGCTCGGGCCGTACTGCGTGATCGGCGCCGACGCGATCGTCGGCGACGGCTGCATGATCGGCAGCCATACCGTCGTGGAGGGCGGCGCGCGCGTCGGCGCCCGAACGCTGCTGCATCCGCACGTCTTCGTCGGCGCGCGCTGCGAGATCGGCGAGGACTGCGAGATTCATCCGCATACGAGCATCGGCAGCGACGGCTTCGGCTACGCCGTCGACGCTCAGGGCAAGGCCCACAAGATTCCGCAGCTCGGCAACGTCGTGATCGGCGAGCGCGTCGAGATCGGCAGCAACTGCGCCATCGATCGCGCGACCATCTCCTCGACGCACATCCGCTCCGGCGCCAAGCTGGACAACATCTGCCACATTGCCCACAACTGCGACCTGGGCGAGGACGGCATGTATACGGCGGGCTTCATGATGGCCGGGTCGACGACCATAGGACGGCGCTTCGTCACCGGCGGCAACACCGTCGTGTCGGCGCACCTCAAGCTGACGGACGACGTGATCCTGGCCGGTCGATCGACGGTGACCAAGGACATCACCGAACCGGGTGCCTACGGCGGCTATCCGCTGCAGCCGTTGAAGGAAGCGCTCAAGACGCTCGCGAGCCTGTCCGGCTTGACCGGCATGCGCAAGGAACTGCGCGAGGTCGTGCGCCGGCTGGGCATGAGCCCCAAGGAGTGATCAGTGCAGCGGCACGAATCCGAACCGGCGGAAGACCACATCGGCCGCGGGTGAGCTCACGAAGGCCGTGAACTGCGCCGCGTCCGGATGCGCGGCGGCCGTGAGCGCGATCGGATAGCGGATGGGCGGGTGGCTGTCGGCGGGGAACACGTCGACCACGCGCACCTTGGGATCGATGCGCGCATCGGTCGCGTAGACGATCCCGAGCGGCGCTTCGCCCCGGTCGACGAAGGCGAGCGCGGAGCGCACGTTGTCCGCGCGCACCAGGCGGTCCGCGACCCCCTGCCAGACGCCCAGGTGTTCGAGCGCGGCGCGCGCATAGCGGCCCACCGGCACCGCATCCGGATCGCCGGTGGCGAGCCGGCCCTTGCCGAGCGCCGCGGCCAGCGCGAAGCCGGGCGCGATCCGCAGCACGATCCCGCTGTCCGCGGGTGCCACCAGCACCAGCCGGTTGCCGAGCGCGTCGCGGCGCGAAGCCGCGCGGATGAGGCCGTGCGCCTCGAGGTGGTCCATCCATTCCAGATCGGCGCAGAAGAACACGTCCGCCGGCGCGCCGGACTCGATCTGGCGCGCGAGCGCAGAACTCGCGGCAAACGAGAGCCTGACCGGGATGGCGGTGGCGGCCGTGAAGTCTCTGGACACCTCCGCCAGGGCATCCGTCAGCGATGCCGCGGCGAACACGGTCAGGGGCGGGCGGTCGGCCGCCCGGACGGCGCCCGCGAGCGGCAGGGCGAGGGCGGCCATCAGGGCCAGGCCGGGAAGCCGCACGTCAATCGCCTTGGTTCGCGTACCGCCTGACCACCTCGTACAGGAACCGGCGCCCGTCGAGCAGCGAGCTCACGCGAATGCGCTCGTCGAGGCCATGCGCATGACTGCCCTCGGCATCGTGGAACATGCCGGACAGGCCGTAGGTCGGAATGCCCGCGGAGTTCAGGTATCGGCCGTCGGTGGCGCCGGTCGCCATGGTCGGCACGATCGCCACCCCGGGCCAGATGGTCAGGGCGACCTGGCGCACGGGATCCAGGATCCGCTTGGTGAGCGGCGGCGGCGAGGATTGGATGCCGGCATCGCCTGCGGCCGCGACCGTGATCGACGCATCGGCGAGCGTGGCGACGATCTCGCGCTCGACGTCGGCGACCGGCACGCCGGGCAGGATGCGGCAATTGACGTTGGCGCGCACGTGCTGCGGCAGCGCGTTCGGCGCATGGCCGCCGTTGATCTGCGTGACCACGCAGGTGGTGCGCAGCATGCCGTTCCAGCCCGGATTGATCGCCCACAGCCGCTCGACCGCCGCCTGGTCGCCGGGATCGGCCAGCACGGCGCGCATGTCGGCGGCAACGGCCGGCTTCACCAGCGCGAGCTGCGCCTCGAAGTAGCCCCGGGTGGCATCGTTCAGGGCGACCTTGAAGTCGTGGCGGCCGAGGCGCGCGAGCGCTTCGCTCATGCGAACGATGGGGTTGCTCTTGGTGGGACGCGAACTGTGGCCGCCCGGGTCCGACGCATCGAGCTCGAAGTCCTGGTAGACCTTCTCGCCGGCCTGGATCTGCAGCGCCACCGGCTTGCCCGCCGCATCCAGTTCTCCGCCCGCCCCTTCGTTGAGCGCGAAGGCCGCGCCCAGCACCTTGGGCTGGGTGCGCATCAGCCATTCCACCGAGTTGAAGACGTTCGGGGTCTCCTCGCCGCAGGTGAGCGCCAGCTTGATGTCGCGAAGCGGCTTGAAATGCTCGCGCTGGTAGCGCGTCATGCTGTCGGTGAACACCGCCGCCATGGCCTTGTCGTCCGAGGCGCCGCGGCCGTAGAACCAGCCGTTTTCCTCGACCAGCTTGAACGGATCGCGCCGCCAGTCCTCGCGTTTCGCCTCCACCACGTCGATGTGGGCGAGCAGCAGCAGGGGTTTCAGATGCGGATCGCGGCCGTGCAGGATCGCGATCAGCGCGCCGTCCTGCGGCCGGTCGGCGGGCGCGAGAATTTGGATGTCCGCCGCCGGCATGCCGGCGGCGAGCAGCCGCGTGCGCATGGCTTGCGCCGCGCGGGTGCAGCTCCCGGCCGAGCGCGTGGTGTCGATCTCGATCAGTTCCTTGTACAGACTGCGAAACTCCGCCGCGTCCGCTTCGCCGGCCGGCGCAGGCGCCGCCGCGGCGCCGCCCGCGGCGCTGGCCCCGACCCGGGTGGCCCCCCCCATACGCTGGTTGATGCGGCCGACCCACGGGGTGTGTTGGCGGGGTTATGCCTTGCGGCCCGGCATCCGTGCCGTCCCATGTCTGAGCAACCACGGAGTCTCGCATCGTGCAAAACAGGAATTCTCCCGCAGCGGCAGCCGCAGCCGCGGCCGCGCTGGTGCTCGGCGCCGTCGCCACCCCGGCGCTGCCGGCCGCCGCCAGCTGGGGACCCACGAATCCGTTCTTCGCGCCGAGCCCGCTGCCCTTCCAGGCACCGCCCTTCGACAAGATCAAGGACCAGGATTATCAGCCGGCGATCGAGCGGGGCATGGCGCAGGAGCTCGCCGAGGTGCGGCGGATCGCCGCAACCTCGGCCGCGCCGACCTTCGAGAACACGCTGGTGGCGCTCGAGCGGGGCGGGCGCCTGCTCGAGCGCGCCCGCGCGGCCTTCAACTGCGTCGTCCAGGCCGACACCAACCCGGTCCTGCAGCGGGCGAAGACGGAACTGGCGCCGAAGCTGGCAGCGCACCACGACGCCATCTACCTGGACGAGCGCCTGTTCGCGCGCGTCGATTCCCTGTACCGGCGCCGCGCCGCGCTCGGGCTGGATCCGGAATCGCGGCGCCTGCTGCAGGTCGTCCACGACGAATTCGTGCGCTCCGGCGCCGAGCTGCCGGCCGCGAAGCGCGCACGGCTGCGCGAGCTCAACGAGCGGCTCTCGACGCTGTCCGCGGCGTTCTCCTCGAAGCTCCTGGCGGCCACCAAGGACGGCGCTTTGATCACCGAGTCGCGCGATGCGCTCGCCGGCTTGTCCGAGGCGCAGCTGGGCGCGGCCCCGGCGGCCGCGGGCGAGCGCGGCAGGCAGGGCTACCTCGTGCCGCTGCAGAACACGACGCAGCAGCCGCTGCTCGGCTCGATGTCGGTGCGCGCGACGCGGCAGGCGCTTTACGAGAATTCCTGGAATCGCGCGGAGCGCGGCGGTGACGACGACACGCGCGAGACGCTCGCGCACATCGCGCAGCTGCGGGCCGAGCGTGCCGCTCTGCTCGGCTTCCCGAGCCACGCGGCCTGGAAGATCGCCGATCAGATGGCGAAGACCCCGGAGGCGGCGCTCGCCTTCATGGACCGGCTGGTGCCCGTGGCCGTCGCACGGGCGGCGGGCGAGGCGCGGCAGATCCAGGCGGTCATCGATGCCGGCAACGGCGGCTTTCAGCTCGCTCCCTGGGACTGGGACTTCTATGCCGAGCAGGTGCGGCGGGCCAAGTACGATCTCGAGGATGCCGCCGTCAAGCCCTACTTCGAGCTCGACAACGTGCTGCGCAACGGGCTGTTCTACGCGGCCGAACGGCTCTACGGCATCACCTTCGTCGAACGCCGGGATCTGCCGGTCTATCATCCCGACGTGCGCGTCTTCGAGGTCCGCGACGTGGACGGCAAGCCGCTCGCATTGTTCTATTGCGACTACTTCAAGCGCGACAACAAGAGCGGCGGAGCCTGGATGTCGAACTTGGCCGGACAGTCGAGCCTGCTCGGCACGCGGCCGGTGGTCTACAACGTCGCCAATCTGCCGAAGCCGGCGCCGGGCGAGCCGGCGCTCATCACGTTCACGGACGTGACCACGATGTTCCACGAGTTCGGCCACGCGCTGCACGGCATGTTCGCCGCCACCCGCTATCCGAGCCTGTCGGGCACCGCCACCGCGCGCGACTTCGTCGAATTCCCGTCGCAGTTCAACGAGCACTGGGCGCTGTACCCGAGCGTGTTCGAGCATTACGCCCGGCATCACCGCACCGGCGAGCCGATGCCCGCGGACCTAGTCGAGAAGATCAAGCGGGCCGCGAACTTCAACGAGGGCTACAAGCTCACCGAACTGCTCGCGGCGGCCGAGCTCGACCTGCAGTGGCACACCTTGCCGGCCGGCGCACCGCTCGAGGATCCTGATGCCTTCGAGAGGCGCTCGCTCGAGCGCGTGCATCTCGATCTGCCGGCCGTACCGCCGCGCTATCGTTCGAGCTACTTCAGCCACATCTGGGCGAGCGGCTACTCGGCCGGCTACTACGCGTATCTTTGGACCGAGATGCTGGCCGACGACGCCTATGGCTGGTTCGACGATCATGGGGGTCTCACCCGGGCGAACGGCGACCGTCTTCGGGCCATGATCCTTGCGCGGGGCAATACCGAGGATCTCGCCGCCATGTACGCGGCCTGGCGGGGCCGGCCGCCGACCATCGATGCGATGATGCATTACCGGGGCCTCGCCGCCGCGCCATGAGGCGCGGCTCATCGGGTATGATGCGCGCATGATGCCCGCGGGAGGTACCGTGCCGAAGCGGCTGCTGCACCACGTCGCGCCCATGCTGCTGGCCGCGCTCCTCGTCGGCGGCGCGCACGCGGTCACCGTGTCGCGGCTGCAGGTGCGCATCGTCACCGGCGCGCAGGAACTCGTGGCCGGCAGCACGGTGGAGCTTCGCATCTACGAGGCCGGCGGCGGTATGCGGCGCCTGAGCCTCGCCCACGGCGAGGCATGGCCGCGCGACTCGACCCGGGTCGTGGAGCTGTCGCTGCCGCAGCCTCTCGATTCGCGTACGGTGACCCGCTTCGCCATCTATTACCACGCTGCGACGCCGCTCGCGCCGCCCTGGGAGGTGGCCTCGGCGCAGGTGCAATTGCCGTCCGCTTCGGGCGAACCGCAGCGCCTGCTCGATGCCACGCTCGAGGGCGTGATCGCGGGCGCCGGCGAGCTCGCCACCATCGAGCGGGAGCCGGGCGAGCTGCTCTGCCGCAGCGACGCCGACTGCGACGACCACCTGGCGTGCGATGGCCGCGAGCGCTGTGCGCCGCACGCCGCCGGGGCCGACGCGCGCGGCTGCGTCCGGGGCCAGCCGATGATGTGCCCGGTCAACCAGGTCTGCGTGGAGACCCGCGGTTGCGTCGGCCTCGACGGCAAGGCGGCGGCGCCGCCGAAGGCGCCCTGACGGGCGCGCCCGCGATCGCCCTCAGGGCGCCAATTGCAGGGAGTAGCGCGGCGTGCCGGGCAGGAAAGGGCTCGGGAGGCTGTGCGCCCACGCCTCGAAGCCCGCGCGATAGAACGGCGAGAGCGGGTGACCGCTCTGGCCCCCCGGCATGTGAAAGTATCCCTCGCTCTCGTGTCCCGGCGAGACGCTGAAGCGTTCCGAGGCGCCGAAGTCCGGTCCCTGTATCCGCGGCATGTCCTTGCGTCCCCCGGGCACGAGCACCGTGGGCATGTCGAGCCAGCGCGCGAGCAGCGGCAGCGCGCGCGACAGCGGATGGGCGATGTGCACGGCATTCACCCTGCCCCAGACGCAGGTGGCGAGCGCATCGCAGTCGGGCGGCAGCTTCTCGGCATCGGCGAGCGCCGCGAGCAGCAGGGCGTCCCAGTTCGCGTAGGAGGAGGCGAGCAGATGGGCCGGCCGTCCCTCGACCAGGCGCCAGAGCGGACCCTCGAAGGCGCTCGGGATCTCGAACTCGAAACGCGGAGCCCGGCGCAGCGCCGGTGCGATCAACATGTAGAACGCGCGCGCCTCGACGCGGGCGCGAAATCGGCTCACCAGGCGGTAGGCCGCGTCGTCCGGCGAGGCATGGCCGCTCCAGGACGCGAGCACCGCGCGGGAAGCGTCGTGACGGCGGTCGCCGGCCGCGCGCGTCCGCTCGATCAGGGCGCCGGCGAGCGATCGCCATCGCTCCAGGAACAGCGCTCGGTCGTCGAGCTGTACACGCAGGCTGTCGGCCGGTGCGAACGGCAGGCGCGCCGCGCGCAGGTCCGCGTGGATTTGCGCGGCGCGCGCGCCCCGATCCATGCCGTCGTCGCCGATGAGCGCGGCTCCGTCGCCGCCGATGACCCGCGCATTGGCCGACCACAGCAGGCCTTCCGGGGGATCGATCACGCGAGGTTGACGGTCGGGCGCGAGCCAGCCCGCGAAGCCCACCTGCGCGTCGGTGGAGGATTGCGGCAGGTCGGCCGATCCGGCTGCGTGCAGCGGCAGGCGGCCGGCGATGGTCCAGCCGATGTGCCCGGCGGCGTCGGCCACCAGCAGATTCTGCCCGGGCATGCCGAAGGAGGGCGCCGCCGCGAGCGCCTCGGCGGCGGAATGGATGCGCTCCATGTTGATCAGATGCAGGTTGGCCGCCGCCGGGTCCTGCGCGGTCCATTGCAGCGCGTAGGGATGGCCCTCCCAATCCTTGCCGAGCACCGGCCCCCACGGGGTGAGCGCGATGTGCAGCCGCCGGGCGGGTGCACCCTTCACCTCGATGATCTCGTCCGCGTGCTCGAAGCGCCGCGGGCCCTGCGCGGTCAGGTAGGCGTCGGGTTCGCCCGGCGCGGGCACCAGGCGCACGACCCGCGCGAATTCGCCGTAGCTGTCGGTGAATCCCCAGGCGATCGCCCCATTGCTGCCCGCGACGATCGTGGGCGCGCCGGGCAGCGTGACCCCGGTGGCGTCGAGCACGGTGTCGCCGCCGCCGGCCGGCGCGGCCGAACTCTGCAGCAGACGTGCGCGATACCAGATGATGGGCACCCGGTAGTCCAGATGCATGTCGTTCGCGAGCAGCGCGGCGCCGCTCGCCGTTCGAGCGCCCGCCACCGCCCAGTTGTTGCTGCCGATCATGGCGAGCTGCTCGACCCCCCGCGCCCGCGGCGGCGGCGGCGGCGGGGGCGCCCCCGGCCCAAACGCCACCTCGGCCGCGCTCGGCATCCGGGGCTCGGGCCCGCGGCTGCCGTCGATCGGCGCATCCCATTCGGGCGCCGCGGACTCGAGAAAGGCGGCCAAGGCCTCGGGCAGCGTCGCACGCAGCAGCCCGCGCTGCAATTGCGTCCGGCCGGAGGCGTCCTCGAGCTGGATGAACATGGCGTGCACGCACAGGATGGTGTCCTCCGCGCTCCAGGGGCGCGGTACGGACCCGAGCAGCCAATATTCGAACGGGCGCGAGCGCAGCGAGGCGAGGCCCGCGTTGACCCCGGCCACGTAGGCGTCGAGCAGCGCGCGCTCGGGCGCGTCGAGCGCCGCCAGCGTTCGGCGTGCAACGTCGCGGAATCGGTGCACCCGGTATTGCTCGTCCGTCGCGATCAGCGGCGCCCCGAGCAGCTGCGCGAGTTCGCCGGCCGCAGCCCGGCGCATCAGATCCATCTGGAAGAAGCGGTCCTGCCCGTGCACGAAGCCCAATCCGCGTGCGAGGTCCGCGCGGGTGCGCGCGCGGATGGTCGGCACCCCCGCGGCATCGCGCTCGATGAGGATGGGCGCGTCGAGACCCGCCAGATGCCGCTCACCCGAGAGCGCCGGAAGGCTGGCGCGCAGGAGCAGCCATGCGGCGGCGAGCGCGAGCGCGAGCGCGCCCGTGGCTGCGAAGACGGTGAGCCGCAGTGCGCGCCGGCCGAAGCTCACGCGCGCATCCGTCGCGGCGAGGCCGGAGTGTGTGCGCGCGCCTCCGTGCGCGCGACTTTTCGCGACTCGACACCCCGACGCACGCCTCCGTGCTGCCGGGTGTCGGGGCGAATTATCGGCAGTCTCGCGCGCCGCCGCCGTGCCGAATTTGGCGCTCCCATGCGCAATATGTCACCTGCGATCATGCGCCGGATCTCATCGGTGGAACACCGCCGGCGAGCCCTCGCACTCTGTGATTTCCCAGGTCTTCGTGGTCGCGCGTCCGTCCGTGCTGCGCTCCTCGATGCCCAGGCGGTTGCCGTCGCAATGCAGATTCAGAGAATCCCCGGCACGATGGTGCAGGGAGGAATGCTCGATGCGCCAGCCGGAGCAAGACACGCGTCCGAGGGAAATCTCGCAATCGATCAGTGCGCGCGCCGCAGCGAGGCTCGCGGCGCCTGCGACGCACTCGGCGAGCGTGGCGCCCGGCGGCAGCGGTGCCGCCCGGTCGCGCACGTAGGCGAAATGCGCGCCGGCCCGCAGCACGAGCGCGCGGGTGCCCTGCTCGGCGTCGCGCAGCCACGCGCCGCCGACCGTGTCGGCGAGCGCCGGGCGTTCGCGATGCCACCGCTCGAGGTACGGCCGGTCGCGGCCGCGCTCGATCAGCACACCGTCCTGCCATTGCAGGCTGCCTGCATCCGCTTCGCCCGAGTCCGGCTGGAAATCGATCAGGCGGCGCCATTCGAAGTGCCGGCCGTCGAAGGCCAGGTAGCCGGCGAAGCCTTGCTGATCGGCGAGCCGCAGACAGTCATCGAGCGACATTGGGCCGGGATCGCCGGGTGCGGCCGGCGCATGCAGCGCGGGCGGCTGGCGAAGGTCGGCGAACAGGCGCGCGCCCTGCAGCCAGCGCACCTCGGTGGTGGCGTCGCTCCGCCCGTCGGGCCACTCGATCGACGAGCGGCGCCACAGGCCCTGAAGTTCTGACAGCGGCGGGGTCACCGCGGGTAGCCTAACGGTGCACGAGCCGTTTGGCGAGCGCCGGCAGCACCAGCAGATTCAGCACCGTCGAGGAGACCAGCCCGCCGAGCACGGTCACCGCCATCGGCCCCTCGATTTCCTGGCCCGGCAGCTTCAGCTGGAAGGCGATCGGCGCGAGGCCGAGCGCGGTCACCGCGGCGGTCATCAGGATCGGAATCAAGCGTTCGTTCGCACCGCGCAGCATGGTCTGCGCGTCCCAGGGCGCGCCCTCGATCTCCACCAGGTGCTCGTAGTGCGCCAGCTGCAGGATGGCGTTGCGGGCACTCACGCCGAACACGGTCACCAGGCCGACGACGCTGCCGAGCGACAGCCCGATGCCGCTGAGCGCGATCGCGAGCACGCCGCCCATCAGGCTGAACGGCAGATTGATCAGCACCAGCCAGCCGTTGCGCGGCCACTTGAAGGCGACGAACAGAATCAGCAGGATGAAGGCCAGCGCCACGGCGGAGTACAGCAGCAGCTCGTTGCGCGTGCTGCGCTCCGCGGCCGCGGCGCCCGTGAACTCGACGAAGTAGCCGGGCGGAAGATGCACATCGGCCGCGACCGCGCGCTCGGCGTCGCCGACCGCCTGCTGCAGTCCGCGGCCGCTCACGTTGAAGGTGACCGCGACGCGCCGCTGCCCGCCGTCGTGCTCGATGCTGTAGCGGCCGGATTGCGCCGTCAGGCGCGCCACCTGCGCGAGCGGCACGGGGCCGAACGCTCCGCCGATCATCAGTTGGCCGATCTGCTCCGGATGCCGTCTGAGCGCCTCCGGCAGCAGCAGCACGGCGTCGATGGTGCGGCTGCCGGCGAAGGTCTGGCCGACCGTCGCGCCGGCATAGGCGGTCTCGACGGCGTCGAGCAGGTCGCCGAGCTTCAGACCGGCGGCGGTCATCGCCCGCGGCAGCGGATCGATCGCGATCGTCGGGTTGCCGCCCAGGCGCCGGAACTGGGCGTCGACCACGCCCCGATCCTTGGCGAGCATCGCCAGGATCTGCGCGCCGAGGTCGTCGAGCGTGCCTAGGTCGTCGCCGAACACCTTGACCGCCACCTGGGCGGTGTCGCCCGTCAGGCTTTCACTGATGCGGTCGCCGAGGAAGGTGACCACTTCGCTCTGGATGCCCGGATAGCGCGCCAGGATCTCGCGCAGCTCCTGCTGCGCGGCCTGCTGGTCCACGGTCGCGTCCGGCTTCAGCTCCACGTGCAGCTCGCTGCGGTAGGTGCCCCAGGTATCCTCGCCCATCTCGGCCCGCCCGACCTGCTGCTCCACCGTCTTGACGTAGGGCAGGCGCAGCACGTCGGCGCTGATGCGTCTGCCGAGGTCGAGCATCTCCTCGAGCGAGGTGCCCGTGACGGTGCTGGCGACCTGCAACACGAAATGCCCCTCGCGAAAGTCCGGCATGAAAGTGCCGCCGAGGAATGGCAGCGCCGCGAGCGCGGCCAGGACGCCCGCCGCCAGCACCGCGGATACCGCGAGCAGATGCTGCGCGACCCAGGAGATCGCGCGCCGCTGGCCCGCCTTGAGCCGCACCAACCAGCGCGACTCGGCCGGCGGGCCCCGGCGCAGCAGCAGGGCGCACAGGGCGGGCGTCGTGGTCATGGCGACCAGCAGCGAGGCGCTGACCGCGAGCATGAACGACAGGGCCAGCGGCCCGACGAAGCGCCCCTGCACGCTCGTGGTGAACAATTCGGGCATGAACACCGCGATCGCCACCAGGGTGGCGTAGATCACCGGGCCGCGCACCTCGAGGCAGGCGTCGCGGATCACCTCGAGGCGCGGCTTGGGCGCCGCGGACGCCGTGTTCTCGCCCAGGCGGCGCAGCACGTTCTCGATGCCGATGATGGCGTCGTCGACCAGCACGCCGAGGGCGACCGCGAACCCGCCGAGAGTCATGGTGTTGATCGTCTGTCCTCGGTGCGTGAGCACCATCACCGCGGCGAGCAGCGACAAGGGAATGGCCGCGAAGGCGATCAAGGCCGCGCGCACGTCGCGCAGGAACAGGTACAGAACCGCGAGGATCAGTGCGGCGGCGATGCCGAGCGAGGTCTTGAGATCCGCGAGCGCGCGCTCGATGAAATTCGCGGGGCGGTGCAGGGCGGGGTACACGGTGATGCCCTGGGCGGTCAGCGCCGGCTCGAGCTCCGCGAGCACCTTCTCCACCGCATGCGTGGTCTCGAGCGTATTGGCGCCGTACTGGCTGGCGAGCGACAGCAGCACGCCGGGCTTGCCCATGATGAGCGCATCGCCCGAGCGCAGGCCGGCCGCCATCCGCAGCTGCGCGACCTCGCGCAGCCGCACCGGCACCGCGTTGCGCACGCCCACGACCGCGTCGCCCAGGGCGTCCAGATCGGGCGTGGGCGTGGGCGATTGCAGCAGCACCCGCTGCGCCGCCAGATCGATGAATCCGGCGCCGCGCAGCGCGAGCGCGGCGCGCGCCGCATCGGCCACATCCGTGAGCGTGAGTCCGTAGGAGGCCAGCCGGCGCGGATCCGGCTGGATCTGCACCTGCCGTACGGCACCGCCGAACACGATCACGTGCGCGACCCCCGGCACCGCGAGCAGGCGCGGCTTGATGAGCCAGTCGGCCGCGTCGCGCAGCGCGTAGGCGTCCACGCGGTCGGAGAGCAGGCCGATCTTCAGCAGATCCATGGTGCTCGAGACCAGCGGCGAGAGCCGGGGCGCGCCCACCCCGGCGGGCAGTGAATTGCCGAGCTCGGCCAGGCGCTCGGCGATGCCTTGGCGGGCGACGTGCACGTCGACGCGTTCGGCAAAGGTGACCGTGACCACGGACAGCCCCGGAATGGACTCGGAGCGCAGGGTGGCGAGCCCGGCCGCCCCGTTCACGGCGCTCTCGATGCGCTTGGTGACCAGTTGCTCGACCTGCAGGGGCGAAAACCCCGGCGCCTCGGTCTGGATGTCCACCTGCGAGGGCACGAAATCCGGGAACACGTCGAGCGGCGCATGCAGCGCGCCGAAGCCGCCGAGCACCAGGGCGAGCACCGACAGCGCGGTCACCGCGCCGGCGCGGCGCACGCACAGGCTGATGAGCGTGAACACCGGTCAGTCGCCGCCGGGGGCGGCCGGATTGATCTCCCGGGCGAGCAGCAGGCCCGCGCCCCGGATCACGATCGGCTCGCCGGGCGCCACCGCGGCGTCCAGGAAATAGCCGTCGCGCAGCGGCCGGCCGACGTCCACGCCGACGCGGGTGAAAATGCCGGGCTTGCGCTCCACGAAGCACCAGTAACGGCCCTCGTTCATGAGCACCGCGGAGGCCGGCATCCAGACGCCATGCGCACCGCCGTCGGCCGCCGCCGCCCAGCCGAGCACGCGCTCGCCCTCGGCGAGCTCGGCCGAGGGCAGCACCGCGAAGAAGCTGCGCCCCGGAATGGCCGGGTCCGCCGGCGCCGCCCACACGGTGCGCGCGATCCAGCGCTCCGCGGCGTCCTGGGCGTCGAGGCGCGCGACGTGCAGCTCCGACGGCGCCGCGCCGCCCCCCGGCGCCGGCGGGCGCCGGGCCGCGGGGGGGGGGGTGGGGGGGGGCGG
>VFSW01003142.1_pt1 | contig 24752 bp, 18 predicted proteins | sample 5358111 | NCBI WGS metagenome assembly VFSW01 (sample SAMN11554181, study PRJNA540505) | mine drainage metagenome | isolation source: sediment from site ElyBrook_90M | place: USA: Ely Copper Mine, Vershire, VT | collected 2017
CTCAAGCCGGGCGAGATCAGCGACGTGCTGCTCGGCAACGTCAACCAGGCAGGCGAGGATTGCCGCAACGTCGCGCGCTTTGCCGCACTGCTGGCCGGCCTGCCGCCGACCACGCCGGGCGCGACCGTCAACCGCCTGTGCGCGAGCGGCCTGCAGGCCACGCTGGACGCCGCGCGCGCGATCAGCTGCGGCGAGGGCGAGCTTTACATTGCCGGTGGCGTGGAGAGCATGTCGCGCGCGCCCTATGTGATGGGCAAGTCCGAGTCGGCCTACTCGCGCGACGTGAAGATGTACGACACCACCATAGGCGCGCGCTTCATGAACCCGCGCTTCGCCAAACAGTACGGTACCCACTCGATGCCGGAAACCGGCGACAACGTGGCCAAGGACTTCGGCGTGTCGCGCGCGCAGGCCGACGAATTCGCGCTCGCCTCGCAGCAGAAGTACGTGAAGGCGGAGGCCGCAGGCTTCTACAAAGGCGAAATCCACCCGATCGCGCTGCCGACGAAGAAGAACGATGCGCCGCCGGTCATGGTCGACCTCGACGAACATCCGCGCCGCGACGCATCGATAGACTCGCTGGCCAAGCTGAAACCGCTGTTCGAAGGCGGCGTGGTGACCGCGGGCAATGCTTCCGGCGTCAACGACGGTGCCGCCGCACTGGTGATCGCGAGCCGGAAGTGGGGCGAGAAAAACGGCAAGAAACCGATGGTGCGCATTCTCGCCGGCGCTGCGGCCGCGGTCGAACCGCGCATCATGGGCGTGGGCCCGGCATACGCCATACCGCTCGCCTGCGAGCGCGCCGGCATCAAGCTCGCCGATCTGGACATCATCGAAATCAACGAGGCCTTCGCCAGCCAGGTGCTTGCCTGCCTGGTGCTGCTCAAGATAGATTTCAAGGATTCGCGCGTCAACCCGAACGGCGGGGCGATCGCGATCGGCCACCCGCTGGGCGCTTCCGGTGCGCGCCTCGCGCTGACCGTGGCACGCCAGCTCGAGCGCATGAACGGCCGCTATGCCGCAGTCAGCCTGTGCATTGGCGTCGGCCAGGGCCTGGCGATCATCATCGAACGCGTGTAGGCCGGGAATACGCCGGCAGTCTGCCTGCTCGGGCCGCAGTCGAGCTCAGCCAGCCGATGCAAGCGGCGCGGTGCTGCAACTGGCGCAATCCGCGCCACCGGCCTCGGCGCGCGTCCGCAAGCCCAGTTTCGCCAGCAGCGCACGATCGGCTTCGGCCTCCGGATTGCCGGTCGTAAGCAGCTTGTCGCCGTAGAAAATCGAGTTCGCGCCGGCAAGGAAACAAAGCGCCTGCACCGCCTCGCCCAATTCGCGCCGGCCGGCCGATAGCCGCACCCGGGCGCGCGGCATGGTGATGCGCGCGACCGCGATGGTGCGCACGAACTCGAGCGGGTCGAGCGGCTCCGTCCCGTGCAGCGGCGTGCCCGCAACCTGCACCAGATGATTGATCGGGACCGACTCGGGATAGGGATCGAGGTTGGCGAGCTGCGCGATCAGGCCGGCGCGCTGCAGCCGCGATTCGCCCATGCCGACGATGCCGCCGCAACACACCTTGATGCCGGCCCGGCGCACATGGCCCAGCGTGTCCAGGCGTTCCTGGTACACCCGCGTGGTGATGATTTTGCTGTAGAACTCCGGCGCCGTGTCCAGATTGTGATTGTAGTAGTCGAGCCCGGAGTGCCTGAGCTGGCGCGCCTGCAGATCGCTCAGCATTCCAAGGGTCGCACAAGTTTCAAGGCCGAGCGCTTTGACCGCGCTCACCATTGCCTGCACTCTTTCGATATCGCGCGCTTTCGGTTCGCGCCATGCCGCCCCCATGCAAAAACGCGTGGCGCCGTTTTGCTTCGCCGCCTCGGCAGCGGCGACGACTTCCCCCAGAGGCAGGAGTTTCCCCGGCTCGACCCCGGTGTGGTAACGCGCCGCCTGCGGGCAGTAGGCGCAGTCTTCCGGGCAGCCTCCGGTCTTGATCGATAGCAGGGTCGCGAGCTCGATTTCGCCGGGGACAAAGTGTTCGCGGTGCACGCCCTGGGCGCGATACATCAGGTCGTTGAACGGCAACTGGTACAGCTGCGCGACCGCATCGACGGTCCAGGGTTTGGCACCGAACGTCGTTTGCACCGGTTTATTGCCGCCCAGGGTTTGGCTTGAAATGGTCATGAACACCTCCTGGCGCGTAGCATACCGCAAGCTTGGATACTTCGCGGCAGCGGCGTGCGGCTATGGCGGGAAAATTCCGGAGGACGCGCGCCAATCAGGTGATCCAATTCAGTCTTCCAGCGGACGGCAACGGGCAATCATTTCATTCCACGCCTGAATCGCTTCGGCGATGGCGGTGGCTTCGTCCTTGCCCGCCGCCGGGATTGCCGGGCCGAGCTGCCCGCAGACGGGACAGGTCATTCGGTAGACGATTTCGTCACGCCCATCCATCGTGCGGCGGGTGCCGCGACGCACATCGGCTTCGGCACCACAGGTGCAATGTCTCTTGCGCATAATTCAGTATACGTGATGTGCGTGCGAATGAAGCGCAAAAGTGTACGCAACTGTTCGGTGAAGTCGGCGAACAGGGGATCGGTCACAGGACAGCGCTTGCCCTGCCGCGTTTCGGCGTCTGCAATCCGCTCAGCTGACAAATTTGTCAGCTGACGGTCAGCGTGGCGACCTGCCGGTGCGCCTAGTATTCGCAGGCACCCAACGACGCTTGGATCCGCCTCCCTGTTCCTTTATCGCTGTCCTCTATCGTCGCGCTCTGAATGCATTCAGTGAACGTCAATCGTCATTTTCGTCATGCGGCGCCAGCGCTCGCGCTGACTGTAACACTGCTGTCGCTGGCCGGCTGCGCCAGCGGACCCGACTACAAGCGCCCGGCTGTTTCGCCGCCGGCGGCCTACAAGGAGGCCGGGCCGTGGAAGCCGGCCCAGCCGAAGGACGCCGATGCGAACCAGCCATGGTGGACGCGATACGGCGACGCCGATCTCGATGCTCTGGTCGCACAGGCCAACGCTGCCAGCCAAGATATCCGCATCGCCGAGGCGCAGTACCGCCAGGCGCGGGCGGCAGTGCAGCTGGCGCGGGCCGGCTTCGCGCCGACGCTCGGCGCTGGTGTTTCGGTCGGCCGGGCCCGCACGCGGACTGCAACTGGCCCTGCGACGGCAGACAGCGATGCCCTGGCGCTGGACGCGAGCTGGGAGCCCGACATCTGGGGCCGCGTGCGCCGTTCGGTCGAAGCCGGCGAGGCAGCCGCGCAGGCCAGCGCGGCCGATCTGGCTGCGGCACGCCTGAGCATCCAGGCCGAGCTGGTACAGGACTACTTGCAGTTGCGCATCACCGACGCGCAAAAGGACTTGTTCGCGCATACGACACAGGAATACCGCAGGGCACTTGCACTGACGCGCAGCCAGTACGCTGCCGGTATTGTCACTCGCGCCGACGTGGCCCTGGCCGAGACGCAGCTGCAGTCGAGCAACGCGCAGGCAATCGACCTCGACGTACAGCGCGCCCAGCTCGAGCACGCGATCGCGATCCTGACGGGCCGGGCGCCGGCCGAGCTGTCGATCGCGGCGCGGCCTCCTGACGCCCTGGGCCTTACACTGCCCGAGGTGCCCGCCGGTCTGCCGTCGCAACTGCTCGAGCGGCGGCCCGACATCGCGGCCGCTGAGCGCCGCGCCGCCGCGGCCAACGCGAGCATCGGCGTGGCGCAGTCCGCATACTTTCCGAACCTGGTGTTGAGTGCCAGCGGCGGGTTCGCCAGCACAAGCTTCTCGCAGTGGGTTGATGCGCCCGGCCGCATCTGGTCGCTCGGTGCGGCGCTGGCCGCTACGATTTTCGATGGCGGAGCACGCCGCGCGCAGACCGATGCGGCGGTGGCCGCCTACGACGCCGCTGTCGCGCAGTACAGGCGGACGGTGCTCACAGGATTGCAGGAAGTCGAAGACAGTCTCGCCGCCCTGCGCGTGCTTGCCGCAGAGCGCACGGTGCAGGATGCTGCGGTCGCTTCCGCACGCGTGGCCGAGCGCGCCAGCCTCGCACAGTACCGCGCCGGCACGGCCACCTACCTGGCAGTGGTCACCTCGCAGACCTTGTTGCTCTCCAACCAACGCAGCGCGGTGCAGCTGCTCGGGCGCCAATTGGTCGCCAGCGCGGCGCTGGTAAAAGCCCTCGGCGGCGGCTGGAACGCTGCCGCGCTGGCCGGAGCCGCCGTCGATCCCGCAACGCGCCCCGGCGGCGGCCTCGCCGCTGCCGGCAATGCTCTTCCCGCAAACACCTCTTCGCCGGTCGAGTCGACGGCGCCCAGCAACTGAAGACGACAAGCGCATGGACACCCATACCGCCTCCCTTGTTCGACGCCGCCGGCTGCGCCGCGGCGCGCTGATCCTGACACTCGCTGCCATAGCCTGGTTCGCGCTGCGCAATCGCATCGAGGCGCCGCCGCCCGCACCCAGGGCCGTGGCCGCCGTGCCCGCCACGCTGGTCCGGGTGCAGCGCGAGGACGTGCCGAATTATCTGATCGGCGTTGGTACCGTGCAGCCGCTGGCCACGGTTACGGTGAAGACACGGCTCGACGGCCAGCTTGAACGTGTCGGCTATGTCGAGGGTGAAGACGTCAAGGCCGGTCAGGTGCTGGCCCAGCTCGATGCGCGTGCGTTGCGCGCCCAACTCGAACAGGTGCAAGCGCAGAAGGCGCGAGACCAGGCACAGCTCGCCAACGCGCGGCTGGACCTTGATCGCTACACGCAGCTGATCAAGGAGGATGCGACCTCGCAGCAGACGCTGGACACTCAGCGCGCACTGGTCGCCCAGGTTCAAGCCGCAGTGCAGACCGACGATGCACAGATCCACTATGCGCAGGTTCAGCTGAGCTACGCGACGATCACCGCGCCGCTCGCGGGCCGTGTCGGCGCGCGTCTGGTCGACCCAGGCAACATCGTGCACGCCAGCGACGCCAACGGATTGGTGGTGATCAACCAGATCGATCCCATCGCCGTGGTGTTTACGCTGCCCGGCGACGCGGTGCAGGCGATCAATCGCGCCCAGCAGGCAGGCAGGCGGCTCACGGTGCTGGCCTATTCGCGCGATGGCGACGCGCTGCTCGCGCGCGGCAAGCTGGTACTGGTCAACAACCAGATCGACGTCGCCAGCGGCACCGTGCAGCTCAAGGCGCACTTTGCCAACCCGAAGCACGTGCTGTGGCCGGGCCAGTACGTCAACGTACGGCTACGGCTGGGCGAGTACGCGCAGGCACTGACGGTGCCGGCGCCCGTGGTGCAGCGCGGTCAGTCGGGCACCTATGCCTACGTGGTCGGCGCCGACGGCAAGGCGCAGATGCGGCCGATCGAGGTGCTGCAGACCCAGGACGGCAAGGCCGTCGTCGCCAAGGGCCTGCAGGCCGGCGAGACGGTGGTGCTCTATGGCCAGTACAAGATCAAACCCGGCGTCGCCGTCGTCGCCGGCCCCGGCGCTGCCGCAGCAGCGACCGGAGCGGGGCGATGAGCGTATCCGCCACCTTCATCAGGCGCCCGATCGGCACCTCGCTGCTGGCACTCGCCATCCTGCTGGTCGGCGTGGCGGCGTGGCCCTTGCTGCCGGTATCTGCCCTGCCACAGGTGGACTTCCCCACCATCCAGGTTTCCGCCAACCTCCCCGGCGCCAATCCGGAGACCATGGCCGCCAACGTGGCCCAGCCCTTGGAGCGCCAGTTCTCGCTCATCGCCGGCCTGTCGCAGATGACTTCGACCAGCGCCCTGGGCTCGACACAGATCACGCTGCAGTTCGACCTCGATCGCAATATCGACGCCGCCGCGCTCGATGTACAGTCGGCGATCAACGCCGCCGCCGGCCAGCTGCCCGCCAACCTGCCCAGTCCGCCGACTTTCCGCAAGACCAATCCGGCCGACCTGGCCATCATCGTGCTGGCGGTGCAGTCCGACACGCTGCCGCTGACGCGGGTCAACGAATACGCCGACACCATCCTGGCGCAGCAGATTTCGCAGATTCCGGGTGTCGGGGATGTCGGCATCGGCGGCGCGCAAAAGCCGGCGGTGCGCGTGCAGGTGGATCCGGCCAAGCTTGCCGCCATGGGCATGAGCCTGGAGGAGGTGCGCGGCGTGATCGCGACCACCACCGTCAGCCAGCCCACCGGCAGCATCAACGGCGAACAGCAGAGCTTCGCCGTCTACACCAACGACCAGGTTCTGCAGGCCGAGCCCTGGAACGACATGGTGCTTGCGTATCGCAACGGCGCGCCGGTACGGGTGCGCGATATCGGCGTCGCGGTCGAGGGACCGGAGAACGACCTCACCGCCGGCTGGGCCTATGCCGGCGCCGCGGCCCCGCCGGGAAGCGCCGTCGAGAACGGCCGCGGCATGATCCTGTTCGTGCACAAGCAGCCGGGCGCCAACGTGATCGCGACCGTCGACCGCATCAAGGCCGCGCTGCCGCGGTTGCGGGCAGCGATGCCGCCGGCGATATCGGTCAACACGCTGGTGGACCGGACGCAGAACATCCGCGCTTCGGTGCACGAAGTCGAGATTACGCTGATGATCACCATCGTCGCCGTGATCCTGGTGATCTTCGCCTTCCTGCGCAGCGTGCCGGCCACCGTGATTCCCGGCCTGACGGTGCCGCTCGCGCTGATGGGCACCGCAGCCGCCATGTACCTGATGAACTACAGCCTGGACAATTTGTCGCTGATGGCGCTGACGATCGCCGTGGGCTTTGTCGTCGACGACGCGATCGTGATGCTGGAGAACATCTACCGCCACGTCGAGGCCGGGATGAAGCCGCTCGAGGCCGCCTACAAAGGTGCGGCCGAGATCGGCTTCACCATCATCTCGATCTCGGTTTCGCTGGTGGCCGTCTTCACCCCGCTACTGCTGATGGGCGGCATCGTCGGCCGGCTGTTCCGCGAGTTCGCGGTCACTGTGACCATGACCATCGTCGTCTCGGTGGCGGTGTCGCTGACGCTGACGCCGATGCTGTGCTCGCGCTATCTCTCCGACGCTCACGCAAAACCGCACGGACGGCTGTACCGCCTGTTCGAGCATGGCTTCGCCGCGATGGCGGCGGGCTACAAGCGCGGGCTCGAGTTCGTGCTCAAGCATGAGTTCGCGACGCTGTGCGTGTTCCTCGCCACCCTGGCACTGAGCGTCGCAATGTTCATATTCAGCCCCAAGGGTTTCTTCCCGCAGCAGGACACCGGCACAATTTACGGTTTCGCCGAGACCTCGCAGGACGCCTCGTTCACGGCAATGCGGCAGCGCATGAAGCTGGTTGCCGACGTGGTGCGGCGCGACCCGGACGTGACCGGCTTCGGCATGTTCGCCGGCGGCAACACCGCCAACACGGGCGTGTTCTTCATCGCCCTCAGACCCAAGGATGAGGGCCGCACTGCCAGTGCCGACGAGGTGATTGCGCGCCTGCGCCCCAAGGTGGCGAAGCTGCAGGGCATCAATCTGTTCATGCAGGCGCCGCAGGACATCAACGTCGGCGGCCGGCTGTCGCGCACGCAGTACCAATACACGGTGACCGACACCAATCTCGACGAGCTCAACACCTGGGCTCCGCGCCTGCTCGAGGGCCTGCGCCGCGTGCCGGAGCTGACCGACGTGGCGTCGGACCAGCAAAATGCGGCCGCGGCGGCGACGCTGACGATCGACCGGGCACGGGCGTCGAGCTTCGGCATTTCGCCGGCATTGATCGACGCGACGCTGTACGACGCGATCGGCCAGCGCCAGGTCGCGCAGTACTTCACCCAAACCAACAGCTATCACGTGGTGCTGGAAGTGTCGCCGAAGCTGCAGCAGGACCCGGCGCTGTTCGACAAGCTCTATATCACCTCGCCGCTGACCGGCCAGCAGGTGCCGCTGTCGGCCTTCGTCAAGGTCGATACCAGCAAGACCGCCTACCTGCTCATCAGCCACCAGGGCCAGTTCCCGGCGGTGACGATCTCGTTCAACGTTGCGCCCGGAGTGTCTCTCGGCGACGCGGTGAAGGCGATCGAGAAAGCGAAAGCGAAGATGGGCGTGCCGGCGACCTTGTCGGGGAGCTTCCAGGGCACGGCCAAGGCTTTCGGCGACTCGCTGGCGACGCAGCCCTACCTGATCGCCGCGGCGCTGGTGGCCGTCTACATCGTCCTCGGCCTGCTCTACGAGAGCTACATCCATCCCCTGACCATCCTGTCGACTCTGCCCTCCGCCGGTGTCGGGGCGCTCCTGGTCCTGCGCCTGGGCGGCTACGACTTGAGCGTGATCGCCTTGATCGGCATCATCCTGCTGATCGGCATCGTCAAGAAGAACGGCATCATGATGATCGACTTCGCCCTCAACGCCGAGCGCGTGCAGGGGCTGGATGCGCACCAGGCCATCTACCAGGCTTGCCTGCTGCGCTTCCGCCCGATCATGATGACGACCATGTGCGCGCTGCTGTCGGGCCTGCCGCTGATGCTGGGCCACGGTGCCGGCTCCGAGTTGCGCCGGCCCCTGGGCTACGCGATGGTGGGCGGCCTCCTGGTGTCGCAGGCGATGACCTTATTCACCACGCCTGTCGTATATCTCTACCTCGATCGTGCCCACAGCTGGTATGTTCGCAGGACGCAGGCGCGCCGCGCCCCCGGCGCCGTCGTGCCGATGGGCGGAGAATGACGCCGATGCGGCGTGCACGGGCGGGCCGCCATGGTGCCGCGCGCGCCGCATAGCGGACGGGATGGAGCGATGAAGATCCTCGTGGTCGAAGACGAGCTGAAGATAGCGGACTACCTCTACAAGGGGCTCACCGAGCAGGGCTGCAGCGTCGACTTGGCGCACAACGGGCTCGATGCGCGGCACCTTGCGCTCGAAATCGACTACGACGTGATCGTGCTCGATCAGATGCTGCCTGGCCTCGATGGCCTGGCGGTGCTGCAGTCCTTGCGCGCGGTCAAGGACACGCCGGTGATCATGCTTACCGCGCGCGACCGCATCGAGGATCGCGTCAAGGGATTGCGCGCAGGCGCCGACGACTATCTGATCAAGCCGTTTTCGTTCATGGAGCTGCTGGCGCGCCTGCAAGCGCTGACGCGCCGCGGCCGCAAGCACGAGGCGACGCAGATTCGCGTCGGCGACCTGGTGGTCGACCTGCTGGCGCGCAAGGCGTTCCGCGACGGCAGCCGCATCGACCTCACGGCCAAGGAGTTCGCGCTGCTCACCGTGCTGGCGCGCCACCAGGGTCAGATCCTGTCGAAGACCGCGATCGCCGAAATGGTGTGGGAGGTCAATTACGACACCAACGCCAACGTCGTCGAGGTGGCGATCAAGCGGCTGCGTGCCAAAATCGACGCGCCCTTCCACAGCGGCCTGCTGCACACCGTGCGCGGCATGGGCTACGTTCTCGAGGAGCGTCCGGCGCGGTGAGCTCTGCCCGCTCAATCGCAATCGCCGCACGCCTGGCCGCGATGTTCGCCATGGCGGCTCTGCTGGTGCTGTCCCTGCTCGGCTATGCCCTCGATAAAGAGTTGGCCACCGTGCTGCGGCGCCAGCAGATCGAGCAGCTCGACACCAAGTTTCGCGACATCGACTACGTGATCGAGCGCCTGCGCGGGCCGGAACAATGGGAGCGCATCCATGCCAAGCTCGACGCGTTGACGCCGCCGGACCGCAGCACCCAGTACTGGATCCTCAGCGACGATCCGCAGATCCGCTACGGCAACGCCCTGGCCGAGATCGTCAGCTTCAGCCAGGGCGCGCGCAACGTCGGCGAGCTGCGCATCGGCGACCGGCCGGAACCCATGCTGATCCGCAGCGCCTACTTCCCGGCCAGCGCACGTCACGCGGCACTGCGCTTCATCGTCGGCATCGACTCGGAGTCGTACGCACGGACGCGCCGCGATTTCCGTTCGGTCCTGTTCGCCAGCGGTACGGGCGGCGTGCTGCTGTTTGCGCTGATCGGCTACCTGATCACGCACTGGGGCCTGGTGCCGTTGAAGCGGCTGTCGCGCGAAGCGCATGAATTGAGCCCGAGCATGTTGTCGCAGCGGCTCGTGGTGGCGCGGCTGCCGGCCGAACTGTCGGATCTGGCACAGTCGTTCAACGGCGCGCTCGACCGGCTCGAGGCCGCCTATGCACAGCTCGAAACCTTCAACGCCGACGTGACGCATGAACTGCGCACGCCGCTGACCAATCTGATCGGACAGACGCAGGTGGCGTTATCGCGCGAGCGCAGCGCGACCGAACTCGTCGAGGTGCTGCAGTCCAACCTCGAGGATCTGGAGCGGCTGCGCGCCATGATCAACGATATGCTGTTCCTCGCTCGCGCCAGCCTGGGCGAGCGCCCGCAGCAGCTGTTGCGGACCTCGCTCGCCGCCGAGGTGGAGAAAGCCGTCGAGTTTCTCGATTTCCTGACGGAAGAGGCAAGCGTCAGCGTACGCGTGCAGGGCGACGCACAGGCGCCGATCGAGATTTCGCTGTTCCAACGCGCCGTGACCAACCTGCTGCACAACGCCATCCGCCATTCGCCGGCGGGCTCGGAGATCCTCGTCGAGGTGTCGGCTGACGAGCGCCAGGCGCGCGTCTCGGTGTCCAACCCCGGTCCGGCGATCCCGCCCGAGCACCTGGGACGGTTGTTCGACCGATTCTACCGCGTCGATATGGCGCGGACCAACAGCGGGGAGAGTCACGGCCTGGGCCTGGCCATCGTCAAGGCCGTGGCGGCGATGCACGCCGGCAGCGTGTTCGCCGCCAGCCGCGGCGGCATAACGACGGTGGGGTTCTCGGTCGCAATCGGAGCTTGAGATCTGCAGCGATGGGAGATACTGCCGGTCGCGGCTGGAACGTGAGTTTTGCAGACCATCCCTGAAGCTGCCCTTGCTGAAGGGCAGGACATGGCCGATTGTGCGCATCGAGCATCGCGCCCGGAAGCAGTCGCACGGTGCCGAGAGCAGCGATTGGCCGAACCGGCGGCAATTGGAATAGCATAGAATTGTGAAACCGCGCGGGAACCGGCATCCGAGCCCGGCCTGGTTGTTGGCAGCTCCACCTGCTCTCGGTCAGATTCGAAACGGAGAATACCGATGAAAACAGTAGCGCAGATATTAAAGTTGAAACCGTCCGGAGTCATCTCCATCGCCCCCGATGTGCCGGTGCTCGACGCCCTCAAACTGCTCGCGGACAAAGACGTAGGCGCGGTATTGGTCATGGATGGCCCGCGTTTGGTGGGGATCATCTCGGAGCGGGACTACGCGAGGAAGGTCGCGCTGAAAGGCAAGTCTTCAAGCAGTACGCCGGTGAACGAGATCATGACGCGAGAAGTCGTTTGCGTTACCCCGACTCAGACCAACGAAGAGTGCATGGCGCTCATGACCAAGAAGCGCGCTCGGCACCTTCCCGTGATCGACAACGGCCGGGTAATAGGCGTATTGTCCATCGGCGATCTTGTCAAAGACGCCATTTCGGAGCAGCAATTCATAATCGACCAGCTCGAACATTATATTCACCGCTGATTAATGTCCGGATATCGCTCCAGACCAATATCCATGCAGACATCGACGCCGCGCTATTAGTGGACCCCCACCCGGGGTGGGGGCCGAGTGCGTGAGTCGCGCTTGTTCGGACCTGTACGGGAGCGCAGCAATACTCATCCCTGCCATATACGGAATAGACCCGCTGCGGTCATTCAAGCGTAAACTGACTCACGATGACGCCGCAGTTTGCTCAACTACCGGGAGATTGGTTATGAGCGAAGTTCAGCCCCCACTCTACCAAGCGAAGAAGATTTCAGTAATCGCGAAAGGCGCCGACGTGCTGGTGCGGGAATACGTGCTCGCTCCCGGAGAGTTCATCCCTTGGCACCATCACACCCAGGTTACCGATCACTATTACGGTCTGGAAGGCAGGGTGCTGATCGAAACACGCGCTCCGGCCACACGCCGCGAATTGAATCCCGGCGAATCCACAGCCGTGGCGCCCCCAAGCGCGCACCATACATCCAATTCGTCCGACAAACCATGCCGCTTCCTGCTGATACAGGGTGTCGGCCAATACGACTTCGTCAAAGAGGAATGACCGCCATGCCCAAACAAGATCCCGCCCCACGCGGCGCCCCGAGTCCCAGCTACAGCATCACCCTGCGTGTCCGGGTGAAAAACCGCGTCGGTATGCTGGGCAGGGTTGCCTCCACCATCGGTTCGGTCGGCGGCGACATCGGCGCCGTCGACCTGGTTTCCGCCACCAAGGACCAGATGGTGCGCGACATTACCGTCAATGTCGGTGACACCCGGCACGGCCAGGAAGTGATCGAGGCCGTCAAGAAACTCGAAGGCGTGCGGGTCGTCAGCGTGTCCGACCGCACCTTCCTGATGCACCTCGGCGGGAAGATCGAAATCGCCGGCAAGATACCGCTTCGAACCCGCGCCGACCTGTCGATGGCCTATACGCCGGGCGTGGCCCGAGTCTGCATGGCCATCGCCGAGGACAAGGCGAGAGCGCAAATCCTGACCATCAAGAAAAACTGCATCGCGGTGGTCTCCGACGGCACGGCGGTGCTGGGGCTGGGGGACATCGGCCCGGAAGCGGCAATGCCGGTGATGGAGGGCAAGGCGATGCTGTTCAAGGAATTCGGCGGCGTGGATGCGTTCCCCATCTGCCTCAACACCAAGGACACCGAGGAGATCATCCGCACCGTAATTGCGCTGGCGCCGACCTTCGGCGGCTTCAACCTCGAGGATATCTCTGCGCCGCGCTGCTTCGAGATCGAGGAACGCCTCAAAGCGGCCCTCGATATCCCGGTCTTTCACGACGATCAGCATGGCACCGCCGTGGTGGTGCTGGCAGCGGTGATCAACGCGCTCAAGATCGTGAGGAAGAAAATGGCCGATCTCAAAGTGGTGGTCAACGGCGTCGGGGCCGCCGGGGTCGCCTGCAGCAAGATGTTGATGGCCGCCGGCGTGACCAACATCGTCGGCTGCGACCGTACCGGCGCGGTCTATAAGGGGCGCAAGGAGAACATGAACGTGGCCAAGGAGTGGTTCGCCGCCCACACCAACCCCGGCAAATTCAAGGGAACGGTCCTGCAGGCGCTGCAGGGGGCCGACCTGTTGCTGGGCTTATCCGCTCCGGGAACCATCACCCGCGAAGCGGTGCAGAGCATGGCCAAGGATGCGATGGTCTTCGCCCTGGCCAACCCCACGCCCGAGATCATGCCCGAGGACATTCAGGACTGCGCCCGGATCATTGCCACCGGCCGCAGCGATTACCCGAACCAGATCAACAATGTGCTGTGCTTTCCGGGGATCTTCCGCGGCGCCCTGGACTGCCGCGCAAGCTGCATCAACGAAGAGATGAAACTCGCGGCGGCGCAGGCCATTGCCAGCGTGGTAAGCAAAAACGAGTTATCGGAAGACTACATCATCCCCAGCGTGTTCAACCGCAAGGTGGCGCAAGTCGTAGCCAAGGCAGTCGCACACGCGGCCCATGCGAGCGGCGTCGCCCGCAAGCGCCGCACCCACCTGAACCTCTACCATTCCTAAAATCGCCTGCCCCATTGCGGCTTGCGTCCGGCTCTGCACGATTTCCCCCAACGAGACAACGATCATGACTATCGTCATACATTACTGCGCGGCCTGAGGCTACAAATCTGAAGCCCTCCGTGTGAAGGCTTGGATTGAGGCTCGCGGCCGCGGACCGATTGACGTTCGACCGGGCAAGTCGGGCCAGTTCGACATCGTTGTCGACGAGAAGCTCGTCTACTCGCGCTACGAGACAGGACGTTTCCCGTCGGACGCGGACCTGGAGAAGGTCGGTAAACGCGGCTGATTGACGGCTTTCGATCCTGGCTATGCGTCTGTCTTCGACAGCTTAGAGAAAGCCGATCGAGATCCACGGCACCGCCGCCACAACGAGGATGCCGAAGAGCAGCGCCAGCATATATCCGATGATGGGGCGGATACCCGCATCCGGATTCACGCGCCCGATCGCGCAGGCCGCGTAATAGCCCACTCCAAGCGGTGGCGCAAACAGTCCCAGCCCCATCGACAGCACCACGACCATTGCGTAATGCACCTCGTGCACACCGAGCTGGCGCGCGATCGGGAACAGCAGCGGGCCGAACAGCACGATGGCGGGGATGCCCTCGAGCACCGAGCCGAGCACCGTGAACGTCAGAATCGAGACCGCGAGGTACATCGGCGCCCCGCCGGGTAGGCCGGCCATGATTTCGGCCAGCCAGCGCGAAAAGCCCGATTGCGTCAGCCCCCAGGCCATTGCCGTCGCGGTGCCGATGATCAGCAGGATCGCACCCGAGAGCGACGCCGTATTCACCAACATCGGCCCGATCCGTTTCCAATCGAATTGCCGGTATATGAAGAGTCCGGCAAGCACGGTATATGCGATGCCGATGGTTGAGACTTCGGTGGCCGTGGCCACGCCTTCGACCACCGCGGCGCGGATAAGGAACGGCAGCACCAGTGCGGGGAAAGCGATCACCAGCAACCGGATCACCTCCTTCCAAGGCGCGCGCTTGACCTGGCTCAGGTCTTCATGGCGGGAACGAAACCAGACCACGACGCACAGCACCAGGCCGAGCACCACTCCCGGCAACAAGCCGCCGGTGAACAATGCCGAGATCGACACCCCGGTCACCGAGCCGATCGTGATCAGCACCAGACTGGGCGGCACCGTCTCGGTCTGTGCGCCGGTGGCGGCGAGCAGCGCCACCAACTCGCCCTCCTTTGCGCCGCGCATTTTCATCTCGGGAAACAGCGCGGGCGCGATGGCCGCCATGTCCGCCGCCTTCGAACCCGAGATCCCGGACACCAGATACATCGCGCCGACGAGCACATACGACAGGCCGCCGCGCACATGACCAAGCAAGCCCGCGAGGAAAGCCACCATCGCGCGCGCCATGCCGGTCATCTCGACCAGCAGGCCGAGGAATACGAACAGAGGAACAGCCAGCAGGATCAGGTGCGACATGCCTTCGTCCATGCGGCCAATGATCACCTCCAAGGGCGTGCTCGTGGTCAGCGCCAGGTAGCCGACGATGCCAAGGCCAAACGCAAATGCGATCGGAATCCCGGCTAGCACGCTGCCGGCCGCAACGCCGACAAAGAAGATCAACAGGTTGAGTCGCCCCAGTCCCTCGAACAGCGGCCGGGCGAACCAGAAGGCGGCGACGATGCCCAGCACAACGGCCATTGCTTGCACAAACTGCTTGAGGTTCGCCAGCTGCGCCAGGCGCAGCGCAGCGAAAGCCGCCATCAGCGCAATGCCCACCGGCAGCGCGGCGGCGCGCCAGGCATTGGAAATTTCCAGGGCCGGCGTGGTGATGGCGCGCTCGTCTGCGCCATAATTCCAGGCGGGCCAGGCCACCATCGCCAGGAATGCGAGGCAGGCGCTGGTCGCCACGACTTCGAGCAGCGCCCGCAGCGCCGGACTGGCTTTGCTGACCAGCGCCGTCATGCGCATGTGTTCGCCCCGGCGCAAAGCCACCACCGAGCCCAGCAGCGCCAGCCACAGGAACAGGATTGATGCCAGTTCGTCCGACCACACCAGCGGGCGGTGCAAGACGAAGCGCGCCACCACGCCCCAGAACAGCACACCGATGTCGGCCAGCACGAGCAGCGCGGCCGGAACTTCCACCAGCAGGCCAAGTACCGCGTCGACGCGGGCCAGCCATGGCCGGCCCGGCCGGTTCACGCCATGCATGCCGTGCCGGTGAACTTCACCCCGTGGCTAGGCGACGGCGACCTCCATCGGATCGAGCCGGCGGGGCTCATGCCAGCTTGCCCGTGCTCCGCTCGAGGATGGCCCAGGCCTCCTCGCCATACTTGGCTTTCCATTGAGCGTAGAAGCCGGCCTTGCGCAGCTGGCCGCGGAAGGAGTCGGCCTTGGTCTGATTGAACACCAGCCCTTTCGCGGCGAGATCCTTTTGCAGCGTCGCGTTCAATTCGGCGACATCGACGCGCTCCTTCACGCCGGCGGCATTGACGTGCTTGCTGACGATCGCGCGCAAATCCGCGGGCAGACGTTCCCAGGCGCGTCCGTTGGCGAGGAACCAGAAGCCGTCCCACATGTGGTTCGTGAGCGAACAGTACTTCTGCACCTCGTACAGCTTGGCCGTCGAGATGATCGCGAGCGGATTCTCCTGGCCCTCGACAACCTTGGTCTGCAAGGCGGAGTACACTTCCGCAAAGTTGATGGAGACCGGCGCTGCGCCTAGCGCTTCGAACATCGACGTCCACAGCGGGGATGGCGGGACGCGCAGCTTCATGCCCTTCAGGTCAGCCGGCGTCAGAATGGGCTTGGTCGAAGTGGTGATCTGGCGAAAGCCGTTGTCCCAGATCTTGTCCATTGCGACCAGGTTGGCCTTGGCGATCTGTGCGCGGACGTAGGCACCAAGGTCCCCGTCCATGGCCTTCCACACCTGGTCGTAATCGGCGAACGCGAAGCCGATGCCGTTAATGGACGCCGCCGGCACCAGCGTCGACAGGATCAGCCCCGAAAGCGTGAAGAACTCGACGCCGCCCGATCGCAGTTGGCTTAGCATGTCGGTGTCCGAGCCGAGCTGGTTGTTGGGGAAGATCTGGATATCGACACGGCCCTTGGTCTCTGCGCGAATGGCGTCGGCCATCTCTTTGGCACGGAGATTCATCGGGTGCGTGACCGGCAGGTTATTCGCGTATTTGTACTTGAACTCGGCCTTCTGGGCGAAGGCGCGGCCCATCGACAAGGCGAGAGCCCCGGCGCCGGCGCCGGTAAGCAGCTTACGTCGCGTGATATTCATGGTTAATCCTCCTGTGAAAGTGGGTGAAAGGGAATGAATCGGGGCCAGACTCTTCCAATCCGCGGCCGAGGCTGCAGCGGTACGGTCGAGTTTGACCTGGATATTTCGCCACCGGCGATAGCAGCTATGCCGCCAGCTCGTACTGGCGGGGCCCGACGGCATCGTGTGCCGGCTGCGCCTGTTCAGTACGGATTGACACTTTCAGCAATTGTAAATCAAATCGATACCATCGATTGTCCGCCACCCATGATGCGGAACCGCTTGACCCGATGCGCGTCCGCGTCATACATTCCAGGCGCGACTTCCCTATAGGGCGCTGGCGTATCGCGCGCAAAAACCATCAATCATTCATCGGAGAAACTCATGGTATCGAATGACTCATCGACCCCGGTTGCCGTGGTTACCGGCGGCGCGCGCGGCATCGGCCTGGCGATCGCCCGGTGGTTCCTCGCCCGCGGGCATCGGGTCGCGTTGCTCGACATCGACGCCGACACGCTAACGCGAACGGCGACCGCGCTGAATGATCCTGATCATGTGCTTGCGCTGCATTGCGACGTGTCAAGCCCCTTGCAGGTTCAAGCGGCCGTTGACAATGTGGCCGCCACGTTCGGCCGGATTGACGCGCTGGTCAATAATGCCGGCGTCGCAGTGTTCAAACCCATCGGCAAAACCTCGTTCGAGGAATGGCGCTACGTGCTGGGGACCAACCTTGACGGCGCCTTCCTTTGCACCCAGGCATGCGTGCCGGTAATGACCAGGACCGGCGGTGGCAGCGTCGTCAATATCGCTTCCATATCCGGCCTGCGCGCCAGCACGCTGCGCGTCGCCTACGGCACCAGCAAGGCGGCACTCATTCATCTCACCAAGCAACAAGCGGTCGAGCTGGGCAACGTCGGCATCCGCGTAAACGCCATCGCGCCCGGTCCGGTGGACACCGAAATGGCCAAGCTCGTACACAGCGTGGCGATCCGCTCCGATTACTACGACGCAATTCCACTGAACCGCTACGGCGAGACCGGGGAGATTGCATCGGCCGTAGGCTTTCTGTGCAGCCCGGCCGCGAGCTATGTCAACGGCCAGGTCCTGGCCGTGGATGGCGGCTTCGACGCAGCCGGTGTAGGGCTGCCCACGCTTCGCGCACGGGCCGGGGATCCGGAAAACGCATGAGGCTACCTGCGGGATGGTGACACCCGATGCGGCAGCGGCGGCGGTAGTGGTTCCCCTCGCTGCCAGAGCGTATGATAATTCCACCTGGCGGGCGGGAGCGCCGCTCGCGCGGGCGTGATGCTTATGCGGCCAGTGATCGACGCACCTCTCCTGGAGGGCTGCCATGCGCGCAAACCTGTACCGTCTATTGCTTCTGCTTTCTGTTTGCCTGTGGATGTCTTCGGCCGGTGCCGCGGTTACCGTCTCGTTTGTCAATCCCGAAAGCTACGCCGATGCGGGTCGGGACCCTGAGAATAGGAGTACCCATATGAAAGAGATCGAGACACATCTCAAACAGCTTGGCCGGCGCTATCTTCCCCCCAACCAGTCGCTGAAGATAGAGGTGCTCGATGTCGACCTCGCAGGCCACCTAAGCGTCTCGCGCCCGGGCCGAGAAGTGCGCATCCTGCGAGGCAAGGCGGACTGGCCGAGCATGACGCTGCACTACGTGCTGCAGGCCGGCGGTCGCGTTTTACTGGACCGCAAGGAGAGCATTGCCGACATGGGCTACCTGGAGCACCCCGATAGGGATTATTCCGGCCAGTCCCTGCCCTATGAGAAGCGGATGCTCGACAAGTGGTTCAAGCGACGCTTCGCGGCACACCAGCGCTAAGGCGACTCCAACATGGCTATTCCCGTTTTGAAACCCACGGTGGCGCGCGACGAGAAATTTGCCGGCGTGACCTACCACGTCGAAGGCGAACTGGTTCCGGTGCTGCACATCGAGCTAGGCGCCGTTCCGGTGTATTTCGAGCACTATATTCTTCTCTGGAAAGAGCCCAAGGTACAAATAGGCGTCAAATCCCTGAAAGGCTCGTTGAAGCGCGTGCTGGCGGGCATGCCCATCTTCATGACGGAAGCCAACGGGCCTGGACAGATCGGCTTCAGCCGCGACGGTGCGGGACACATTTTCGCCCTCCATCTGAACCGCGGCGAAGGAATCGAGATGCGCGAGCACCAGTTTCTCGCCGCCACCGCCGGCGTGGACTACACCTTCACGCGAGTTAAAGGCATTGCCAATATGCTGCTGGGCGGGACCGGATTCTTCATCGATCATTTCACCGCGCAACAAGGTGAAGGCATCGTGTGGGTACATGGATACGGCAACGTTTTCGAGGTGACGCTCGCGGCCGGCGAACAGATCGACGTCGAGCCCGGCGGCTGGATCTACAAAGACCGCAGCGTGCAGATGGATACGCAGTTCCAGAAACTTTCCACTGGACTGTTTGCCAGTGCGGGCCAGGTCGTGTGGAACCGCTTCACCGGTCCGGGACGGGTTGGAATCCAATCCATGTACATTCACATGCCGACGACGGAATAGAGGGTCAGTTCTCAGCACAGAGACGCTGGAAGCATACAATCGCGCCCACGATCAGACCCCGACGCGGAGCCAATGGGTGAAGGCAGCGGGCCTGGTTGGCAGGGTACCGGGGCTTTGTCGCGTCCGTTCGCGCTTATGCCGACCAGGCCAAGATCCTGCGCGCCAGATGGCCGGAACTGCTGGATAATCCTTAAATTATCAACCGCAACAGAGTCGGGGGCTGGCGATCATGGCCAAGAAGCTGGTCAAAGTGATGAACACCGCATTCCGGGACGGCTTGCAGTCCTGTTTGGGCGCCCGCGTGCTCACCAGGGACTTCCTTCCCGCACTCGAGGCCTCCGCGGCCGCGGGCATCGATCACTTCGAGTTCGGCGGTGGCGCGCGCTTCCAGGCGCTCTTCTTCTATTGCAACGAGAGCGCCTTCGACATGATGGACAGCTTCCGCGCGACCGTAGGTCCGGCGGCGAACCTCCAGACTCTGGGACGCGGCATCAACGTGGTTGCGCTCGAAAGCCAGCCCTCCGACATCATCGAACTGCACGCCAAGCTGTTCAAGAAGCATGGCGCCACGACCATTCGCAACTTCGATGCCCTGAACGACGTCAACAATTTGATCTATGCCGGGCAGATGATCCAGAAGCACGGCCTGAAACACGAGATTTGCATTACGCTGATGGCCCTGCCGCCGGGATGCAGCGGAGCGCACGACGCACCGTTTTACATGAAGACGCTCGACCAGATCATGGCTGCGGGCGTGGGCTTCGACTCGCTGTGCTTCAAGGACGCCTCGGGAACGGCCACGCCCGCAGTGGTCTACGAGAGCATCAGGCAGGCGCGCAAGAAGCTGGGACCGAAGGTGCATATCCGCCTGCACACGCACGAGACCGCGGGCACTTCGGTGCTGGCGTACAAGGAGGCGCTCGACGCCGGAGCGGACGGAATCGACCTGTCGATGGCGCCCCTGTCCGGCGGCGCCAGCCAGCCGGACATTGTCACCATGTGGCACGCCCTGCGCGGAACGGACTACGACCTGGGGCTCGACATCGACAAGGTGCTGGAAGCCGAGAAGATATTCCAGGAATGCATGGACAAGTACGAGCCGCTCCCCGAGGGCCGCCTGGTGGAGCCGCTGATTCCCTGGGCACCCATGCCCGGCGGCGCGCTGACCGCCAACACGCAGATGCTGCGCAAGATGAAAATGTTGCATAAGTACCCGCAGATTTGCGCCAAGATGGGCGAGTGCGTGCGCCGCGGCGGCTTCGGCACCTCGGTCACGCCGGTGTCCCAGTTCTACTTCCAGCAAGCCTTCAATAACTGCATCTACGGCGACTGGAAGAGTATCGCGGAAGGCTACGGCAAGATGGTCCTGGGCTACTTCGGCAAGACGCCTGTGCCGCCAGACCCCGAGATCGTCGCCATCGCCGCCAAGAAGCTGAAACTCCAACCCACTACCGAGGACCCGCGCGCCATGAACGACCGCGATCCCGCGAAAGGCGTAGCCGCTTGCAGGACGATGCTCATCGACGCGGGAATCACCGATCTTTCCGAAGAGAACATCTTCATCGCCGCGACCTGCAAGGAAAAAGGCATTGAATTCCTGAAGGGCGAAGCGAGCGTCGATGTTCCCTACAAGAAGACGGAAGAGGCGAAGAAGCAATGATCAGCCGTACAATGGGAGCGCCTCCTAGCGGGCCCGGCGCGCCGCCCCGGGCGCGTAGACCTCGGGATTGATCACGTTGAGCGGCCGCTGGCCGGTGAGCGCGCGGGCGACTTCCTCGGCGCATCGGCGCGGCACCCGGGCTACCGCGGACGATGAATAATAGGCCGCATGGGGCGAGGCGATGACGTTGTCCATGCCGAGCAGCGGATTGTCGGCGGCGACGGGCTCCCACTCCCAAACATCGAGCGCGGCGCCTGCCAGCCGCTTCTCGGCGAGCGCCTGGGTCAGCGCGCGTTCGTCCACCACCGGGCCGCGCGCAGTATTGATGAGCAGGGCCGTCGGCTTCATGCGGCGGAAAAAGGCTGCGTCGATGAGATGGCGCGTCTCGGCATTGAGCAGCGTGTGGACCGACACGTAGTCTGCGCGCTGCGCCAGCGCCTCGAGCGATACGCGCTCGACGCCGAGCGCCTTGAAATGCGCGTCGGCTACGTAGGGATCGTGGGCGATGATGCTGGTCTCGAAGGCGGCCAGGCGACGCGCAAAGGCGCTGCCGATATTGCCCAGGCCGACGATGCCCACCGTCTCCCCGTACAGCGAGCCCGTCCACGCGCCGGGAATTCCGGCGCCCCAGCTGCCTGCGTGCACATTGCGGTCGAGCGTGATGAGCTTCCGGTTCCAGGCGAGGAGCAGCCCCATCGTGTGGTTGGCGACTTCGCGCACCCAGAGGTCCGGGATGTTCACCGCGACGACGCCCAACTCGGTAGCGGCGGGAATGTCGATGACGTCGTAACCGACGCCCGTGCGCACCACCACCTTGAGATCCGCGAGCGCGGACAGGACCTTGCGGCCGACCGGCGAGTAGGTGACCACCAGCGCGTCGGCATCGCGCGCGCGGGCAATCACCTCCTCCTCCGTGGTGATGAACGGCAGTACCGTCACGCGTGCGGGAAGCTGAGCCAGCACCGTCTCGAGATCCGAGTAGTCGCGCGGACCGCGCCCTTGAATCACATACACCTGCTGGATCCTGTCGGTCATCGGGGCTCCGTCGTGAGGGAAGAGAGAAATTGTCACCAGCGCGCCGGCCGTCCAGCTGCGCCACCCACCGCGCTCACGCCTCGTCCGTCCAGTAGTCGAGGTCGTCAGTCGCGCGCGTCATGTGGCGCAGGCCGCCGCCGAAAGCGCCGATCTTGTTCGAATCGGGATACTCGCAGACCTCCGCCGGCAACATGGTGCTGACGGACAGATAGGCAAGCTCGGCGTCGGAGTCGTTGACGATCTGGTGTGCCGTTTCCGCGCCGCCCGTCGGGCAGCAGATCACGTCGCCCGCACGGATTTTCCGCGTCTCGTTGCCGTAGCGCAGCGTGCCTTTGCCTTTCACGATAAAGAACATCTCCTCCTCCCCGCGATGGCTGTGGAAAGGGCAGGAGCGCTTTCCGGGGGGGACGACGTCGTAGGAATAGCCGAGTTCTTTGGCTCCGAGGAGCGGGCCGATGCGTACGGCGTCGCACTCGAACTTGTCGCCTTTCGCGAAATGCTCGAGCTTCAATTGGTCGATGTTGATGACTCTTGCGTCGATCACGCTCATCAATCTATCCCCCCCGTAAAAGTGATGCGTCAATTCTAGCGGAGTTCGACGTCCCCCTCGATCTCGACTTGAATGTCGAACGGAAGCTTGTCCCTGCCCCTCTCAGTCTACTGAAGTTCGAGTCAAAGTCCGGTTTTCGAAGACACGAATCGTCAGGGGCGGTCCGTCATCGCGTGCTGGCCCGCCGGTCGCATCGCCGTAGTTGCGGTCACTGGCCCGTCTGGATGTTTCAGAGTTCATGCAGGCAGTTGGTAGCGCCCCTCTCGGAACAGGCGCAGACTCGCATCTACCACTTCCGCGTCGTACGCCGTTCCGCGGCCCCGCTCGATTTCGGCGAGGGCTTTGTCGATTCCCAATCCGGGGCGGTATGGCCGGTGCGAGGACATCGCCTCAATCACGTCCGCCACCGCCATGATGCGCGCTTCGAGCAAGATTGCTTCGCCCTTGAGGCCTTGCGGATAACCGCTGCCATCCATGCGCTCATGGTGCTGTAACGCGATTTCGGCAACCGGCCAGGGAAACTTGACGTCCTTCAGCACATCGCGGCCCGCCTGGGAATGCGCCTTGATCAGGTCGAACTCGACCGGGGTAAGTCTACCGGGCTTGGACAAGATCTCCGACGGAATCGCGATTTTGCCGATGTCGTGCAGATAGCCCGCGACGCGCAGCCCCTCCTGCCGGCGTGCGTCGAAGCCGAGTTCGGCACCGACGGCGACCGCGATCTCCGCCACCCGATGCTGATGGCCGGCGGTGTAAGGGTCTCGCATCTCGCCCAAGGTCGTGGCCACGTGCACCGTACTCATGAAGGCATTCTCGAGTTGCGCCAGGTATTGCTGGATCTGCTCGTCGGCGCGCGTTTTCTCGGAAATGTCCTGCACCAATCCTATAATCGCGGGGCGACCACGGTGAGTAGCGCGGTTACCGTGGACACCGATTTCGATCATGACACCATCCTTGCGCACTGCAGTGAACGAGTAGTTGACGCTCGTTACCTCCCCTTCGATCCGCCGGCGCAGGTTCTCCAACACTTTCCCGCGATCTTGCTCGGCGACCACTAACGTCGGCTCGCGCCCAATCAGTTCGTCGGCGGAGTCGTAGCCGAAGATTTCGACAAAGCGTGGATTGACGTAGGCGAACTTACCGTCCTGGATGATGTACGAGCCGGCAATCGACTGCTCGACCAGGCCGCGGAACTGTTCTTCGGCCGCGTGCAGATCCTTTTCCGCTTGCTTGCGTGCGGCCTCATGGGCGAAGTTGTCGAGCGCAAAGCTGATATCCGTCGCCATTTCGGTTAGAAGGTGGCGCGCAGCTTCGTCGAACGCGCTGGCCTCCGCGGCATACAAGGTGAGGGCGCCAACCGGGACACCGTTTCGACACAACGGCAGCGAGGCCACGAGACCCCAGCCGAAGCGCGTACTGAACTCATGCCAAGGCGCGGCGCGTGGGTCATGCTGAAAATCCTGAAACCACGTGAGCTTGTTGTCGCGGATCGCAAGACCCACCGGGCCGCGCCCGTGCGGGCTGTCCGCATCGGCCGAGAACTTACTGTTCTGTAGATACTCGACGGCATGATCGCCGAAACTGGCGGCGGGCCGGACCGCACTTGTGCCGGGTTCGACAAGGCCGATCCAGGCCATCGTCATGCCGCCGAACTCCACCGCGGCGCGGCAAATTCGCGGGAACAATTCATCCTCGCTGACGCAGCGCACGATGGCCTCGTTGCACTGGCTCAATGCAGCGTAAAGCTGGTTCAACCGCCGGATCTTTGCTTCGCTTGTAATGCGCTCGGTAATGTCGCGCGCGGAATTGAATAACACCCTCTTGCCGTCGAGTTCAAGACTCTGCCCGGTAACTTCGACATCGAAAATGCTTCCGTCCCGGCGCCGATGCTTGGTCTGCAATATCGAGCGGCCTTGCTTCTCCATCTGCTCCGAGATAACTTGCTTCAAATGTTGCGGGAACCAGTGCGCATCCCACAGCGAAACATGGGCGCCTATCAAGGCCTCACGGGGGTACCCGAGCATGTCACAGAACGAATCGCTGACCTCCAGCACTTTTCCGTCGGCATCCAGAATGTGCACGCCGTCGCTGGCGCCGCGCAAAAATGCCTGGTTTCGCCGGCTCTCCCGCGCAAGTGCTTCCTCGGCTTGTTTGCGCTCGGTGGCGTCGCGGAATATGCCCAGCATGACGTCCTTGCCGCCAATATGAACGGGGGC
>VFSW01003143.1_pt1 | contig 24752 bp, 24 predicted proteins | sample 5358111 | NCBI WGS metagenome assembly VFSW01 (sample SAMN11554181, study PRJNA540505) | mine drainage metagenome | isolation source: sediment from site ElyBrook_90M | place: USA: Ely Copper Mine, Vershire, VT | collected 2017
CCCCAGGAATAGCTTGCCTCGAAATTCGCTGATATCTTGTAAACTCCCGCTAGGGAAGCCCAGCGGGCACCATCATCAATTGGCGGTCCTGGATCGCGCGGTCGAGCAGATCCACGTCCTGGCCGCCGTCACCTTGAAGGAATCCGATCCAGGTACTCGTGTCCGCCGCGATCATCGGTCGGCCTTCAGATCCGCCAAAGTGCGCGCGAAACGCACCTGGGCGCTAAACTGGCGCATACGTGCGTACGCCTGGGACGCCGCGTCGAGCTGCAGGCCGGTATGGACGGTTTGAGATATGCCGGTCCCGCTGGCTCACGGTGCCCTCTCGATCAGATCCTGCGGCGCCTCCACGGTGATCTTGCGGGCTGTTTCCATGGCGTCTCAACGTGCCGTATACGACACCAGCATCGACTATGGTCTCGCCGCGCCGCATCGAGCACCACGGGAATATGGAAATATTGGCCGTCGAGACGTCCGCGCTACGCCACGCGGCGCAACTTTGTCACGCGCCCGTCGGAGATCCACTCCACCACAAAAATGTTGCCGGCCTGATCCCAGCAGGCAGCGTGCGGGGAAACGAATTTGCCCGGCAGGCGCTGGTCGTGCGGAATATTCGGCCAGCCCTTTGTCTTCCAAACCTCCGGGTTGTCGCCCAGGTGCGTGATCAGCTTGTTGTTCTTGTCGAAGATCGTCACTTCGCCGTAGAGATCCGGCACCAGCAGCTCGCCGTTGCGCTGGTCGAAATGGCACGGGCGGCGCAGGTCGTTAGTCACCATCGACAGGCTCTCGCCATCGAGCGAGAAATACTGCAGCCGCGCGTTGCTGCGGTCAGCCACCACCAGCACCGGCTGCGGGCCGCGCGAGTCGAGCCAGATTCCGTGCGGGCAGTCGAGTCGCCCCGGCGCCGTGCCCTTGCCGCCCCAGGTGCGGATGTATTCGGCCTTCGAGTTGTATTGGTGGATGTAGCTGAGCCCGTAGCCGTCGGCAACATACACATCGCCATTCGGGCCCACGGCCACGTTGGTGGGCTTGTATTGCTTCGGCGAGTTGTAGACTCCGGACTCGCGCGGCAAATCGCGCGTCCAAACATATTCGCCGTTGAGTGTTGTTTTCGCCACCAGCCCCCGCTCCGGGTCGGCGAGGTAGAGATACTCCTGCCCGTCTTCGGCATTCAACAGCAGACCGTGCGCGCCGAGGGCGAATTCCGGGCCCCAGCTCTTGATGAACCGGCCGTTTTCGTCGAAGAACGCCACCGCGTCCTTGCTGCGATTGTGAATGATGACCCGCCGCTGGCGGTCCACCGCAACGCCGTGCGTGTAGCCTAACTCCACCGAGCCCGGCGTCTCCCCCCAGCCGCCTACTAACTCGTAGGAATGCGCGCCGGAGCCTAGCACCGGCGCGCGTTCGCCTAAAAGCAGGCTGGGACCGGTGGCCGCCGCGGCCACCCCTCTCAGCCAGGCGCGGCGGGTGCTCGCGCTGGAATTGGTTGGCGAAGAATCAGGTTGCGGCATGACGGGGATTTTATCGCAATCCCCACGCCGTGTGGGTCACCCTGCCGCCTCGGTCACGATGCCCTTGATGACTTCTTCCACCTCGCGCGCCACCGGTTCGATCTCCGGCGTCGCGAACGCCTTCATCATCTCGGTCGGCAGCATGGAAGCGATCGTATACGCGCCGGGCTTGCCGTACACCGAGATGCGGCAGGGCAGCGCGGTCGAGATCGCGCCGTCGGCCTCGAGCACGCGCTTGGCCTGTATGGGGTTGCACACCTCGTAGATCCGGCACTCCATGTCCATCTCCACGCCCTTGCGCTTCATCGTCTCCTGCAGATCGTGCGTGGCGATCACTCCGAAGTGGCGCTTGGTGGCCGCTGCTTCGATCGCGCGCTCGATCTCTTCGAGCGCCTTAGACGACGGAACCTGAATCAGCATTCTCTCCTCCTATCACGGTTAGCACCGGGCAATCGGCATGGCGCAGCACCTGCTCGGCCGTCACCCCGAGCATGACATGGTCGGAGAAGCGCCGGTGCTCCGCGCCGATCACCAGCAGCCCGGCACGCATCTCCCGCGCCAGACGTAGAATCTCGTCGCCCGCGCGGCCCGCCCGCGTCACATCCTGCATCTGGCACCCCGCCGGAGTGTGCTGGCCCGCCCAGGCGCAGAGGTCGGTGATCGCCCGCCGCGGCTGGTCTTCGATGACGTGCAGAACCACCAGACGCGCCTGCAGGCACTCGGCCAGACGCACCGAATAACTCAGCGCGCGCCGCGCCGCCTCGGAGTCGTTCACCGCGCAGACGATACTCGAAACGTCCTGCGAATGCGCGTGCGGCCCAGCCGTGAGCAGTGGCGTAGAGCCGGTATGGAGCACTTCTTCGGCGATCGATCCGGCGGCCAGGCGGCCGATGCCGGTCCGCGCGTGGGTCGCCATGACGATGAGGCTCGCCTGCAACTCCCGGGCGACCCGCGGGATCACGTCGCGCGGGTCTCCGTCTTCCACCCGAACTTCAGATTCCTGTTCCCCAATCGCCTTCCGGACAAACTCCCGCAGAGCCGTGCCCTCGGCGGCCCTGGCTTCGGCGATCTCGACCTCCACGCGCTCAGCCGCCCCACGCGTCAGGTACGGCGGCACATCCGGCTGATGCGTCTTCAAAACCGTGAGTCTAGCGCCGCAGACGGCCGCCAGCCGCGCCGCCAGCTTCAGCCCCGCCGCCGAAAACTCGGAGCCATCCACCGGGCAAAGTATCTTCTGAACCAGCGCTTGCGCCATCTGCTGCGCCTCCCCTCGTAAAGATGCGAAATGCGGGCCAAAGTAACGCGCCGCGGTAGCCCTAACAGTCCTCAAGCACGGGAAGAAGGGTACTTACAGGTTCGGGCGCCGCCAACCGCGCTCCCTCGCCACCCTCGAAGAACCGGGGGTCAAGCAACCGGTCCGGCTGGATGTTGCCCATTGCCGCCAGCAGCGTTTCTCGCAGACGCGGATGCTCGGCTTCAAGCTCGGCCAGCATGCTACGCAGAGACCGGCGCACCGTGCCCGTCCGCAGCGAGCAGCCGCAGGGGATCACCGGCGCGCCAAGGGATTCGGCGTACTTCGCGGTCAGCTCTTCGCCTACCAACACCAGCGGCCGGATTAGCCGGAAGTCCTTCTGGCGCGACCACGCCACCGGCGGCAGCGCACTCAGCCTTCCGGTAAACATCGCGTTCCGCAGGAACGACTCGCACATATCGTCGGCGGTGTGTCCGAAGGCGACCACGTTCGCTCCCAGCGAGCGCGCCACTTCGTAGACGGCCCTCCGGCGGTAGCGGCTGCAGAGGTCGCAACCATGGTCGGGCTGTTCGGCGAGCAGGCGATGCGAAGGACGGTCGTGGAAATATGTCCAATCGACGCCGCGCGCCTTCAGCCATTCGCCGAGCGGTTCGATCGGGCGCAGAAACTTACCCTGCTCGATTGTGAACGCGCAGACCGTAAAATGCACCGGCGCGCGCGCTGCAAGCAGGCGCAGCACTTCGAGCATGGTGAGCGAATCCTTGCCGCCCGACAAAGCGACCGCGACGCGGTCCCCTTCGCGGATCATCTGAAAGCGATGCACCGCCTCGCCCGTTTTTCGCAGCAGGGTCCGTTCGACGTCCATCTCTTCAGCTTATAGGGCTTGGCGGCTCGCGACGGCGGCTACTCGCCGCAGCTAGCTCCGCTTCCCTGGCGCCCATCGCGCAGAGAATCGTAGCCGCCGTCTCCTCGTCTCCGGCGTCGGAAGAAATCATCAGGTGATACAGGTGCGGTTCCCGCCAATACTTTTCATAGAACCGGGCAATGTACCGCTCCCGCTGCTCGTCCATGGCGCGCATCTGCGCTTCGGCATCCGATCCTTCGGGTAGACGGGCCGCGAGACGAAGCAGCCGTTTCTCGGGTGAGCCGTAGATGAAGACATGGAAAGCTTCAGTCCGCCCGGCGAGGATACACTGCGAGCCTCGTCCCACGATCACGCAGTCGCCCTTCGTGTATGCCTGCTCGATTACCTCGCGCGTAAACGCCGCCATGGTCTCGGCGTCGAACAGTTCCGTTTCGTCAATCTTCAAACCCGCCGAAACCGCCGCCGCGCGCATGGCATTCTTGTTGAGCCAGTGAAACCACGAATCCACGCGCTCGTCATTCTCGCCGGCCGTGCGGACATCTACCTGTGCGGACCGTGCCACGTCGGAGAGGATCCTGGCATCGAGCAACGTCCATCCGAGCCGCTCCGCGATTCGCCGGGCAATCTGTGCGCCTCCGCTGCCATACTCACGCGAGACCGTCAAGATTCTGTACTTCAATTGGCGACTCCTTCCCCGCGGCGGCCCCACCGCCGGGCTTAGGCGATGCAAATTAACTCTACCTTTACATGCTCATGTATGAAACTTGCACGGCGGTTGCCAAAGCGGTGGCTCGATATGCGAACGTGAAGGTCTGAGCGGGGGGTGTCTCCTCTCACGTACACATGATCGCTCCGCTCACGCCCGCCATGTTATTTGCCGCGGCGCCACAGGCCGAAAACGTTCCGCTTGCTATGTTGGCGGTGTTCGGCGTGGCGAAGGTGTTTGCTGAAATCTTCGAACGGCTGAAGCAACCCGGAATCGTCGGCGAGATTCTCGCCGGCGTACTGATCGGTCCCAGCGTGCTCGGCTGGATTCATCCTAACCAGGTGTTGACGGCGCTGGCGGAACTGGGCGTCATGTTTTTGCTTTTCCGCGTCGGCCTCGAGGTGCGGGCCAGCGAACTCATGCGCATCGGCCGTACTGCGCTGTTGGTAGCGTGTCTCGGCGTTGTGATTCCTTTCGTTCTGGGTTGGGGAATCATGCATCTCTGGCGTGAGCCACGGATCGAATCCATCTTCGTCGGCGCCGCGATGGTCGCCACCAGCGTCGGGATCACGGCGCAGGTCCTGGCCTCCATGGGGTTGCTGCAACACACAGCGAGCCGGATTATCCTGGCTGCCGCGGTCATCGACGACGTACTCGGCCTCATCGTGCTCGCCATTGTGAGCAGCCTCGCGCGCGGCTCGCTCAACGTCGCGGAACTGGCGCTTACCACAGTGGCCGCCACGGCATTCACGTTTGTCGTAGCAAGGTGGGGGACGCGGGCCATGAGCCACGTCGTTCCCACGCTCAAACTGAGACTGCACGCCGGGGAGGTTCAGTTCAACCTCGCCATGATTGTGCTGTTCGGCCTCGGGCTGCTCGCCATGTATGCCGGCGTCGCGGCGATCATCGGCGCATTCCTGGCCGGCTTGGCGCTCTCGGAGTCGCTCGAACACCGTGTACGCGACTTTGCGCACGGCGTTTCCGAACTGCTGGTCCCGTTTTTCCTGGCGGGCATCGGCCTGCACGTGGACCTCTCCGCCTTCTCCTCCGGTGGGACCCTGCTGCTCTCGGTGGTCATTTTCGCCGCCGCCGTGATTTCGAAGATCGCCGGCTGCGGACTCGGCGCCGCGGGACTCGGATGGGCCGATGCTCTCCGGATCGGCGTGGGCATGGCGCCGCGGGGCGAGGTCGGCATGGTCGTGGCTCAGATCGGCCTCAGCCTCGGAGTGGTGTCGAACCGCGCTTACGCCGTGGTGGTCTTCATGGCGGTGGCGACGACGCTCATAGCCCCGCCGCTGCTGAAGCTGAGTTACCGCGACGTTCCCCCAGCCGGGCCACGCACGGAAGACTACACACTGGGTTAACAGGACTCCGGCAAAGAAACCGCGTCCCCGGCCATTCTTCCAGGGCCTACCTGCTCGAACGGCGGATGTGCGCGAGCCGTCTCGCGCGCCCTCCTGAAATCACCAGGAGGTGAATGTGGCAAACGAATTGGCCGGACTTTCTCAACAATTGGCGGCGGTAGTGGAACAGGCTGGTCGTACGGCCGTGGCCGTCCACGCGCGCCCCCGTTTTTCTTCGAGCGGCGTGTTCTGGCGGCCCGGAATCGTCGTCACCGCCGAGCACACCATCCGCCGGGAGGAGGAGATCACGGTGACGCTGCCCAACGGCTCCCCTGCCGCGGCGGCACTGGTGGGCAGCGACGCGGGAACCGATGTCGCCGTGCTGCGCGTCGAAGAAGCGGTCACCGCGCCCATTCCGCGGGCCTCGACGCCGCCCGCTCCCGGCAACCTCGCGCTGAGCGTTGGCCGCTCGCGCGACTCCGGCGTGAACGCTACGCTCGGCATCGTCAGCGCAGTCAGCGGGTCCTGGCGCACCTGGCGCGGCGGACGCCTGGACCACTACATCCGGCTCGACCTCACGCTTTACCCCGGATCTTCCGGCGGCGCCGTCATCAATACGCAGGGCGAAGCGATCGGCATCGCCACCTCGATGCTCTCGCGCATCGCCGGCGTGGCGATTCCGTCCGCAACCGTTGATCGCGTAGTGGAGGAAATTCTCTCCCGCGGCCGCGTGGCGCGAGGCTTTCTCGGCGTGGGGCTGCAAGCGGTCGAGCTGCCAGGCGGGGATCGTGGTCTGATCGTGTTGTCCGTCGAGCCGGAGGCCCCAGCGGCTAAGGCCGGAGTCCTGATCGGCGATGTGCTGGTCTCGCTTGGCGGCAAAGCCGTGCCGGACACCGACGACGTGCAGGCGGTGCTCGAGTCGCATCAGATCGGCGAAAGCATCGAAGCCGAGTTGCTGCGCGGCGGCGCTTCGACGAGGCTGGCGGTCGTCATCAGAGAGCGGCCCGGAAGGAGTTGACATGCACGGGTTCGGAGAAATCGCCGAACAGTTGCGACGCACGACGGTCCGGATTTTTTCCGGGCAGCGCGGAAGCTTCGGCTCGGGCGTGGTCTGGAGCGAGGACGGTCTGATCCTCACCAATGGGCACGTGGCGCGCACAGCGTCGCCGCAGGTCGAGTTGTGGGATGGGCGCCGGTTTGAAGCAAACGTCACCGCGAGCGACTCCGGCCGCGATCTGGCCGCGCTCCGTATCCCCGCCGCGGATCTCGAAGCCGCCATGCCCGGCGATTCCGCTTCCCTGCGCCCGGGTGCCCTCGTCATCGCGGTCGGGAATCCCTTCGGTTTTTCCGGCGCGCTTTCCACCGGCGTGGTCCACTCGCTCGGTGCGCTGCCGGGAATGGGTCCCCAGAGCTGGATTCGCACCAACGTACGGCTCGCGCCCGGCAACTCCGGCGGGCCGCTGGCCAACGCGGCTGGCGAGGTGGTGGGCATCAATACCGCTATCATGAACGGCCTCGGCGTTGCTGCGCCCGTGTCGGCGGCGGTCGACTTTCTCTGCGGCCGGCCGCAGCGGGCGCTCGGCGTAACCCTGCGGCCGCTGCCGATCGGATTGCTCATCCTCGATACCGAGCCCGGAGGTGCGGCCGCGAACTCGTCGTTGCGCGCCGGCGACGTCCTCCTTTGCTCCATAGAAGAGTTGCGCGCCGCGCTCGATTCGCACGATGACACGATTCGCCTGCGGTTCCTGCGAGGCAACCGCGAGGCGGTGCGGGAGGTAGTGGTGCGCATCGTGCCGCACGCGGAGGCGGCGTGATCCGTCTGTTGATCGCGGCGCCGTCGGCGGTCCTCCGCGCGGGCCTCGAGTCATTGGCCGCGTCGACTGCGGAACTGCAGCTTGCCGGCTCGTTCCCCGATCTCGCGCTCGCCGCCGACCTCCGTCCGGACGTAATCCTAGCCGCCCTGCCTTGGGATCAAATCCCCGCGCCGGTCGGGGGAGCGCCGATCCCGGTCGTGGTTCTCAGCCCGGAACTTGCGCCGGTGTGGAGCTCCGATGGCCTGCGCCTCGGCGTTCGCGCGCTTCTGAGCCGCAATGCCACGCAGGCCGAAATCCTGGCCGCGAGCGAGGCGGCTGCTCGCGGCCTTGCGGTGATCGATCCCGAGGACCTCGAAGGGCTTCTATCCACGACGGCGCCCGCTCCGGTTGCGGCCGAAGCCACGACGCTCACCTCGCGCGAGCTCGAGGTGTTGCGGATGATGGCCGAAGGCGCCGCCAACAAGATCATCGCCTTCAAGCTCGGCATCTCGGAGCACACTGTGAAATTCCACGTGGCCGCGATTCTTTCCAAACTCAACGCATCCAGCCGAACCGAAGCGGTCGCTATCGGAATTCGCAAAGGTCTCGTGCTGCTTTAGGCCAAGGCCGGAGACTCACGCGCTCCGCCGCTTCGGTTCTCTCCGCCGCTTCCGCAGCCAGCGCTCGAGCCGCGCCCACGGCCACGTGTTGATGATCGACGCCGCATCCACCCAACCCCGCCGCGCCTGAAAGACACCGTACCGGATCTGGTCAAGCTGCGCGGTTGTGTGCGCATCCGAGCCGATAGCGAGAAGCACGCCGGCGTCGCGCGCCGCTTTCGCCATCGTGTCGCTGAGGTCAAGCCGGTACATTGAAGCGTTGACCTCGAGCGCAACCTGATTCTTCCGCGCCGCTTCGAGCACGCGCTCAAAATCCATCTCCAGCGGCTCCCGCGAGCCAAGCAGCCTTCCACTCGGATGCGCGAGAACATCTACGTGGAGATTCGAGAGCGCATCCAACAAGCGCCCCGTCATGACGTCCTTGCTCTGCCGGAACAGGGAATGAATCGCCGCCACCACGACATCGAGCCGCGCCAGAATCTCGTCCGGATAGTCCAGCTTCCCGTCAGCCAGGATGTCCACCTCGGCGCCGATCAGGATCCGCGGCTCCCGGTTGCCCCGCTTCTTCCGCAGCCGCTCGATCTCCTCGATCTTCTCCTCCAGGCGGCCGGCGTCCAGCCCGCGCGCAATGCGCTGCGAAGGAGAATGATCGCTCAGCCCGATGTATTCGTAGCCGAGTTCCGCGGCATGCTCCACCATCTCTTCCACCGTCGCCTTGCCGTCGGAGTAAGTTGTGTGCGCGTGCAGATCGCCGCGCAGATTTTTCAGCTCGATGAGGCGTGGCAGCCGCCCGGCTAGCGCGGCTTCAATCTCTCCGCGGTCCTCTCGGATCTCCGGCACCATCATCGGCATAGCGAGCAGCGAATACACCTCCTCTTCCTTTTCGCCTCCTACCCGCCGGGCGCCGCGGAATACACCGTATTCGTTGCATTTCAGTCCCCGGTCGCGGGCCAGCGTCCGCAGATGAATGTTGTGCTGCTTCGAGCCGGTGAAATACTGCAGCGCCGCGCCGTACGATTTTCGTTCGACGGCGCGGATGTCCACCTGGATTCCGCCTTCGATGATCAACGTGGCTTTCGTTCCGCCGAGCGCGAGCACCTGCCGAACCAGCGGGAGCTTCGATGCCTGTTCGAGCGCGCGGGGCGCGTCCTTCGAGACCACCAGTACATCCACATCGCCGATGGTTTCTTTCCTCCGCCGCAGAGAGCCGGCCGCCTCCGAGCGCTCAATCAGCTCTAACTTGCGCAACTCGGTCAGCAGGTTCTCCGCCAATGGCAAGGCAACCCCGATCAGCATGCGCTGCCGGCTGGCAACCCATAGCTCAATGCCGCGCTTGATGTTCTCGGCTTTCTTCGCGCCGAAGCCTTTCAGCTTCGCGGTCGCGACCTTGTCGAGACAAGCCCGCAAGTCCTCGATCGACCGAATGTGGAATTTCGCGTGCAGTAGGGCGAGCGTTTTGGGACCGAGGCCGGGGATCGTCATCAGATCGATCAGACCCGGCGGAATCCCCTTGGCTTCGTTTTCGTAACGCGCGATCCTGCCGGACCGGATGTACTCTTCGATCATCCCCGACAGGTCCTTCCCGATGCCTGGGATCTCCTCGAGTTCCCCCCGGGCTGCGATCGCGGCCAAGTCCTCTTCCAGGTCGCGAACCGACACAGCCGCCCGCTCGTAGGCCATGATCCGGAAGCGCTCCTTACCCCGAAAGGCGAGCAGCCTCGCCATGCGTTCGAAAATCCGTGCGATCTCCTCGTTTCGCATATGGCCCCACGCCGGTTTGGAAGCAACCAGCGAGCCAATTGGCATGCAAGCTGCATAGCAGATTTCAAATACACGCTAAAGGAGCGCCCAAAGAGGGCAGAGCCATGCAGAATGTCGATATCGCCCGCCGCCTGGAAGAAGTCGCCGACCTGCTGGAGATGCAGCGGGCCAATCCGTTCCGAGTGCAGACTTACCGGAGGGTGGCTGGGGGTGTTCGCCAACTCCGGACCCCACTGCTGCAGATCTGGCAGAGCCACGGTGACGAAGGGCTGCGCGAGGTCACCGGTGCGGGGGAGCGGATGGTCACTATCCTGCGAACGTTGCTCACCACCGGACGTCTGCCGATGCTCGAGCGCCTACGGGGCGAGGCGGATCCCACCGCAATTCTGGAATCGATTCCGGGAATCGGCCCGTCTCTGGCCCAGCGCCTGCATGACGAGCTTGGCATTGAGACGCTCGAAGAGCTCGAAGCTGCAGCCCACGACGGCCGGCTGCACGACTTGGCCGGAGTCGGGAAGAAAAAGCTCTCGGGCATCATCGACACCTTAGCCGGACGCTTGGGCCGCCTGCGCGCCACTTCACACATCCACGAGACCGACGAGCCAGCGGTCGAGGAACTGCTCGATGTCGACCACGAATACCGCGAGAAGGCCGCATCGGGCAACCTCCCCACCATCGCGCCGCGGCGGTTCAATCCGCGAGGCGACGCCTGGCTTCCGGTGCTGCACACGCAGCGCGGCGATCGTCACTACACGGCTCTTTTCTCAAACACGGCGAAGGCCCATGAACTCGGAACCGTTCAGGATTGGGTCGTTTTGTACTTCGACGGAGGCTTCGGCGAACGCCAGGCGACGGTGGTTACCTCGCATCGGGGAGAGCTTGCCGGGCTGCGGATCGTCCGCGGGCGCGAGCAGGACTGTGAACAGTTCTACGCTGCCCACCAGACGGCTCGCGACCGCGAAGCGGAGACCGCCGGCGCGCTTCAATCGGCGCGCTAAGACCAGCCCTGGCGCCTGGCTCCGGTCTGGTCAGAAACGCATCAGCGCCGCGACCGCTAGCCCATCCGGCATCATGCGGGAGGGCAGTTCGCAGACCTTGCCGTGATGTACCATGGTCTGCACGGTGGCCAAATTCAGGAGGTCCTCGACGCCCCAGCTTCGATAGGTCCCCCGCTCAAACACTTCCTGCCGTGACACGTCGGCGTTCAGATAGAGCTGATGCACTCGCCCCTCAAACGCCGCGCGGAGGACTGGCGCGAGTTCGGTGGAGAAGCGTGACGGCGCGGCCCGCTCCCGGGCCTCCAGCAGGGCCGCGGCCTGCCGCTCGAATTCCTCTTCGCGGAGAACGTCGTAGGCCCGCTGCAGGACCTCATCCTGCTCCCGATCGAGCGCTGGACTGCCCGCAACGCCCCGCATGAGCAGATTCCGGCACGTGCTCACTGAACGGTACGCCGCCATCTCTTCCTCGACGCCGGCAAGGATGAGCGGGCTATCCGACTGGTGCAATAACTCCTGGACACCGCGGTCCACGAGCCGGTAGAAGTCGCCCAGATGCGTGGTTTCCCGCTCGCGTCCGGACCCGGTACCGAAGCGGACGCCATGCATGTCTCCCACCGAGGTGCCTACCGCCGAACGATTCTCCAGATCGTGGTCGGGAGCGTCAAGATCCATGGCCTCCGCCAGGCTGGTGGGAACTCCGGCCGGCAGCTTGGCCGGCTCAGCGTGAAGGCCGGCGCAGCGCAACAAATTCACCTTGTTGCGGGACAAAGCCAGGATGTAGAAGGCGGGCGGACGCGCCAGCTCAGCCGCCAGCTTCCGCATACAAAACCCGCCCCCCACGGTCAGCGAGGATGCGCGCGGCTGGGTCAACTGCACCAGCTCGAACACGCCCGGGGAGAGGAAGATGGCCCGGCTCCAGTGCGAGCCGGAGATGAGGGCTGGATCGTCCACGAGGCGATCCAATGGTTCGAGCAGCGAAGCGGTCGAGGATTTCGAAAAACCTCGTTCGACGAGCTGCTTCGCCGCGTCCTGGCTCAGGGAGCGCAGTAGTGCAGCCTGCGATCCGGCCGTCCCGCCGGGACGGTAGGGCGGCAGCACGATCGTGACGCACGGTCCGGCGGAGCGCAGCATCTCACGCATTCCTCCGGCGCGCAGCAATTCGGGGGTCAACACGTTCTTTGTTCCCATAGGAAACCTCATTCGTCAGCGTTCGGGAGCTACTTCATCGCATGAACGTTTTCCGTCACACGGATGTTGAACTTCTGATCCAGCGCGGCGAGTTTCTGGGCGATGCCCGTATACTCGAGTTCCGACATCGGCAGCATCGCGGCGCCGACAAACCCCTGTCGGCGCATCTCCATCGCCTTGTTGGCGACGTGATCGCGAACCGTGTCCCAGAACGGCTGCTCGAAGGCATCCACCGGCTCCGTAAGTTTTCCGTTGTGAACACAGAATCCGGCGCAGCTCACAATCGGAGGGCCGTCAAAATAACTGATTCGGGTATTCAGAGTTACCGGCATTAACGGCATCTGGTGCGAGCCGCGCATGCAGCCGCCCACGAAATGTCCGATCGCATAAGGCGCCAGCACCTCGCCCGTGGCCGGAAAATCCATCTGCACCCGCACCAGCATCACCGGGTCGTCCTTGCCCGTGTACTTGCCGGCAATGTTATGCAGCCTGGACGTCGCCACGGCTACCGCCTGCTCGCCGCTGGCACGGGACCAGATGGATTCCACGACATAGCGTTCCGGGTCGCGCAGCAACGCGGCAATGTCGTATAGGTCCTCAGGCGCGTTCAGCTCGATCACGCGGTCCCCGGCGGTGTGATTCACGTCCATGATGACGAACTTGAACCCGCGCGAGATATGCGGCGACAGGATCAGGCCCGGCGTGTTCATGACGTCCGCGAAGGCCAAATACAGCGGAAGATTGTAGGCCCCGGGGTCGGTTTTATCGGCGGCAAAGAACAGGAAAGGCTCATTCGGCCGCTCTTCGAATTCAAGTTCTGCGACAGCGGGTCCCATTCCTTTGACATTTCCTGAGAACGAATCCTTAAGTAAGTCCTGGCCCGCGCCGTACAATCCTTCCTGCCGCGCGGCTTCGGTGCCCGTAAGGAACGCATCCCACGCCAGCTTGTGGATCTGTTCGTTCCCCTCCCCGCGCGTGTGCGTCATGAGAATCGCTATATCATCGCCGGTATGGCTGACATAGTGATCGAGGAGAAGCTGAGAGCCGTGCTCCCGGATGTAGCCCGCGACTGTCTCGCTCAGGTGCTTCGACGGAGCGACATGGCCTCCGATCGAGCCAATGTCGGCTTTAATGACACTAAGAGTCATTTTCATGGCCCACCTTCCCACGGGTGAACGTGCAAGCGATAGTCCATGCGGTTTCGCGGCTGATGGAACCCAGCTTGCACCGCTTCAAGGATGGAGGGGGGCCATGCCTTCAAAACAGTTTCAGTTCCACAGCGAGGCCCGGCAGAGTATCCTGCGTGGCGCCAGCATTTTGGCCGACGCGGTCCGTGTGACGTTGGGTCCGAAATCCAAGTGTGTCCTTATCGAGAGGAAATTCGGTCGCCCGCTCGTGTGCGATGACGGGGTGACGATCGCCAAGGAGATCGAGCTGAAGGACCCGGAAGAGAACCTTGGAGCGCAGATGGTGCGCGAAGCTGCCGAGCGAACCGGGGACGCGGTCGGCGACGGAACGACCACCGCCACGCTCCTGGCTCACGCGATCCTAACCGAAGGAGTGCGAAACGTCACCGCCGGCGCCAGCGCGGTGGACCTGAAGCGCGGTTTGGCCCGGGGCCTCAAGGCAGCAGTGGCAGCATTGCGGAGCTTGTCCCGCCCGGTGACCAGTAAGCGCGAAAAGGCACAGGTGGCCACAATCTCTGCGCACAATAACCCAACTATCGGGGATATGGTGGCCGAGGCGGTGGAAAAAGTCGGCGCCGAGGGCGCGATCACCGTCGAGGAGTCGAAAACGACGGAATCCGTGCTCGAGATCGTCGAAGGGATGCAGTTCGACCGCGGCTTTATCTCCCCGTATTTTGTTACGGATCCCGAGGGAATGGAGGCCGCTCTGGACGAGCCGTTCCTGCTCATTCACGAGAAAAAGATCAGCAGCCTCAAGGATCTGCTGCCGCTCCTCGAGCAGATCGTCCGCGCCGGCAAGCCGCTTCTGATCGTCTCCGAGGACGTCGACGCGGAAGCCCTGGCGACGCTGGTGCTCAACAAAATCCGCGGAACGCTGCCCTGCGCGGCGGTGAAGGCGCCGGGTTTCGGCGACCGTCGCAAAGCCATGCTGCAGGACATCGCGATCCTCACCGGCGGCGAACTGATCGCCGAGGAACTCGGCATCCGGCTCGAAAACGTGAAGCTGGAACAACTCGGCAAAGCCAGACGCGTAGTGATCGACAAAGACACCACGACGATCGTCGGCGGTGCGGGAGCGAAGCCGGCCATCGAAGGGCGCTGCCGAGAGCTGAGGAAACAGATCGAGGAAACGACGTCGGAATACGACAAGGAGAAGCTGCGCGAGCGGCTTGCGAAACTGACCGGCGGCGTCGCCGTGATCCGCGTGGGCGCTCCTTCGGAGTCCGAAGCCAAGAAGCTGAAGGAGGCCTTCGAGGACGCCATCAGCGCGACCAAAGCCGCGATCGCCGAAGGCGTGCTGCCCGGCGCCGGTCTGGCGCTGCTGCGCGCGATTGACGCCGTCGACGCCGAAGAAGCCAAGTGTGACGAAGATGAGAAGACGGGCTTGCGAATCCTGAAGCGGGCGCTCGAGGCGCCGACGCGGCAGATCGCGGAGAATTCGTCGCTCGATGCCGGTGTGGTGGTGGAGCGCATGCGCTCGGGCACCGGCAACCGCGGGCTCGATGCTGCCACCGGCGTTTACGTGGACCTGATCGAGGCCGGCATCATCGACGCAACGAAGGTCGTCCGGGTCGCGCTGGAAAACGCAGTCTCGGTTGCCAGCACGCTGCTCCTTACCGAGGCCACGCTCACCGAAGAACGTGAAAAGAAATCGGAGCGCGTATCTGCCCCCGAGTTCGCCGAGCCTTAACCAGGCGCCAAGGCCACCGGACAGGCTTCGAGCGCACCAGGAAACGGCATGAACTTATCCGCGCTCTTCACCGATCTGTACGAACTCACCATGGCGCAGGCCTACGCGTCCGAGGGCATGAGGGAGACGGCGGTGTTTGAGCTGGCGTTCCGCAAGCTGCCCCGCAATCGGAACTACATCGTCGCCGCCGGCCTCGGCGATGTCCTCGAGTTTCTCGCGACGTTCCATTTCACCGACGAGGATCTGGACTATTTGCGTCACATCCGCGGCTTTTCGGCGGAGTTCCTCGCGCTGCTAAAGACGCTTCGTTTCACGGGCGATGTGTACGCGATGCCGGAAGGAACGCTCGTGTTTCCCCATGAGCCGGTCGTTCAGGTGAGGGCGCAGGTTCTCGAAGCCCAACTGATGGAGACGTTGGTCCTGAACCAGATCCACTTCCAGAGCCTGGCTGTGGCGAAGGCGGCGCGCATCGTCGAAGCGGCCAAGGGCCGCGATGTGGTGGACTTTGGCTCGCGGCGCGCCCACGGCGTTGACGCCGCGCTCAAGGTGGCGCGCGCAACGTATCTGGCGGGCGGCAACGGCACATCGAACGTACTCGCGGGCCGTCTCTACGGGATCCCCGTCTTCGGCACGATGGCGCATAGCTACATTCAGGCACACGACAGCGAAGCCGAATCGTTCGATGCCTTCGCCGAACTCTATCCCGACACAACGCTGCTTGTGGACACCTATGACACACTCGAAGGGGTCCGTAAGGTCATCGCCCTCAGCCGCCAGCTCGGGGAGAAATTTCATGTGCAGGCCATCCGGCTGGATTCCGGCGATCTCGGCGCGCTGGCCTTTGAAGCCCGACGGATGCTGAACCAAGCCAGCCTCGCTCATGTGACGATCTTCGCCTCGAGCAGCCTCGACGAATTCGAGATCCAGAAGCTGGTAGACTCCGGCGCGCCGATCGACGGCTTCGGTGTGGGAACCAAGCTAGCGGTGATGGATGGAGCGTCGTATCTCGACATGGCGTACAAGCTGGTCGAATACGCCGGAAAGGCACGGCTCAAACTCTCCTCGAGCAAGGTGCTGTATCCGGGCCGCAAGCAGGTGTTCCGGCAGAGGGACAACGGGGTTCTCCTCGGTGACACCATCGGCCGGTTCGACGAACTCCTGCCTGGCGAGCCGCTGCTCGTGCCCGTAATGCGGGCCGGCGTCCCTCTTACGCGCGTCGAACTCAACGACTCTCGCAAGCGGTTCCGGCTGGAGTTGTCACGCCTGGCGAAGCCTCTTCGAGCGTTGCCACCCGCGGAGACGCCCTATCCGGTGACATTTAGCGATGGGTTGCGGATGGATCTCGAACGCGTTCACCGAGGCCTTGCCCGCTGCGCCTGAGTGGCCGGGCCGGACTGGAACGAGGCTTGCGCGGAGATTGGTGGGCTCATGCGCCCGCAGTGGAAAGGCGGGCCAAGGTGCTTCGTTGACCGAAACGAATCTTTGTTTCCGGCAACAGATCGTTCGAGGAGGCTCCCATGATTGACCTTCCCTTTCAGGATCGCGTTGACGCCGGCCGGCTGTTGGCAGCGGAACTGGCGACGCGGAAATTTCCCGCCGAGACGGTGGTTCTGGCCTTGCCTCGCGGCGGCCTGCCAGTCGCTTTCGAGGTGGCCGATGCCCTGAAGGCGCCGATGGATGTCGTGGTGGTCCGCAAGCTCGGGGTTCCCTGGCAGCCCGAACTCGCCATGGGCGCCCTCGCGGGACAAACCCGCGTCCTGGACCACGAAATCATCCGCGATCTTCGCATCTCCGACGAAGAGGTCGAGGCCATCGTCGCCCGTGAGACGGCGGAACTCGACCGCCGCGAACGGCTCTTCCGCCGTGGCCGTCCGGCACTCAATCTTAAGGGGCGCACCGTGATTCTGGTCGACGACGGCGTCGCCACGGGTTCCACGATGTTGGCTGCGGCGCGGCATGTCCGGAGTCTGCATCCGGAGAAGTTGATTCTCGCGGTCCCGGTTTGTTCGTCCCAAGCCAGCAGTACGCTGAAGCGGGAGGCAGACGAGCTCATTTGTCTCGCAATGCCAGAGCCGTTCTTCGCGGTCGGCGAGTGGTACACCGAGTTCCAGCAAGTCACCGACGCGGAAGTGCAGGAGATGCTGGCGCACAGCCACGCGCCGGCCGCGTGAGTTTGGGACAATTGGCCGAACCGAAGGGCCAGTGATGGACCAGTCTGCCTCCGTAACGTCGGACCACAATCAAGCTTCGCGGCCCGTCGCCCTCGATTCAGGCCTGACGAGCGAGCAAGCCGCACTGCGCCTAGCCCGGTATGGCCTGAACGAGCCCGTTCCAACGCGGCACTGGTCTGCGCTGCGCGAGTTGTTCGGGTTTCTCACGAATCCCCTCGTTCTGATCCTTCTAATCGCCGCCTTCGCCTCCATACTACTTGGCCAGCACACCGATGCGGCGATCGTCATTGTCATCGTGCTCATCAGCGTCGCGATCAACTTCATCCAGACCTACCGGTCGCAGGTGGCCGCCGAGCGTTTGCGGAGCCAGGTGGCCGCCCGCGCGTCGGTGATGCGCGATGGCTCCTGGCAGGAGATCCCCCGCCGTGAAGTCGTGCCCGGCGACGTGGTGCAGCTTTCGGCGGGTGATCTGGTTCCGGCGGACGGGCACCTGCTCTCATCGAAGGATCTCTACATACAGGAGGCGGCGCTCACCGGCGAATCGATCCCGGCGGAGAAGCGTGTCACCGGAGCCGAGGGCGAGCGGTTAGTGTTCCTGGGCACGTCGGTGGTTAGCGGCACGGCCACCGCGCTGATCGCCACCACCGGCGCCGCGACGGCCTTTGGGGACATTGCCGCGCGGCTCGCGCAGCGGCCTCCGGAGACCGGCTTCGAGCGCGATTTGCGTCACTTCGGCGTCTTCATCACCCAGGCCGTCCTGTTCCTGGTGCTGCTGTTGCTGCTGATGAGCATCGCCGCGCATCGGGATCCGTTCGAGTCGTTGTTGTTCGCCGTGGCGCTAGCGGTCGGCCTGACACCGGAGTTCTTACCGGTGATCACTTCCGTCACGCTCACCAACGGTGCGGGCCGGATGGCGCGGGTGCACGTGATCGTGAAGCGACTGGCGTCGATTCAGAACCTGGGCAGCATCGACGGACTGTGCTGCGACAAGACCGGAACGCTGACCGCCGGCGAGATGTCGATCGCCAGTACGGTGGACGCGTTGGGCAACCCCTCCGAGCGGCCTCTGGCGCTCGCCTGTCTCAACAGCCGCTTTGAGACCGGGATTCGCAGTCCGCTCGACACCGCGATTCTTACCCGTGACATGGGATCGGCCGGCTACGGGAAATGCGACGAAATCCCCTTCGATTTCGAGCGCCGGCGGCTCTCTGTCGTAGTGGAGAAGCCGGAAGACCTGCGCCTCATCACGAAAGGATCGCCGGACGGGATTCTGGAATTGTGCGTGACGTACGAACGCGAGGGTGTGGAAGCGGCTCTCGATCCGGAGGCGCGGGCCCGGACGAAACGCATGTTCGAAGAACTCGAGGCGCAGGGATTCCGCGTGCTTGCAGTAGCGCATCGTAAAGTGGAAGCCGCGGGCGGATACTCGGCCGCCGACGAGCACTCACTTACTTTGGCGGGTTATCTTGCGTTTTCTGACCCGCCGTTGCCGGACGCGGCCCAAGTGATCTCCGAACTCGGCCGCGACGGCGTCACGGTGAAGATCATCTCCGGTGACAGCGAACGGGTGGCCCGCCACATCGCCGCCCAGATCGGACTATGCGACGAGGCGCCGGTGACCGGCACGGCCATCGAGGCGATGACCGATATGGCGCTCGGGCACGTGGTGGAGAACGCGTGTGTGTTCGCGCGAGTCGCGCCGGCACAGAAGACGCGCATCCTGCTTGCGCTGCGCCAGCGCGGCCACACGGTAGGGTTCTTAGGCGACGGCATCAACGACGCACCATCGCTGCGGGCCGCCGACGTCGGAATCTCGGTGGCAAGCGCCGTGGATGTGGCGCGGGACGCGGCTGACATCATTCTCACCAAGCGGGGCCTGCATGTGCTTCACCGGGGCATTCGCGAGGGACGGAAAGCCTTCGGCAACGTCATGAAGTACCTGTTCATGGGCACCAGTTCGAACTTCGGAAATATGCTCAGCATGGCCGTCGCATCGCTGTTTCTCCCGTTCCTGCCCATGCTCCCCACGCAGATCCTATTGAACAATCTTTTGTACGACCTCGCCCAGATCAGCATCCCGTCCGACAACGTGGACGCAGGCTACCTGAAGCGGCCGCACCGGTGGAACTTCTCGCTCATCCGCAGCTTCATGATTTTCATCGGCCCGGTGAGTTCGTTGTACGACTTTCTGACCTTCTATGTCCTGCTGCGCGTCTTCCACGCCTCCGAGGTACAGTTTCACACAGGTTGGTTTGTTGAGTCGCTTGTGACGCAAACCCTGGTTCTGTTCGTGATCCGCACGATGGGGAACCCGCTACGCAGCCGTCCGAGCCTGCTGCTGTCAGCGACCACGGGAGCGGTGGCGATACTGGCGCTTGCGTTTCCGTATCTTCCGTTCGCAGGCCTCTTCGGCTTCACGACACTGCCTCTGGCCTATCTGGGTTACGTCACAGGCGCCGCATTGACGTATCTTCTGCTGGTCGAGTTCGTCAAGCGGCTCATCTTCCGCACCCACCTCAAGGACGCCTGACCGCGTCCGGTTGGCTGGCCGAGTGGCCAGCTACATGCAAGAAAACAAGTGGAATGGACCGCCCCCAACAACATCGATGGATCTTCACTGGGGTAAACGTGCTCTTGATTGGGCTGATGCTGTACCTGTCCACGCGATTTTATTCGGGCACCGGACCCAAAGAAGTGTCCTACAGCGAGTTCCTCAGCGAGATTCGCGCCGGCCATCTGAGCGACGTTCAAATCACCGAGCGGGAGCTGATAGGCGTTCTAAAGGAAGACGCTTCGAAGCCACCGCAGGCCCGCAAGGCGAGCATCAAGGCAACGCGGCTGCCGGGCGTGGATGAGTCGCAGCTTCTGAAGGAACTGGAAGCCCACCCGGTCAAGTTCGGCGGGCGCATCGAACAGGCGTCCTGGATCTGGGGCGCGCTCGCGTGGCTTTTCCCATTGCTGTTCATCGTGTTGATTTACGGGGTGGGGATGCGCCGGATCGCACAAGGTAGCGGACCGCTCACGTTTGGCAAAAACCGCGCGAAAATTCACGACGAATCGACCCGCGCGCAAGTGACCTTCGACGACGTCGCGGGCGTGGACGAGGCCAAGCTGGAGCTTGAGGAGATCGTCGACTTTCTCCGCCAGCCGGCGAAGTATCAGAGGCTCGGCGGACGGATTCCGAAGGGAGTTCTGCTGGTGGGTCCGCCCGGCACGGGAAAAACCCTGCTGGCGAAGGCAGTGGCCGGGCAGGCGCGCGTCGCCTTCTTCTCGATTTCCGGCTCGGAGTTTGTCGAGATGTTCGTGGGTGTCGGCGCGGCCCGCGTCCGGGACCTGTTCGAGCAGGCCAAGCAGAAGGCGCCATGCATTGTGTTTATCGACGAACTCGACGCCATCGGCAAGTCGCGCAGTACCGGACGGGCGATGGGCTTCAGCAACGATGAGCGCGAGCAGACCTTGAACCAGTTGCTGGCCGAGATGGACGGGTTCGATTCTTCCGAAGGCGTCATCATCATGGCGGCCACGAATACCCCGGAGGTGCTCGACCCTGCGCTGCTGCGAGCCGGCCGCTTCGACCGCCAGGTGCTGGTGGACCGGCCCGATCTCAGGGACCGGATCGAGATACTGAAGGTACATGCGCGCAAGATTCGTCTGGCGCCCGACACGGACCTCGGGACAGTGGCAGCGCGGACGCCGGGCATGGTAGGCGCCGATCTGGCCAACATCGTGAACGAGTCGGCGCTGCTGGCGGTACGCCGTGGCGGAGACCTCGTGGAGATGCGCGACCTCGAAGAAGCTGCGGACCGCGTGATGCTGGGCCTGGAAAAGAAGAGCCGCGTGATGAGCCCAGAGGAGAAGCAGCGCGTGGCCGTTCACGAAGCCGGCCATGCGCTGGTTGCACTTTCGGTGCAGCACGCCGATCCGCTGCACCGCGTCTCAATCATTCCGCGCTCGATCGGCGCCTTGGGCTACACGCTGCAATTGCCTACCCAGGAGCGTTACCTGATGACGCAGCCGGAACTGGAGGATCAGATCGCGGTGCTGCTTGGCGGCCGGACGGCGGAGGAGATCCACTACGCCGGCGTCATCTCGACGGGCGCCGCAGACGACCTCGAACGCGCCACAACGCTGGTGCGCCAGATGGTCATGCGGTTCGGCATGAGCGATCCGCTGGGGCCGCTCACCTACGGCCGCTCGTTCGCCGGGCCGTTCCTGCGCACGCCCTTCGACATGGAGGAGCGCAACTACAGCGAGCGTACGGCGGAGCGCATCGACGACGAGTCACGCCGGATCATCGATGGGATTCACACGCGCGTGATGGAGATCCTGGCAAAGCGCCGCGAGCCGATGGAGCGAATCTCCGTCGAGCTGATGCGCAAGGAAACGCTCGATCGCGCGGAATTGGATGAACTGCTGGCGAGGGAGCCGGTGGAAATCGTGGGCTTGAAACCCGCGACGCGTTGTTCAGCCGACCAGGCCACGAGGATTTGAACCCGGGACTGCCGGCGAACCCAGAGCACAAGACGACCCCATCCCCGCGCCGGCCCGATTGAAGCGTGGCCTGGCGCGCTTCAACTCGCGGCTACTTTGCGACCAGAAAATAGACCCCAACGCAGATCGCAACCAGGCCCATCACGATTCCGGCAACCGCTCTCAGCTTGCGGGCGGCGGCCTCCTCGCGCCGTTTGCGCTGGTGGAACCAGGTGCGCCAAAGCTCTTCGCTGATTACCGTGTCTTCGGTGGAACTATCCATTGTTTGCTCCTTCCACGAGCCGTCCCTCCCCCCGTTTCGCGCCCGCGTCTGACACGGGCCTCGCATTCACCCAATCGGTGCCCGGCACAACAAGGCGGAACTATAACTGCGGACCGCGCCAAGCGGTTCCCACATTCGCGCTGGGCGGCCTCCGCGGTGTTCTCTTCTTCTGTGTAGCTGCCTCAATCGCGGAAGCGTCTGCGCGGAGGCACATATCGGATTCCGCGTAAGTATACGTGCGCTGCGGATCGCTCCCTTCACGCCGCTCCAGAAGCCGGCGGCAGAGCAGCGGCAATTCTTGAATTCGTATGCCGTATTTCCGCGTCAGAGCGAGATCGGCCCTGACCCGATACTCCGTTCGCGTCCGGTCGTCCCCAACGCATTCGAAAGCGAACACGCGGAACCCCATGTCATGAGTGAATCCGGTGAGAGTGTATTGCATCCCTCGCTCCTTCGAAAATAGCCGCAAGTTGTTGAAACTACGTGAAGCCGCCGCCCGGCAATTGTCATTGTTCGTTGTGACCCGCTGGGTCATGGGCGACTCCTTTCAGGACTTCTCTTCTGATCGTGCAGCATACCGCGACAACTCCCGATTACAAGCCGGCTCGTACTCGAGCACTAAGCGATCCTGCCGTGCTGGGCATTGTGCTGCCTCACAGGCCTCGAACACAAAACCGGTCGGCCCTCGCTTCATCAGCGAGGTCTGGCGGTCCGACAGATGCGCCAGGAGTGCGCCCTGAATGTTGTCCGCTACCCCGATATAAATCCACTCGCGCGCATTTGAAATTCCGTAGACACCGGAACCAACCGGCGCGTACATCCGGACCGCGCTGGATGTGAACGGCCGCGGAAGCAGCGGGTCAAACGGCATCGTGAGCCCCCCGGGTGGCCGTCGCGCGAGACCTTTTCACAATGGTCGCTGCACTTTTCGCTTGCGGCGGAATTCGTGTTGCTCGAACCATCATGGATCGCAACCGCTCCACCAGTTGTTTTCCAAGGCTCAAATCGTCGCGGCTCGAATTGTAGCCGGGCAGCCTGGAATCGATGAACTCGCGGCGGAACAACTGATCCGATGCCAGAGTGCTTAAGAGCTCAATTTCTTTGCTGGTGAATCTCATTGTGATGCGTGTCAATTCGAGCCTTCCTCCATCATTCCCGTGAGGCCGTCATAAGGCCGCTCTAACCTGTCGTGCCCCAGGCCAACCGCATTGGAGAGACCCCGGCGTTGTCGGATGCCGCTTCTTCCGGATGAGCCTTCTGCCGCATGGAGGCCCGATGCGCCAGACAGGGACGCCTCGGTGGACACGCGAATGCGCATCATTTCGTTCTGCCTCCCTGAATCGCAATCGAGGGGATGGATAGCCTCGAACCTTTCTTCCAGTTGATCCAGGCGAATGCCACGCAGATCGCACTGCACCCGATCGCCAGGAAAACAGAAGCGTATGCAAAGGGACGCGAGACGATCAAGACCACCGGACTGAGGATGAAAGCCGCGACAAGCAAGGCCCCCGCGCTCGTATAGCCCGTTCCTGTCGACTTTTGCTGCGAATCAAGCATCGGAACCTCCGCGAGGTGCGTGAACTAAGAGGAAGGAATCAGACCACCGGACTTAGTTCAGGCGATCCGCGAGTGGGCAAAAACGCTCAGGCGTTAACCATTATGAGTTAATTTGTCTTGGTTGTCAATGGCGCTTTGGGATGACGCTGGGTTGCAAGTTCACCGCAATTGGTAAAGTAGATAAAGGGGAAGAGGAGTTCGAGTGGATGTTTCTCTCTTGATCAGAAATCGCCTGAATGAACTTGGGCTCGATCAGAAGGATCTCGCCTCGGCCGCTCAAGTGACCGAGTCGTATGTCTCCCAGTTGTTGAGCCGGAAGAAGGCTCCGCCTGCTCCAGGCCGCACCGACCTTTACGAAAAGATCAGCGAGTTCTTGAGACTCCCCAAAGATGAATTGTCGAAACTGGCGGACCTGCAGCGCCAAGGGGAACTGAAGAAGAAGGTGGCGGAGCTACCCGGGCCGCTTTTCAAAGATTGCCGGGATTTGATTCTCCGGAAGTGCGATCCGCAGAAACGCAACGAAATAGCGGCGATTTTTGAGAAGCAGGCTTTCGGGGAACTGGAACGTCTCGTCACACAAAAGCTTCTGGACTCCGCGCAGGGACTTGCCCGCGAGGAGTTGCGGAGCGAAGTGTGGCTCCTCCGGATGGCGCGACTCAGCGGCCGCGGCTATGAGCAAGTGCGCGTCGCGATCCTCGAGTTTCTGGACACGGACGTCTTCCACATCTCGGTCGAGAACTGCGTGTCGTTCCTCGATCCGATGATCGAGTCGTGGGACATCGATCTCAAAACATTTGGATTTGAGATTGTTCTGAGCAGCCGGTTGGCGCCTGGGCGGATTAAGCGCTTCGAGTTCGTCGAAATCGAACCGGAGGAGGGCGGTGCCGTCGAACCGGGCCTGGAGCAGTTTCTCAAAGACCCGCACTTAAGCCGGGGAATCAGCGAAGAGGAGATCGGCTTTCTGAAGAGGCTGAAATTCAAGGGGAGGCGGCCTTCGCCGCTCTATTACTACCGGGAATTGCAGAACCTCAGGGACCCAATTCATTTCCCAGCGGCAGCACAAGCGAAGCAATCAGAATGAGGGAATAACGCACGAAGGCACCTCGACGTAGCCCGGAGGAATTGCATCTGGCCAAGCCTTAGTGGCGCAAGGCGTCCGGCAACAATAGGAATGGGTTGGGCGGCACACGCGCCACCTCGTTCAGCAAATTGAGACTCCAGCCTGGTGGCCGAGAGTCAATTTCTGGTCCAGCCGGGTTGGATATACGCTTCACTCAGCCAGCCCCTACGGATAGTGGCCTGGGTTGGGCGCACCGCACCATCGACTCGTGAGTTTTGGGTGAGGTGGCGACAGCCT
>VFSW01003144.1_pt1 | contig 24751 bp, 19 predicted proteins | sample 5358111 | NCBI WGS metagenome assembly VFSW01 (sample SAMN11554181, study PRJNA540505) | mine drainage metagenome | isolation source: sediment from site ElyBrook_90M | place: USA: Ely Copper Mine, Vershire, VT | collected 2017
CTTCTCCCGCATCAACCCCTATGTATCTCAGCCCACTTAAAATTCAACAGAGGCGGTCTTCTTTTCACCCTTTTCGTTGACGCTATGTCAGATCTCACAGGAGACGACCCCCATGGACAATCGTCGGTACTGGTTTCGAGCTAAGCGGGTCGGTTGGGGGTGGGATCTGCCCCTGACTTGGGAAGGCTGGACGGTCCTCGCCGTCTGGCTTGGCATTTCAACTGCTGTGGTACGTTCGCTGCGCGCCCCTGCGCATCGAGGTCTCCATTTTTTCATTGTCATCGGTATGATCGCGGGCCTTGCAGCGATATGCTTCTGGAAAGGCGAACCTCCGAACCAGGGATTGGGTAATCAGGAGCCCCGTCGGTGATCTTGCTTACGTTGGAGCGGACCGGGATTGATAGTGCCGAGCGCGACCTCGCGACCAACGATTCGTCACTTACCTGCCGCGCGGTGGTTCGGGTTTGGCGGCCGGCCGCCCAACTTAGACGGTGGAATCCGTTGACTCCCTTCGGAGAGTCCTTACTGATTGATCGGGCCGGCGATTTAGTCTGCGGTTCGGAGGGTCGCATCGATCCTCGGCGCGATGGTATGACTCCCCATGGACCTGCGCGATGATTGAAATCCCCCGGTCGTTGATGGCATGCGCGACGCTGCGAGCGTCCGGGTTGCTTTTCGGCAGTGGCTCCATCGATTTCTCGGGATGCTTTGATCGGCGTCGGCTTCGGGTCTGTCTTTCGAACGGGGCAATCTAAGTGCGCGATTGGACGGTACTTAAGTGGCGGCTCCTACATTGGCTTCTTGGGGCAAGCGCCTTTGCAACCGTGGCAGGTTGGATTTATGTCACGAGCACCGTGTGTAACGCGCCATCTGCGCCGAACCCCGCCACGGGCAACGTCATTAAAAGCAATTGCCACGGGTCGATCGTCTACATCACTGCGCTTCAAGACGGATTGTTAAAATGGCTGTTACCAATGCTGTTCGCGGTTGGGCTGATGGTGCGCCTAGTGTCTCGCCGTAACCGACGTACCTAAACATCGGTCCTGGGGCGCACAGAGGGCGGTTTCGGTGAGACTCAAGAAGCAAGCCGATGACACATGATGGGAGTCACCGGCATCGGCGGTAGATTCTTCAAGGTGGAGGACGCACCGCCCGGGCGGGCGTGATGACAGAGGTACCGCGGAAACCATGTGCAGGAGCCCAGGGGGGCGGCCTTCGACTGACCCCTCCCCCGCTCCGGGTGAAACCGATGGCACGCACAAGCTCTTGGATGATCGGGCGGCAAACCCGCGATCATTTGGCGCCGGGTTCCCCTCGTCGATGCACGGGCGGTGCATTTCGCGCTACGCTTGCCGAATGTTGAATGACCCGCAGACTTCGATTTCTCGGCGCCGACTCCTGAACATGATCGGCATGACCGCCGGCGGTACGGTCATGTATCAGGCGATGCATGCACTCGGCTTCGCGGGCGAGTCGACGTTTCGAGAATCGGGCACCCTGAGTGGTGCTCCACGGGACGCCTCGGTGCTGGTGTTGGGCGCCGGCATCGCCGGGCTCGTCGCCGCCTACGAATTACGTAACGCCGGTTACCGCGTGCAGGTGCTGGAGTACAATGCGCGAGCGGGGGGGCGCAATTGGACCTTGCGTGGCGGGGATCGGTACACGGAACTGGGCGGGGAGAGTCAGGAGTGCCGGTTCGATCCGGATATGTACATCAATCCGGGGCCGTGGCGGCTGCCGTATCATCATCGCGGGATGCTGAGCTACTGCAAGCGTCTCGGCGTCGCCCTGGAACCCTTCGTACAGATCAACCACAATGCCTATTTGCACAGTCGCAATGCCTTTGGCGGCAAGCCCCAGCGGTTGCGCGCGGTCAAGGCGGACTTTCAGGGACATGTGGCCGAATTGTTGTCAAAGGCGACGCGCACTCATGCCCTCGATGCCGAGTTGACGGCCGACGATCAGGAGATCCTGCTCGACGCGATACGCATGTGGGGTGCGCTCGATCAGAATTACCGCTTCGCAAAGGGACCCGACAGCAGTGATCGGCGCGGCTACGATCGGGATCCCGGCGGTGGTTTGACTGCCCGTCCGGCATTCTCCCAGCCGGTGGACTTGAACACTCTGCTCCATTCGGGCCTCTGGGCCGCCCTGCCTTTTGGCGATGCGTACGATTTCCAGACAACGATGTTTCAGCCGGTGGGCGGCATGGGCCGGGTGGGCGAGGCGTTCGGACGCGAATTGGCGCCGCTGATCCGCTACAACGCGAAGGTCGTGGAGATCCATCAGGACGACCATGGGGTTACGGCGACGTATGAGGACTTGGCGGCGGGTTCGGGCCGTCAATCATCGCGCGCGGATTGGTGTGTATGCACCATTCCGCTGTCCATCCTGGGTCAGATTCCCTTGAATGTCGGCCAACCGATGGCCGAGGCCATCGCCGCAGTGCCCTATAGCACGGGCCTGAAGGTGGGCCTGCAGTTCAAACGCCGCTTCTGGGAGGAGGACGAACAGATCTACGGCGGCGTCAGCTACACCGATCTGCCGATCGGGCAGATCAGCTATCCGAGCAGCCGTTACTTCTATAGCGGCAAGGGAGTGCTGCTCGGCGCCTATATCTGGGACCAGGTCAATTCCATGGACTTCTCGTCCATGCCACCGGCGGAGCGCATCGCGCAGGCCGTCAAATACGGCGGCATGATCCATCCCCAATACGCCCGGGAATTTGACAACGGCATTTCCGTTGCCTGGCATCGGGCGCCCTTTTCCCTGGGCTGCTTCGGGCTTTGGTCCGATGCGACCCGCGCGCAACACTACGACAATCTATGCGCCTTCGACGGCCGCATCGTCCTGGCGGGCGAACATGCCTCCTACCTGCCCGCTTGGCAGGAAGGCGCGGTGACATCGGCGCTGGATGCGATAGGTCGGTTGCACGAACGCGCCCTGGCGGCGGCGGCCGCGGCATGAGCATGCGAACCCGTCCCGCGCGAGTGTCGTGCGCAGCACTGGCAGGTTGCCTGGCCCTGACCGCCGCGCGCTTGCTCGGGTCGCCGGCGCTCGCTCATACCGCCGGCATCCTAGATCCGATGGCGTTCGACACCACGGATGGCCGGCAGATCTACGCGCACGTCTGTCGTGGTTGCCACATGCCGGATGCCGGCGGCGCGGTGGGCGCGGGTCATTATCCCGCGCTCGCCAAGAACCCGGCATTGGCGTCGCGCCAGTACATGGCGCTGACGATTCTGGCGGGTAGACGCAATATGCCGGCCTTCGGCGCCCGACATGCGCTGGGCGACGGCGGTCCGGCGATGATGCTGAACGAGGTGCAAATCGCCGCCGTGACGAATTACGTCCGCTCACATTTTGGCAATCACTACAAGGACCGGATCACGGCGGCCGAGGTTCACGCGCTCGATTCGACGTCGCCTTGAATGCCGGGGATTCGCCTGGCGATCCGCGCCTGGGGTGAGTGTGGCGACGCCATGCGCTATGCTCTGCGCATGCAAGGATCTTCCACGACGCCGCCTGATGAACGCACCCTGCGCGCCGCCATGCTCGCCGCGCTTGGGGTGGTGTTCGGCGATCTGGGCACCAGTCCGCTCTACACGCTTCAAACCATAGTACAGGCGGCCGGAGGCCGCTTCACGCCGCAGAGCGCGCTGGGCGTTTTGTCGTTGATCTTTTGGACCTTGGTGATCACGATTTCGGTTAAATACTGCGTCTTCGTGATGCGGGCGGATAATCGCGGCGAGGGCGGCATCCTCGCCCTGATGTCGCTGGTGGGGGCCAATGGGTTCGCCCCGGGCACCCGGGTGCTCACCGGCATGGGCTTGCTGGGCGCGGCGTTGATCTACGGCGATGGCGCCATCACACCGGCCATTTCGGTGCTGAGCGCGCTCGAGGGATTGAACGTGGTGAGCGCCCGCTTCACCCCCTATGTCATGCCTGCCGCCGTGTGCATCCTGGTTGCCTTGTTCGCCCTGCAGCGGGTGGGAACGGCGAATATCGGCCGCGCTTTCGGGCCGCTGATGTTGCTGTGGTTCCTGGTCATCGCGGTGATCGGCGGCGCTGAAATCCTGCACCACCCGATGGTCATCCGGGCGCTCGACCCACGCTACGCGCTGCATTTTCTCGACCACGCGGGCCGGCAGGGCTTGCTGGTCCTTGGGGGCGTTTTTCTGTGCATCACCGGCGGTGAGGCGCTGTATGCCGACATGGGCCACTTCGGCAAGGGGGCGATCCGTCGCGCCTGGTACCTCATCGTGCTGCCCGCGCTGCTGTTGAGCTATGCCGGGCAGACCGCCTACCTGATCGACAAAGGCACGGTGAGCGGCAACCCGTTCTTTCAGATCGCGCCGGCCTGGTCCTTGTATCCGCTGGTTGCCCTGGCAATGCTCGCCACCATCATCGCCAGCCAGGCGATCATCACCGGTTCGTTTTCGATGACCCGCCAGGCCGTGCAACTCGGCTGGTTGCCGGGGGTCGCGATCCGTCAGACCTCCGATGCGGTCTACGGGCAGATCTATGTCCCCATCGTCAACTGGCTGATGATGATCGCGACGGTGGCAATCACGCTGGCCTTCGGCACCTCCGACCGGCTCGCCGGCGCCTACGGCACCGCGGTGGCGACCACCATGCTGTTGACCACGGGTTTGTTGTACGTCGCCATGCGCAAGGTCTGGCGTTGGCCCGCGGCGCCGGCCGCCCTGGTGGCCGGTGCGCTGCTGCTCGTCGATATCGGGTTCTTCGCCGCGAATCTGCTCAAAATTGCCGACGGAGGCTGGTTGCCGTTGTCGTTCGCGGCGCTGTTGTTCATCGTCATGATCATCTGGCGGGGCGGCACCGAAGCCATCCGTGCGACCTTGGGAAAGACCTCGCAGAGCGCGGCGGAATTTTTACAGGATCTCCAGGGCGGCAAGATTCCACGGGTCGACGGCACCATGGTGTTCCTGACGCGCAGCACTCAACCGGTGCCGCGGTTGGTGATGGACCATGTGCGCTTCATGGGTGCACTGCCCCGCAACATCATCACCCTCAATGTCGTTTTCGAGGAGACCCCCCGCGCCGGCGGGCCCTCCTGCACTGTAATCTCGCAGATTGCACCCAACTGGTGGCGCATGGCGGCGCACTTCGGTTTCATGGAAATTCCGGATTTGCGTCGCGCGCTGCGTCGTGCACAAGGCCTCGGCGCGGCCATCGACCTCGACAATGCCGTTTTTCTCGCCTCGCGCGATCTGGTGGTGCCCACGCCGAGCAGCCGCCGGCTGCGGCGGCGACGAGTGGCGATATTCGCCTTCCTCTATCGTAACGCAGTAAAGGCGGTCGATCGGTTCAACCTGCCGCCCAAGAACGTGGTGGAAATCGCCCGCCAAATCGAAATCTGAGTCCAGGCTGCAAGCCCGGCGGCGGGTATGAACGGCTGGTGGGTGTGCGCGCGTGGCGCGCGGAGGGTGTGGTGTTGCCGGGCCGGTGCTAGGTAACGCCGCGTATGGTGCTGCCGCCGCGCGTAGAGCGCGGCCCGGACGTGTCCAGGGGCGCCAGCAGCCGATCACTCTCGCGTTTGACGACGGCGTAGCATTCGCAGCACAGGGACTCGAGCATCGGCCGGTCCAGGACGGTGATCTGGCCGCGGCTGTAGCGGATGACGCCGAGCTTTTGCAGCTTGCCGGCGGCCTCCGTGACGCCCTCCCGCCGCACGCCAAGCATGTTGGCGATGAGTTCCTGCGTCATGGTGAGTTGGCTGGAGGTCAGGCGATCCAGAGACAGCAGCAGCCAGCGGCACAGTTGCTGGTCCACCGAGTGATGACGATTGCAAACGGCGGTTTGAGCCATCTGCGTGATCAGCGATTGGGTGTAACGCAGCAGCAGCAGTTGCATATCCCCCTCACGGTGAAACTCATCCTTGATGAGCTGGCCGGCGAGTCGAAAGGCGTGGCCGGCGCTCTGCACGATCGCGCGACTGGGCGTGGTGTCGCCGCCCATGAACAAGGCAATGCCGACCAGTCCTTCGTTGCCGACCACCGAAATTTCCGCCGAAGCGCCGTTCGACAGCACATATAGCAGCGAGACGATGCAGTCGATCGGAAAATAAACATCCGGCAACGGGCCGCCGGATTCATACAGGACCTTGCCCAGCGGCATGGCGGTTCGTTTCAGGTGCGGGAATATGCGCTGGCGTACCGGCATGGGCAGTGCCGCCAGCAATCTATTGCCGGCTTCCGGGAGAAGTTCCGAATCGAGCATTGAATGCGCACCCCGTCGATGGGCGCTGATCGGACGCCTTGCTGGGGATCATACGCCCTTTGGCGCGCTCGAATGTGCGTTGGCGTACAGAGAAAATCGAAGTAAACCGGCTGAGGAGCGATCCTCACAGTTCGCTGTGATCGGGCAGCCACGAGAGCAGGTGCATCATCAGCCGTTGCCAGGGGCTGCGCGCCGGTTCGGTGGTGTATTCGACCTGCACCCCGTTCTCGATGGTGTCCCACGCCAGTTGCTCCTCGCCCCCGGAGGGCGAGGTGTGCAGGACCAGCGCATAGGCGTTTTCCGGCTGCGTCATGGCGTCGAATCGAGTCGCCGCCTGGGCGGCGAGCAGCGGACTATCGATGATCAGCCCGATCTCCGTGTTCAAACGCTTCGATCGTTGGTCGAAATTCATGGAACCGACGAATAGCCGGCGCCGATCGAAGACGAACAGCTTGGCGTGCAGTCCGTAATGGCCGAAGTTCGAGATATGGCGGGTTTGGCCACTGCCGCGTTGATTGCCGAGTTGGGGGCGCAGTTCATATACATCTGCACCATCTTCGAGCAGAGACAGCCGGTAGCCAGAGTAGCCTGCCTGGGGGAGCACCTCGGGGGCGGACTTGAGTGAGTTGGTGAGTATCGCCAGGCGCGCCCCGCGCTGCAGTAACGCGTCCATCAGCTGCATCTCATCATGCGCCGGGATGAAATACGGCGTGGTCATCAGCAACTCCTCGCGCACCTCGGCAACGGCCTGCGCCACCGGGGGTTCCATCAGCCGGCCACGGCGCGCACCGCTGCGCACGGCCTTTTTTTCCGGACTGTCGTAGACGACCTGTGCGTTGGCCCAGGCGAGGGGCAGGCGGCCGGAGATCAGGGCGGCATAAGGCTCGTTCGAGCGGATCAGGGTCAGGTAATCGATTCCCCGATAATCCAGCGCCTGTATGAGGTGGTTGTCCAACGGCTGGCGCCGACCATGTCCCAGGGCCTGCGCCGGAATGGAGAGGGGACTGTTCCAGAAATCGTCGAAGCTCGCCGATAGTTGGTGCACGATGGGTCCGGCGACGAAAACGTCGTCATCGGCGAACTGGGACTGCGGATCCATCTGAAAGTACTGATTGCCAATATTGCGTCCGCCGATCAGCGCCAGAGTGTTGTCGGCCACTATCAGCTTGTTGTGCATGCGGTAGTCGAGGCGGCGCCAATTGAACAAAAATTCCAATCCGCGCACCCAACTGGCATGCCCGCGGTAGACGAAGGGATTGAACACCCGGATCTGCATCGCAGGGTGACCGGCGAGGGCCAGTAGCTGCTCATCGCCCGGCAGAGTGTCGCCGTCATCGACCAGCACCCTGATGCGAACTCCACGATCCGCGGCACGCTGCAGCGCGGCGCTGATCGTTCTCCCGGTCTGATCGCCACGAAAAATAAAATACTGCAGATCGAGAGTGCGTTGCGCCGCATCGATCATCTGCACGCGGGCGAGGAATCCATCGACGCCGATGTTCAGAAGGCGAAACCCGGAAGCGCCACCGTGTTCATGGGCCGCGGTCGCAAATTGGGCTCCGAGCCGCGTGTCCTCCGGTGCAACCAGGGCGCGTGAAGCGACCCGCGGGAAATGGGCTCCGGGCGGCAGGCCGGCGCACCCCGCGGTCGTGATCCCCAGAGCGGTGGCCGCCAGGACGAACAGATGCGGGAAGGCGCGTGCGCGGCGTGGCCCGCCAAGCGGGGGATGGCGCGGCATGTACGCGTCCTCGGCGTCGGTCGGTGAGAAGCTTGATTTCACCATGGCGCGGGGATGGTCGTCGGGGCGTTGACGCACACAAGGCGAACCTGCGCACGCCTCGCGGGGGCGCCGTGGATCGCTGCGCCGCGCGGTCGTTCAAAAAAAGGGCCCTGCATGCAGGGCCCTTTTGCCGACCTCGCGTGCGCGAGCCGCAGCTGCCCTCAGGCGGCAGCCAGCAACTGCCAGTTTTGCGGCATGACCACCGCATCGATCGCATGCAGAATGCCGTTCGAGGCCGGGATTTCGCCGCCTGTCATCATGGCTCCGTTGACCTTGGTGCCCGACGTGTACAGGTTGATCGTGAGAGGGGTGCCCTGCACCGTGGCCTGGGGTCCCGACTTCACGTCCTTGCGGGCCAGGCGGCCCGCCACCACGTGATAGTTCAGCACGGCCTTGAGCTTCGATGCGTCCTTGAGCAGGGCGTCGAGAGCTCCCGGGGCCAGTTTCTTGAAAGCCTCGTCGGTGGGTGCGAAGACCGTCCACGGGCCCTTGCCCGTCAGCGTCTCGGCGAGACCCGCCGCGCGCACGGCAGAGAGGAAGGTGCTGAACTGGCCGGCGTTGGTGGCCGATTCAACGATGTCCCGGCTGTTGGTGGCGTGATCGTCGTTGCGTGCCGGAATGGTGGAAGTATTCTTGGAGTGATCCATAGCTATCGCCTTTAGGTGCGGCCGGTAAGAAGTTGCCGGCGAACTCAGTACATTGAAAGTCTGAGTGCGCTCAGTATGCGCGCTAAACCGTCCGCGTGCGGTTTGTGGGGGAAAATAATCAACCGGGGCTCATGGGTCATGCGGCAGGTGGCGATCGAGCCACTCGATCCAGCGCCGATACACGTCACGGGCGCGAACCGGGTCGGCGGGAAAGTGCCCGCCCACGGGATAGGCGTAGAAGCGGGTCTCGACGCCACGATCCTTGAGCGCATGGTAGAGCTGGTATCCCTGCGTGATGGTCACGCGGTAGTCGCCCGTGTCCTGCAGGATGAGCGTCGGCGTGCTCATCCGGTCGAAGTAGGTGATCGGCGATTGCTCCACCCAGTGCTTCATCCAATCCCCGGTATAAGGAGAGCCGCCGATGGCGTCGGCGCGCGCGACATTCGAGTCCGACAGCGTGTATTGGTCGAGCAGGTTGGTCACCGGCGCCCCGGCCACGGCCGCTTTCCAGAATTGCGCGTGTCCGATCAGCCAGGTGGTCATGAAGCCGCCGTAGCTCCAGCCGGTGACGGCGATATTCGACTCATCGACGATACCGCGCTTCTCGAGCATCTCGAGACCCGCCAGCACGTCGCGGCCCGGGCCGTCCCCGGAGTCATCGACGATGGCATGCGCAAAATCGTTGCCGGCATTATCGCTGCCGCGGTAGTTCGGCTCGAAGACCAGCCAGCCCTGCGCGGCCAGTAACTGCGCGAAGGGGCTGAAGGTGTGCTTGGAACTCGAGGTCGGTCCGCCGTGGATGTACAGCACCAGCGGCAGCTTCTTGCCCGACACATAGTCCGGAGGATAGGTGAGGATGCCGTCCTCCGCCCAGTCCCGCGGTGGCGCGTCGGGACTCTGCCAATGCACCACTTCGCTCCTGCCAAAGCGCACGGCACGAAGGTGGGCGTTGAAGCTGCTGATCCGCCGCGGCTTGGATCCCGGCGAGGCGAGCAGGTAGATTTCCGCCGGCATGTGCGGTTCGGTGCCGACGAAGGCGATCTCACCATGGGGGCCGATGTTCGCATCCAGCCAGAATCCGGTGCTCGGCGTCACATCCCCCAGGGACAGGCGCTTCGCCTTGCCCTGCAGCGGCTGCAGCCACAGACCGGCGGTGGCCGCATCGTTGGCGCCGGTCAGAATGGCCTGGCCGTCGGGCGTCCATAACGCGCGAAAGAAGTTGCGGTCGAGCAGACGGGTGAGGTTCTCGCCGTCACCCTTGAGGCCGTTCACCACGTAGATGTCGTGATAGTTGCGGCTCACTCCGTCGCGCGGATAAAGATAGGCCACATGGGTGCCGTCCGGCGAAGGCACCGGGTAGGCCGCATACAGCGTGTGGCTGGTGATGGGCGCCGATTGGCCGCTGGACAGATCGAGAACCTGCGGTGAGGACTCGCGACGGTCTCCTGAATACGTGTTCTCCTGACGCACGTATATCAATTGGCTGCCATCGGCGGTGAAGGCGATGGGCGAGGCCGGTGGTCCCGGCGGGAAAGCGACTGGCAGCGACCAGCTGCCCGAGGTGAGCCGGCGCGCGTCTCCCCCGCCCGCCGGCAGCAGCCACAGATGCGTCGGCAGCGCCTTCTCCTTGTCGAGGAAACTGCCGTCCCCGACCTCGAAGGCATCATCGAAGCGGTCGGCCCCGGTCTTCTTCGGCGCCTCATCGATGGCGGCATACGCGAGCGCGCTGCCATCGGGCTTCCACGCGAACTGCTGGATCGAAGTGGGGCTGTGGCTGATTTGCACGGCGTCTCCGCCGCTCATTTCCAGCACGAAGATCTGGTTGTGCTTGGCGCCGTCCGCGGCAAGAAAGGCCAGGCGATCGCCCGCCGGCGACCAGCGTGGAAACGCCACTGTCTTGCGATCATGGGTCAGCCAGCGCGTTGCGCCGGAGGTCAGATCCACCTGGGCCAATTCGGCATCGTTCAAATCCTCCTCGTAATCCGACCGGGTGACCACGGCCACCAGCGAACGACCGTGGGGAGCGATCTGCGGGTCGGAGACGCGGGTTACTTGGGCCAGCCACGCCAAATCGAAGGTACGGCCCGGGGTCGTGGGCAGCGGCGGACGGGTCGCAGCGGCCGCGGCCGCAGGCCGAGCCGGCGGCTGGCTCGGTGGCGGAACCTGCTCGTGGCCCGGCGGCGGGGTCGGCGCCTGGCCCAGGGCCGTGTCGAGGAACAGCGAGGGAATGAGCCACAGAGCGAAAGAGGTGCGTTTCATGCGTGAGAACCCGAGTTGGAGCCTGGACGCCGGGCCGCCATGGGGGCGGGCCATGGTGCGACTATACCGCAGGGGCGGCCGCCGTCCGCCGTGCCGTGTTCGCGGCCGCCATGCGCGTTGGTTATTTGCAGCTAACGCAACGGTCGTTCGAGGGTCGGCAGCGCGCTGCTAGCATTCACCGCATGAGCCCCCTCCCCACGGAGAGGCGGCGATCCGGCCGTCCCCCAGGTGCCCCATGCCCTTGATGCTCGAACTGACCGCAACCTTGAAATCCATCGCCGCACGCTTCAATCGCGTGGTCCTCGCCAGCAGCCTCGGCGCCGAGGACCTGGTGCTCACCGATGCGATCGTGCGCGCCCGCCTGCCCATCGGTATCTTTACGCTCGATACCGGCCGGCTGCACGCGCAGACATTGGAACTCATCGAACGCCTGCGCGCTCATTATGGCGTTGCCATCGAGGTGGTACACCCGCTCGAGGCGGAAGTGACCGCCTACGTGCGGGCGCACGGCCTGAACGGCTTCTATGAGAGCGCGGATCTGCGCCGCCGCTGCTGCCAGATACGCAAGGTGGCGCCGCTCGCTCGCGCGCTCGCCGGCCGGGATGCCTGGATCACGGGGCTGCGGCGTGCCCAGTCGGCGAGCCGCCTCGAACTGGCCGCGCAGGAATTCGATCCGGTGCATGGGCTGGCCAAGTTCAATCCGCTCGCCGCCTGGACCGAGGCGCAAGTGTGGTCGTACCTCCGGGCGCACGATGTCCCCTACAACCCGCTGCATGATCGCGGCTATCCCTCGATCGGCTGCGAGCCGTGCACACGGGCGGTGCGCCCTGGGGAGGATGTGCGCGCCGGCCGTTGGTGGTGGGAACGGAGCGACGCCAAGGAGTGCGGCCTGCACCCGCTGGCCGCCGGCGTCACCGTGGATGCATCGGCATGAACGCCGCGTTGCAAATACTGCCGGCGCTCGAGCACCTCGACTGGCTGGAAAGCGAGGCCATTCACATCCTGCGGGAGGTCGCCGCCGAGTGCCGCAATCCCGCCCTGCTGTTCTCCGGCGGCAAGGATTCGATCGTGCTGCTGCGGTTGGCCGAGAAGGCCTTTCGGCCGGCGCGACTGCCATTCCCGCTGTTGCATGTCGACACCGGGCACAATTTCCCCGAGGTGATCGCCTTCCGCGACGCGCTCGCGGCGCATCTGGGCGAGCGCCTGATCGTGGCCAGCGTCGAGGAGTCGATCCGCCGCGGCCGCGTGCGGCTGCGCAGCCCCGCGGAGAGCCGTAATGCCCATCAGTCGGTGACGCTGCTCGACAGCATCGCTGAACATGGCTTCGATGCCTGCATCGGCGGAGCGCGCCGCGATGAGGAAAAGGCGCGCGCCAAAGAGCGCATGTTCTCCTTTCGCGATGAATTCGGGCAGTGGGACCCGAAGAACCAGCGTCCGGAACTGTGGAGTTTGTACAACGCACGGGTTCATCCGGGGGAGAACATCCGCGTCTTCCCCATCAGCAACTGGACCGAATTGGATGTGTGGCAATACATCGCCCGTGAACGGCTAGCGGTGCCGCAGATCTACTTCACCCACCGTCGCGCGCTGCTGCGCCGCCCGGGGGGGTTGGTGCCCGTGTCGCCGGTGGTGCGGCCGCGGGATGGCGAGGCGATCGAGAACCTGGCGGTGCGCTTCCGCACCGTGGGCGACATGACCTGCACCTGCCCGGTGGAGTCGGAGGCGGCGACGGTCGAGCAGATCATCGCCGAGACGTTGGGCACCCGCGTGACGGAACGCGGCGCCACCCGGCTCGATGATCACGCCGCGGAAGCGTCGCTGGAATTGCGCAAGAAAAGCGGGTATTTCTGACATGTGTGGTGAATCACGGGGCGCCGCCACCACGGCGGGATTGCTGCGCTTCTTCACCGCCGGCAGCGTGGATGACGGCAAGAGCACGCTCATCGGCCGGCTGTTGTACGACACCCGCTCGGTGCTCGAGGACCAGTTGTCGGCGATAACGCGCGTCAGCCGCAGCCGCGGCGGCGTGGACTGGTCGCTGCTCACCGACGGCCTGACCGCCGAGCGCGAGCAGGGCATCACCATCGATGTGGCCTACCGGTACTTCTCGAGCCCGCGGCGCAAGTACATCATCGCCGACACGCCCGGCCACGAGCAATACACCCGCAACATGGTTACCGGAGCGTCGACCGCCGATCTTGCCATCGTGCTGGTCGATGCGCGCAAGGGGCTGCTCACCCAGTCACGGCGTCATGCGTTCATCGCGAATTTGCTGCGCATTCCGCACCTGGTGCTGGCGGTGAACAAGATGGATCTGGTGGGCCACTCGCGCGCCGCATTCGAGGAGGTTGCGGCGGCGTTTCGCGAGTTCGCCCGCGAACTGGAGTTCAGCCGGGTCGACCTGTTGCCGGTCTCGGCGCTCAACGGTGACATGCTGGTGGAGCGCGGTCAGGGACTGTCCTGGTATGGGGGCCCGACACTGTTCGAGATCCTGGAGTCGGCCGAAGGGGGCCGCTCGGCGGCGCACGGCCGCCTGTTCTTTCCGGTGCAGTGGGTGGCGCGGCCGGGCGACAGCGGCGTGCAGGATGCGCGCGGCTACTGCGGACGCATCGAATCGGGCAGCGTGCGCGTGGGCGATGAAATCCTCGTGCTGCCATCGGGGCGGCGCAGCCGGGTGCGTGAAATACGCACCTTCGACGGCGGGCTGCGCGAGGCGCAGGCGCCCCAGTCGGTGACGCTGGTGCTCGAGGATCAGATCGACGTCTCGCGCGGAGACGTGATCGCCGCGGCGGCGGATGCGCCGGCGACCGCACGGCAGTTCGATGCCACCTTGTGCTGGTTCGACGACCGGCCGCTGGTCCCCGGCGGCCGCTACCTGCTCAAGCACGGCACCCGCACCCTGCGCGCCACCCTCGGCGCGCCCCAGCACCGCATCGACATCGACACGCTGGCGCGCGTGCCGGCCGGGGCGCTGGGGTTGAATGACATCGGCCGGGTGCCGGTGCGGACGGCGCAGCCGCTGGCCTTCGAGTCCTACCGCACCAACAGTCAGGCGGGCGGCTTCATCGTCATCGACGAAAGTGACAACGGCACGGTGGCGGCCGGCCTGATCCTCTGACGGCGCATTCCATGAGGCCGGCCCGGGGGTTATGATTCACGGGCGGTCATCGCGGGGTAGCCATGTTCAAAGCCATTCTCATCGAACAGTCCGCGCAGGGCGACGTCGCCAGCCTGCGCGACCTGGAGGATGCGCAGTTGCCCGACGGCGACGTCACGGTCGCGGTCGAGTATTCGACCATCAATTACAAGGACGCGCTCGCCATCACCGGCCGGGCACCGGTGGTGCGCCATTTTCCGATGGTACCCGGCATCGATCTGGCCGGCGTGGTGGAGAGCTCGGCCCACGGCGACTTTCGGCCGGGCGACCGCGTGGTGCTGAACGGCTGGGGCGTGGGCGAGTTGCACTGGGGGGGCCTCGCGCAGCGGGCGCGGCTCAAGGGCGACTGGCTCATCGCGCTGCCAGGCGCCTTCGACACGCGGCAGGCGATGGCCATCGGTACGGCCGGCTATACCGCCATGCTGTGCGTACTGGCGCTCGAGCGGCATGGCCTGACGCCGTCCGCCGGCGAAATCCTGGTCACCGGCGCCTCCGGAGGGGTCGGCGGCGTGGCGGTGGCGCTGCTCGCAAGGCGCGGCTTTCGCGTCGTCGCCATGACCGGACGCACCGTGGAGGCCGACTATCTGACCCGCCTCGGTGCCGCGGAGGTGCTCGACCGGGCGCAATATGCGCGGCCTGGAAAGGCGCTCGCCAAGGAGCGCTGGGCCGGTGCGATCGACGTGGTCGGCAGCCAAACCCTCGCCAATATCTGCGCCGCCACGCGCTACGGGGGCGTGGTGGCCGCCTGCGGGCTCGCGGGAGGCATGGATTTCCCGGGCAGCGTGGCGCCCTTCATTTTGCGCGGCGTGACGCTGGCGGGCGTGGACAGCGTGTACCGTCCGCGCGCCGAGCGGCTGCAGGCCTGGAGCCGGCTGGCGGAGGATCTGGATGCCGCCACCCTCGATCTGCTGACCGAGGAGGTGGGTCTCGCCGATGCCGTGGCGGTGGCCGCGCGGGTCCTCGAGGGTGGGGTGCGCGGCCGTATCGTGGTGGCGACGCAGGAGTGAACATGATGCCCAATCGGCGTATCGAAACCCGTCACCGCGCCTCCGTCATCCGCGGCGTGCCCCGCCGAAGGGGAGTGGCGGCGGTACTCGCCGCGGGTGTGCTGGCCCTGTTTGCACTCGCGCGGGGAGTGCGCGCCGACACCTTCGCGAAGGTCTCGTACGACCCAGGCCAGGATGAATTGGTGGTGGAAATGCATTATCGCGGCACCAATGCGCAGCATCATTTCTCGCTGCAATGGGGCGACTGCCAGCCGTCGACCGATGGCCCGGTGTCCGCCATCGATGTCGAGGTGCTCGACGACCAATGGCAGGATGGCGAACAGGCGGATTATTCGACCACCACCCGGTTCAGCCTCGCCGGGTTCGATTGCCGGCCCGCGCAGGTGACCTTGCATACGGCGCCGCGCTTCTACACCACGGTGTTCGTGCCCGCCGCTCCCCATTAGCGGCCACCCCGGTCGGGACGCTCAGCGGCGCGCCTGCGGCCGCTCGGCGAGGGTCTCTATCTGGCTCAGCAGATCATCGGGAATTTCCAGGCCGTGACGCTGCACGCGGGCGCGTGCGGCAAGGCGCCGCTCACCCGGCATGCGCACCCCCGGCTCGCCGGCGAGCGCCCTCCCCAGAGCGCTCATGCGGGCCGGATAGTCTTCGGCGCTGAAGGCCATGGGATCGAAGGCGATCAGCAACTGCCCCACCGCGGGGGAGGCGCCGAGCTCGTCGAGGAACGAACTCGCCTCCCAACCGTATTGGCCACCGGCCAAGGCGCCACACAGTACCTCGACCATGAGCGCGAGCGCCGCACCCTTGGCGCCGCCGGACGGCAGCAGCGTGCCCTGCAGGGCCGCGGTCGGATCCTCGGTGGGTTCACCACGCTCATTCGCGGCCCAACCGGCGGGGATGGATGTGCCGGCTTGCCGTGCGGCGACGATTTTGCCGCGCGCGACCACCGCCAGCGACAAATCGATCAACAAGGGAGCCCGGCCGGGCAGCGGGGCGGCGAAGGCGAGCGGATTGGTGCCGAGCATGGGGCGGATGCCGCCGTGAAAGGCCATGGCCCGCGGGGTGTTGGACATCACCAACGCCAGCAGCCCGCGGGCGGCCAGCCGTTCGGCGGTGCGCCCCGCCTGGCCGATGTGGTGCGAGGCGTGAATGCCGGCGCAGGCGACTCCGGCATCGCCCACCAGCGCGGTGAGGCTGTCGACCGCCAGATCGAGCGCCGGATAAGCGAAGCCGCCCATCGCATCGATACGCACCGCTCCCGCACGGGTCTTGCGGACCACGGGCACCGCCTGACCCGCGACCTTGCCGGCGCGCACCTGCGCGGCATATCCGGGCAGCCGCGACAGGCCATGGCCCGTCTGGCCGTCGATATCGGCGGCGATGAGCGCGGCGGCGGTGGCGGCGGCATTGCTCGGCGAGGTGCCCGCGGCGACCAGCGCGGCGCTCCCCAATGCCTCGGCGGCGGCCGGCGTCAAAGTCGCCATGGCGGGCGCCGTCAGGCGCTGCGGTACAGCTTGGTCATGACGAATTCCCGGTGGCCCAGGGCCTCCGCCGCGGTGAAGCGGCCGTTGGCCGTGTGCACGATGGCCTCGATCAATCGGTCGCCGGCCTGGTCGATGGTCAGTTCGCGGCGCACGATTCCCGATACATCCACGTCGATGTGCTCGCTCATGGTGCGCACGGTGCGCGGATTGCCGGTGATCTTGATGACCGGCATGATGGGATTGCCGATGACATTGCCCTGGCCGGTGGGGAAACAATGCACCACGTAGCCGGCGGCGGCCTGCAAGGTGCAGCACTCCGCGGCCGCCGAGGAGGTGTCCATGAAGTACAGCCCGGCGCCGCGCCCGGGACTCTCGGCCGGCTCGAGCACGTCGATGAAGCGCACCTTCTTGCCGATCTTCTCCAGGTTGCCGAGCGCCTTCTCCTCGATGGTGGTCAGGCCGCCGGCGATGTTGCCCTTGGTGGGTTGGCTGTCCGAGAGGTCCGAGGTCTTGTGCGCCTCGATCACCTCCTGCTGGTAGGCGGTCCAGGTGCGCATGAACTTGGCGCCGATCTCCGGCGACACCGCGCGTCCGGCCGCCAGATGCTCGGCGCCGGTGAGCTCCGAGGTTTCGCCGAAGCAGCCGTACAGGCCGAGCGGCACCAGCTTGTCGTACATGCTGCCCACGGTAGGGCAGGAGGCGAGACCCGTGGTCGTGTCGCTTTCGCCGCACTTGGCGGCGACCCAGACCTCGGTGAGGGGGCATTCGATGCGCACCTGCGCGGTGGCATGGTGCACGAACTCCTTGGCGCGGCGCGACGCCGCGGCCACGGTGGCGATGTCGCCATTGCCTTCGATGGCGAAACCGGCGACCGGCTTGCCGGTTCTGGCGATGCCGTCGACCACCTTCTGGGTCCAACCCGGTTCGATGCCGATGACGATGCAGGCGGCAACGTTCGGGTTGCACCCGGTGCCGATCATGGTACGGAAGTGCAGTTCGAGATCGGCGCCGAATTGCAGCCGGCCGTAGGCGTGCGGCAGGGCGATGGTGCCGTGGATGTGCGCCGCCACCGCTTCGCAGGCGGCGTTGGAAATGTCATCGAGAGGCAGGATGGCGACGTGGTTGCGCACGCCGATGCGGCCGTTCTCGCGTCGATAACCCCAGATGGTCCGCGTGGCCGGATTCATGGACTTCACCACCGCTTGGTCTTGAGATTATGGGTATGCACATGATCGCCGCGGCGAATCGGCGCCACCACCCGGCCGATGTCCTCGCCGTACTTGATTATCGTGTCGCCCGGGGCGAGATCCTTCAGCGCCACCTTGTGGCCGATCGGTACATCCTGGTTGCAGGGAGTGCGCAGTTCGCTGTCATCCTCGGTGACCACGCACAGCATGTCGGTGCCGGCCTTGAGGTCCTCCACCACGACCACGCCGACATTGTCGCGCCGATCGTGAATCAACAAATGCGGTATGTTGGCCATGGGCGCTCGGTTCAGACGGGTTGAGTCCTGCATGAGGCGCAAGAATAAAGCTTGAGAGGAGTAATTCAAGTGCGCGCGCCGCGCCCACCTTCACCGTATCGCCGCCCTCGCGTATCTTACCCCGCTGGCGCGCTCCGAACCCCGGGGCGCCCGTGGTGGGCGGGGCGACAAGTCAGGCGGGTCTGTCAGTCAAGGGAGTTTATGGAACACCGGCGGCGTGATGCGCGTGGGTGAGACCGACCGGGAGCCCGGGGAGGCGGGCCGGCCCGTCGACCTGCTGGTGGTCGGCGGCGGCATCAACGGGGTCGGCATCGCACGCGATGCGGCCGGCCGCGGGCTGTCCGTGATGCTCGCGGAGCGCGCGGATCTCGCCTGCGCCACCTCCTCGGCCTCCTCCAAGCTCATCCACGGCGGCCTGCGCTATCTCGAGCAGTACCAGTTCCGTCTGGTGCGCGAGAGCCTGGCGGAGCGCGAGGTGCTGCTGGCGGCGGCCCCGCACCTGATATGGCCGCTGCGCTTCGTGCTGCCGCTGCACGCCGGGTTGCGCCCGCCGTGGATGCTGCGCCTCGGGTTGTTCATTTACGACCACATCGGCGGACGGCGGCTGCTGCCGGCGACGCGCTCGGTGCGCCGCGGCCGCGACAGCGCCCTGGACGCCCTGCGTGACTCCTATGTGCGTGGTTTCGAGTACTCCGACTGCTGGGCGGACGATGCGCGTCTGGTGGTGGCGAACGCCATCGATGCGCGCGCGCGCGGCGCGGCCATCGAGGTCGGCTGGGGGTTGAGCGCGGCGCGGCGCGAGGGCTCCCTGTGGTGCGTGGAACTGCGCAGCCCGGGGGGCGCCACCCGCAACGTGCGGGCGCGTGCCCTGGTGAACGCCGCCGGGCCGTGGGTGGAGGAGGTGCTGCACCTGGCGGGCGGCGGTGCGCGGCGCGGCCGTCACCTGCGGCTGGTCAAGGGCAGTCACGTGGTGGTGCCGAAACTGTACGCGGGTTCGTACTCCTACACGCTGCAGAACGCCGACGGCCGCGTGGTGTTCATGATTCCCTATGAGGGCGATTACACCCTCATCGGCACCACCGACGTGCCCTTCGCGGGCGACCCCGGCCGGCTGCAGGCCGACGCGGCCGAGATCGAGTATCTGTGCGGCGTGGTGTGCGAATATGCGCGCCGCCCGGTGCGCCCCGCCGACGTGGTGTGGAGCTATGCCGGCGTGCGCCCGCTGTACGATGATGGCCGGCAGAATGCCTCCACCGTCACGCGCGACTACGCCTTCGACCTCGATGCACCGAGCGGCGGCGCGCCGCTCCTGTCGGTGTTCGGCGGCAAGCTCACCACCTATCGCCGACTGGCCGAGCACGCCCTGTCGGAGCTGTTGCCCGCGCTCGGCAACCGGGCCGGTGCCTGGACCCGCGCGGCGACGCTGCCGGGGGGCGACTTTCCGCACGGGGACTTCGAGGCCTTCGTGCGCGACCAGCAGCGCCTGCATGCCGCGCTCGAACCGCGCATGGTGCGGCGTCTGTGCCGGGCCTACGGCACGCGCATCGAAGGCATCCTCGGCGCGGCAACCTCGCCCGCGGCGCTCGGCGAGCGGGTGGCGGCCGATCTGTACGAGGCCGAACTGCAGCATCTGCGCGATCAGGAATGGACGACGGATGCGCAGGCCGCCCTGTGGCGGCGCTCTAAACTGGGGCTGCGCCTCGATGCGGCGCAGGCCGCCCGCGTGCAGGGCTGGTTCGCCGCTCAGACCGGGCGCACGCGCGCCAGCGCCTGACGCCAGCCGGCGAGCTGCGCGGCGCGCGTGGCTGGGTCCAGCGCCGGCTCGAAGCGCGCCTCCTCCCGCGCCAGCGCGGCAATTTCGCCGGTCGAGCGGTACAGGCCGGCGCCGAGTCCCGCCAGGCAGGCCGCGCCGAAGGCGGTGGACTCGGTGATCCGCGGGCGCAGAATGGGCAGGTCGATGATGTCGGCGAGGCGTTGCATGAACAGGCCGTTCTGCGCCATGCCGCCGTCCACCTTGAGCTGCGCCGGTCGCAGGCCATCGGCCGTCATGGCATCCAGCAGATCGGCGGTCTGATACACCACCGAGTCGAGCGCGGCGCGTGCGATCTCGCCGCGCCCGGAGGCGCGCGTGAGGCCGAGCAACGCGCCGCGGGCCTCGGGATCCCAGTACGGCGCGCCGAGTCCGGTGAAGGCGGGCACCAGGTACACCCCGCCGGTGTCGGTCACCGAGCGGGCCAGGGTCTCGACCTCGGAGGCGTGCGCGATCATGCCGAGGCCGTCGCGCAGCCATTGGATGGCCGCGCCGGCCGTTAGGATGGAGCCCTCCAGCGCGTAGCTGACGACGCCGTTCAGGCGGTAGGCGATGGTGCCCAGCAGGCGGCTCGCGGACTCCACCAATTGCGCGCCGGTGTTCAGTACCAGGAAGGCGCCGGTGCCATAGGTGCTCTTGACGTCGCCCACGCCAAAGCACCCCTGGCCGATGAGTGCCGCCTGTTGATCTCCGGCGACGCCGCGAATCGGCACCGCCCGACCGAAAACGCCCGGATCGGTGCTGCCGAAGTCCCCGGCGCTGTCGCGCACTTCCGGCAGGCAGGCGGGCGGCACGTCGAACAGCGCGCACAGTTCGTGGTCCCAGCAGCCTTTGCGGATGTCATAAAGCGCCGTGCGGCTGGCGTTGCTCGCGTCGGTGACATGCAGCCGCCCCGCGGTGAGGCGCCACAGCAGAAAGCAGTCCACCGTGCCGAAGGCGATGTGTCCGGCGCGCGCGGCGGCCCGTGCGCCCGCGACATGGTCGAGGATCCAGGCGATCTTGGTCGCCGAGAAGTACGGATCGAAGCGCAGTCCCGTACGCGCGCTCAGCTGTTGCTCGCCGTGCGTGGCGGCCAGCTGCCGACAACGACCCGCGGTGCGCCGATCCTGCCAGACGATGGCGTTGTACAACGGCGCGCCGCTGCGTCGATCCCACAGGATGGTGGTTTCGCGCTGGTTGGTGATGCCGATGGCGGTGGGCGGCCGGCGCAGTTCGGTGAGCCGCTGGCAGACCTGGCGGGCCGTCGACAGCACCGTCGCCCAGAGGACCTCGGCGTCATGCTCCACCCACCCCGGCGACGGATAGATCTGCTCGAAGTCCTGCTGCCCGAGCGCGAGCGTGGCGCCGTCGGCCGCGAAGGCGATGGCGCGGCTCGAACTGGTGCCCTGGTCGATGGCGAGCAGCGTGTCGTCGATGGTTGCCATGGTCGCCGGCGTCAATTGGTGCCGCTGCGCACCGCCGCCGGCTGCAGCGCGTTGCTCACCGGAATGCGCGCGACCACCACGGTGCCGCCCGCGGGCGCACCGCCAACCTCGAAGCGTCCGCCGAGCGCGCGCACGCGGTGACGCATCGAGGCGAGCCCGTGAGAACCGATGGCGTTGAAGCGCTCCGCGGGAATGCCGCCGCCGTTGTCGGTGATGCGCAGCACCACCATGTCCTCGTCGACATCGAGCGCCACCTCCACGGCGTCCGCCCCGGAGTGCTTGACGATGTTCAGGAAGGATTCCTGCGCGATGCGAAACAGCGCGATGGTGGCCTGCGAGGTCAAGGGTGGCTCCTGGTCCGGATAGTATTCGCTGCAGCGAATGCCGGCGCGGCCGCAGGTCTCCTCGAGCTGCCAGCGCAGCGCCGCGAACAGGCCGACGTTGTCGAGCAACGTCGGGCGCAGTTCCTCGACGATGCGCCGCTTCAGATCGACGCCGGCCGCCAGGGTCTGCTGGATGCGCGCCAGCCGTTGCCGCAGATCCTCCTCGCCCGGGGCCAGCTGGCGTTCGGCCCAGGAGATGTCCATGCGGGCGCCGACCAGCAAGCCGCCGAGCTCGTCGTGCAACTCGCGCGCCAGGCTGGCCTTTTCGCGCTCCGCCACGCTCTGCAGATGGGTGGACAGTTCGACCAGCTCGCGGGTGCGTGCCTCCACCTCGCGCTCGAGCTGCAGATTCTGATCGCGCAGCTCGGCGGTCAGCAGCGCCCGCCGGCGCATGTCCCGGTACACCAGTCGCGACGTCACGCCCACCAGCAGCAGGTTGACGATGGTGCCGGCGGTGGTGATCCAGCGGCTCCAGCGCAGCGAGGATTCCCAGTGGGTCGCCGCCTCCACGCGCTCGCGCGACGCTTCGCGCCGCAACTCGTCGATCGCCGCGGCGATATCGCGGCTGGTCTGCATCCCGACCTTGCTCTTGATGTAGGTGACGGCGCGTCCCGGATCCGCGCTGTCGTGCAGACCCAGCGCGACCCCGAGCTCACCGAGGCGCTTGCCCACCGCCTCATCGAGTCGATGGACCACGGCCAGCACGGGCGGCGCCCCGACATAGGCGTGTCGCAGGGCCGCGAGCCGCGGTTCGATGTCGGTGCTGGCGGTGCGATAGGCGCCGAGGTAGCGGGCATCATCGGTGAGCAGATAGCTGCGCAGGTCCCCCTGGGCGCGCAGTACCGCGTCCTCCAGATCATCGACCGCCAGCACGCGGGCGGCGGCGGTCTGCAGCTGGCCGCTGGCGAGCTGCAGGCGTGCCTGGCCGGCACCGGTCACGAAGAAGAGGGAAATCAGAATGCTCGCCATCAGGATCGGCGGGACGGCGACGTACCAACGGCCCAATCCGTCCAGCGCCTCGCCCAAAAATTTGGCGCGCTCCAGCATCGGCTGGAATACTAGCAGCCTTGGCCGCGCCGCGCCGCGTTCGTCAGTACGCGGCGATGCCGAGCGAGTCGTCGAAGTCGTCCGCCAAGTCCCGCGGCGCGGCGACCGCCGGCACGCGGGTCTTGTCCTGCATCCACTGCCGCAGCGCCTCCCCGGGCATGGGTTTGGCGTACAGATAGCCCTGCCCCACATCGCAGTCGAATTCACGCAGGCGCCGCGCCGCGGTCTCGGTCTCGATGCCCTCGGCCACCACCCGCAGGCCCAGGCTGTGTCCCATGTCGATCGCCGAGCGCACCACGGTGGCGAACTCCTCGTCCGCCTCCAGACCGAGCACGAAACTGCGGTCGATTTTCACCTCGTGCACCGGCATGCGCGCCAGATGGCTCAACGAGGAGTATCCGGTGCCGAAGTCGTCGATGGACAGGTGCACGCCGAGCGCGGCGAGCGACTCGAGCATGCGCAGCGCACGGGCCGGGTCGTCGATGAAGCCGCTTTCGGTGAGTTCCAGGGTGAGCAGCGCCGGTGGCAACCGATGGCGCGCGAGCATCTGCCCCAGCCGCAGGTCCAGATGTTCATCGGCGACGTCCTCGGCGCTGATGTTGACCGCAAGCGGCAGCGGGTGCCCGGCGCGAAACCAGGCGGCGCCCTGCGCAATCGATCTTTCGAGCGTCCAGCGTGTCAGGCGGCGGATGAAGCCGGTTTGTTCGGCAAAGGGGAGGAACGCGGCGGGACCGACCAGCCCCCGGCTGGGATGCTGCCAGCGCAGCAGCACCTCGGCACCGGCCACCCGCCGGGTCGCCAGTTCGATCTTTGGCTGGAAGAACAACCGCAGTTCGTCGCGTTCGATCGCATGGCGCAGTTCGCCGAGCAGCGAGAGCTGATCGCGGGCGGCCGGCCGGTGCGCCGGCTCATACAGGGCCAGGGTGCGCTTCTCGCGCCGTGCCTGTTCGAGCGCCAGATCCGCGCAGCGCAACAGTTCATCGGCGGCCGCTCCGGGCGCCGCGGCCACGGCGACGCCCACCGTGGTGCTGACGTCGATGGGCTGCGTCTCGACGATCACCGGTTCATCGAAGGCGGCGAGCAGCGTTCGCCCCCAGACCAGCGGGTCCGGGTTGGCGGTGAGCGGAGCGAACGCCGCAAAGTGATCGGCCGCCAGGCGCGCCACGCTGCCCCGGTTGGCCGGTCCGCCGCTGAGCCGGGCGGCGATTTCGCTGAGCACCGCATCGCCGACGCTGTAGCCGAGGTGTTCATTGATGCGCCGAAAGCGGTTCACGTTGATCACCGCGACCGCCATCGGTCCGTCCGCCCCCGCCGCCAGCGCCGCGCCGAGGGCGGCGACGAAGGCGGTGCGGTTCATCAACGAGGTGAGCGTATCCTCGTAGGCGAGACGACGGATCGACTGATCGCGGGACTGCACCGCCGATTGCATGAGTTGCAGGCCCTCGGCGAGCACGCCGAGCTCGTCGGGCCGCTGCAACGCAAGATGCATTTCGTAGGAGCCGCGGCGGATCCCATCCACCGCCTCGGTCAATTCCTGGAGCGGGCGTGTGATGTTGCGCGCGATGCGGAATGCGGCCCATGCGAATGCCGCCAGACTCAACGCCGCGATCACGAACAGCACCCGGGTCAGCCGTTCGAAGGGAGCGCGCGCGGCGGACAGGGAGCGCGACAGCGTGGCGGCCACCGCGGTGCCGTGCAATTCGGGCAGCTCGATGCGCCTCGAAGCCAGATCCGCGCCGTCGTCGGTGCCCGCGACCGCGGCCGTGCGCCAGGCGGAGCCCTCCCGGTACGACAAGGTCACGCCCAACCCCGTGATCGCCGCGAGCTCGCGCGCCGCCCGATCATCCAGGGCGAAGCCCATGGTGATGCGCGCCACCGGCAGGGGACTGCGCACCGCCACGGTGACCAGCTGGTAAATCCTGCCGCCGTCGACGGCGACGCGCACCTCGCCATCCGCCGCCCCGCGGTACCGCGCGGCGGGGGCGGGGGAGCGGCGGGCGCGGGCCGCCAGCGGGCCCCACGCCGCG
>VFSW01003145.1_pt1 | contig 24750 bp, 20 predicted proteins | sample 5358111 | NCBI WGS metagenome assembly VFSW01 (sample SAMN11554181, study PRJNA540505) | mine drainage metagenome | isolation source: sediment from site ElyBrook_90M | place: USA: Ely Copper Mine, Vershire, VT | collected 2017
CCACTTACCAGCGCCATCCCCGAGGGCCCTCCCTGCGTCGTAATCTGGCTCGCAAGGCTCAGTGCTCCCGTGTTCCGGTTGATCCGAAATACCTGAATCGTATTCGACTGGTAGCCTCCAACATAGAGAAAATTCCCCGAAGACTCCACCACCAATGGCGTCGAACACTGCGGCCCCGCAAACGGCGACCCCACCACAGGCGTCAGCACGCCAGTGCTCGCATTGATCCTGTAAGCCGAGATGTTACTCGAGTTGCAGTTCGATACGTAGAGGTAGGCACCCGTCGGGTATGGGGCCACGCCCTGGGGGAGCGTCCCAACCGTAAACGGCGTATGGAATGCGAGAGAAAGCCCGCCGGTTATCGAATTGATAGAATAAACAAGTATAAAATTCCTCGAGGTATCGGCAACGAATACGAACCGGTTCAGCGGGTCCACGGCGATTGGCGCGGGGGCGAAGCCCGCAGAATAAGGTGAACCGGGCAACGGAGAAAGTGCCCCGCTGGCTGAGTCCACCAGAAAGCCGCTGACGGTGGCATCGATGTCGTTGGCCGTATACAGGTATCTCCCATCCGGGCTTAATGCAAGCTCATAATCGTTTGCGCCTGCTGCAAAGGGCGAGCCCGCAATCTGCGTTATAAACCCGGTCGACGAATCGACCTGAAATGCAGAAACGTCATGCGTATTCCAGTCCGCCACATATAAGAACTTCCCCGAAGGATGAACAGCTACCCCAAACGGGTTTGCGTTCGGATTCCCAACGCTAAATGGCGAGCCGGGAATCCCGGCGAGGCTCCCGGAACCGGGTGCCGCGTGAAAGCCATACACGAACTCGCTGTAATTATTGGAGGCGTAAGAAAAAGCCTCATCAGGCGTCACGGCCACGCCAGAGGTATAGCCTCCCGCATTCCCATAGCCCGTCGAACGTAACTGCCCCGTCCTAGCGTCGATCGTAAACGTAGATACTGTGCCATCAATTTGATTCGCCAAATACAGGTACCTCCCCACCCTCGCCGATGTCGCTGACCCACTCGAATTGCCCAGACCCTGCGCGGCCGACGGCAAAGCCCGTGAGGCCGTCCATCCTACCGCGCCCAGCAGCAATGCGGCCACCGGCGCATAACCCCGTCTAAAACCCCTCTTCATCGCGACCTCCCTTTCCTCAGTGACTCAGCATCCTCCGGCCAATGACGGACGGAGGATAACTGTTCCCCAGGCTTACTTGAGCTGGTAGACTGTCAATTCGCCGGAGTAATTTGTGGTATTCGCTGCACGGCCACCCACGTAAACCCGCCCATTCGCAACGGTCGGAATGGTAAACTTGACCGCGCCCGGCGGGTTTATGGCAAAGCCGTTGCTATTCCAGAAACTGGCCCCCGCAACGCCGTTGTATGAAAGCGTCGCCGCGGGCTGGCTCAGCGGATCAGACTGGCCCCAGGAGGCGCCGGGAACGGAGAGCAGGAAGATTAATGGGATGACCGATGTGAAGATCAGCTTGCTTGCCTGCGTAACACAGAACGCGGCGTGGGCCATGATGCGCTCCTTGATTCCCGCCAGGTTGCGGGAGCTTCTAGAAGCAGCATGGGCCTGGCAGGCATCGCCGTCAACATGAAAATCGGCGAACGCCATCAGCACATGATATGCCCAAACTAGACCGGGCGAAATCTCAGCCTTAATCGGCCGGCGCGGAGACAGATTGATGTCCAATGACTGTGGGTAAAAGGTCGCCAGACCGCGCATTCGCTGGCTCGCGATGAACGTAGCAGGGCGGCACCGCCCCGGCACGACGGACGCGCCTCCAGAGAGAGAACTCGTCCAGGGTTTCCCGAATGCAGCATCGAACGCGGGACGGGAGGGTGGTGTGTCAGTTTGAATTTCTGAGCGCCGTCCGCCGAGAGAGTCGCGCGATTAAGCAGGAACGTACGTCAGGCGAATCACGTCATCGGCGATTGTATCGCTGGCCACAAAGTGGAGCGGCGGCCGGGGGCCGGCGAAGAATGGCTTGCCACCCCCAAGCACGACGGGGCGGAGGTAGAGTCGATACTCATCGATAAGGCCGGCCTCGGTCAGGCTCTGCGCCAGGACTGGTCCGCCAACGTGAATCTCGCCAGTCAGCTCGGCCTTCAGGCCGCGGATCGCCTTCTCGAAGTCATCCGCGACAAGCGTGGCGTTGGGGCCAACTGACTTGAGGGAACGCGACACGACCCACTTCGGCTGGCTCCGCCAGGCTACCGCGAAGTCGTGGTCCTCGGCGTCCCAATCAGGAAGATCTTCGTCCCAATAACGCATGATTTCGTACATGCGGCGACCGTAGATGAAACCCGTCAGGCCACGCACCAGCTCGATGAAGTAACCGAAGACCGCGGGCACAGGCGGCCCAAGCGCCATGTGGTCGACGAAGCCATCAAGGGACTGGCTCAATCCGTAGACAAGCTTTGCCATGCTGCAAATCTCCCTCCCAGGTTCTTCAGAATAGCATGCGCCGACGTCGCGCGGAGCTGAGGCTGCACACTATCTGCGCGCCACGTTGTAGGTGTGGCCAAAAACCAGAGGTCTGCTTCCCAATCCCGAGATTCAAACTGAGACACTACCGACTGTGGATAGTGCTTGTACTTCGCCTTATGTTCGCCTATAATTCGGCGGTGACAGTTCCAGGAGGCAGCATGGCACTCACCAAGCGCCAAAAGCAGGTGCTCGATTATCTGGTCAGTTTCCTCGACAAGCACGGGTATTCGCCCAGCTACGATGAGATTGGACGGGGAATGCGCCTGGCCTCACTGGCCACGGTGCACAAGCATCTTGCCACGCTCGAACGCAAAGGCTACATCCGCCGAGCTTACAATCAATCGCGGTCGCTGGAAGTGCTGCAGCTACCGAAGCCCGTGAAATCGAGCGTCATCGAGCGCCGGGCCACAGAGCTTCCCCTGCTGGGGCGAATCGCCGCGGGCAAGCCGCTGGAATCCTTCGACCAGGAGGAATCCTTTTCGCTGGGTGATTTCGCTCGCGGGCAGAATTCCTTTGTCCTTCAGGTGCGGGGGAATTCCATGCAGGACGATCACATCCTCGATGGGGATTTCATCGTGGTCGAGCAGACGCAAGTGGCCAATACGGGCGAAATCGTGGTGGCGCTGGTGGGGAATGAAGAAGCCACGCTCAAGCGCTTTTACCGCGAGCCGGGAGGAAAGATACGGCTGCAGCCGGCCAATGCGCAGATCGCGCCGATCGTTGTACCAGCGGCCGAAGTAAAGGTTCAGGGCCGCGTGATTGGAGTCCTGCGGAAGTATTAGATGCCGGGCGCCGACGCCCTCGCCAGCGCGTCCGGCAATTGTATGACGATTGTACTACGGACTCCGCCCCGGCCTGCATCGGAGCCGGACGAGAGTTCGATGGACGCCGGCCAGACAGTATTCAGGCCCAGTCGCCAGCATATCTGCTCCGTCTCTCCCGCTGCCTGCTTCAGGGCAGAAACATTCCCGTGATTTTCCCTTGCCTTGAGCGCGTTTCCGGACTAAATTTCACTTCCCCAGAGTCGGCGGCTGTTCGCCGAGGGAGGCTCCTCCCAGCCCGGGTGCATAATGAAGTAGGGAGCGCCGTCACCAATGCCCAGGCAAATGCCAATGGCATGGGAATCTGCGGCGCCAAATTTTTCCAGTGGCTGTGGCCCGAGGGCCGGCCATGGAGGTGAAAGCCATGCCAGTGAATGAATTCCATGCCTCACAAGGAACACAGGAAAAGATAGCCGCGCGGCTGGGCGCCAGCCTGCGACTGAAGGGCGAAATCAGCGGGAACGAGGATCTGCAGATTGACGGCTCAGTGGAAGGACTGATTCAACTGGACGAACGCAAGCTGGTGGTTGGCCCGAGCGCGAAGGTCTCCGCGGATATCATCGCCCGCGAAGTGGTCGTCTATGGCAACGTGAAGGGAAACCTGAAGGCGCGTGATCGAATCGAAATCAAGAAAGATGGCTCCGTGGTGGGCGACCTGACCACGGCGCGAATCATGATTGAAGATGGGGCTTATTTCAAGGGTTCGATCGAAATTGACCGCGGTGAACCGGGCGCCGCGCCACGGCCCTCGGCGGAGCGCGAGGGCGCACCAATCACGGCTGGATAAGCCGGCGCGAAACCCCCTGCAAAGTGGGCCTCCGGTGAGGGCAGCGGGCAGGCAAAGAAGATCCACACCTGAGCCCTCGGCGGCGAGCCCCAGATTGGCCGCTACCATGCGGGCAATTATTTTGAGCAGCCGCCCCCTTCGCATTGAAACCTACCTCTTCGAGCCGAGCCGCCTGAGGAAATTCCGAGAAATCCCGGAGGATGAAACCGCACGAAGCTCTGCCGCAAGGATTTAGGATCAGGGATTCTGCTGGTGTGAAGGAACGGCGAAAACGAGGGCGCCGCGCCGCCCCGGCGAAAGCAAAATTGCTTCGCCGGGGGGACGCAACGATACGGAGCTAGCTAACGGCCTTGCGCGTGGCCGCTGGCGGTATTCAGGTTGACGAAAGGCGCGACCGACGGCACCCCACTCGAATTGACGATGAAAAGCATGTAATAGCCAGGAGGCGCGTAGTCACCGGAAGCAGGAGCGGTGGCGGTGAGCTCTCCAGAGCCAGTGGTAAAGGCCAAGGGAACCATACGCTGGTCGAAGTGATCGGCGTGGGTGACGGCATCGTTGCGCATCAGGACCACGCTTGTGATGTTGGCGGCGTCCGGCGTGGTGATAGTGAAATTCGCACCATAATTCACGCTGGTGGGCGCCGCGGTGATGGTAGGCTGCGGGCCGTTAAAAAGATAAGGTGGGCTGTAGATTTCCGCGTAGGTCTGCAGAGTGTTGCCGGAATCGGAGCCTTCCGAGATGACGGTGCCATTGGGGAGAAGCAGGGCCGTGGAATGGTAGCCGCGTGAACCGGCCTGCGCGGCCAGCAGCGACCAGGTGGACGTCGCTGGGTTGTAAACTTCAGCGGTCTTTACGGGATTCTGATAGGGTTGGGAACCGCCCGCACCACCCACCACCAGGATGGTGCCATCGGGAAGCTGGACGGCGTTGAGGTTCTGGCGGGCAAAATTCATGGGGATGCCATAGGTCCATTGCGGGGTGGGCTGCGTGAAGTCAATCATCTCGGTGGTATTGGTGGGAGTCTGCTGGGGCACCTGACCGCCGATGACCATCACTTGCTCGAGACTGGGCATCAGCACCGCCCCCTCGCCATGCCGGAAGGAATAATTCAGATCCCCGACGTAGGTCCAGCTGTTCGTCGAGGGCGCAAACATCCAGGACTGCTGAATCTGGCCAGCGGTGACGATGTTTCCCGAGGGCAGCAGGAACATACGCGGATAATTGTCCCAAGAAGCCAGGGGAAGATTTGCCGTGGATGGCAGGGTGGTCCACGTCCCGGCCACAGGGTCAAAATGCTCCATCGGGCGGATGACGGCGCCTCCCTTGGCGTTGTTGCCGGAGACCGCCAGGGCTGTTCCGTCTGGATATTGGATATTGGTGGGATAGTAGCGCGCGAATTTCATGTTCTGCTGAGCCGTCCAGGTATTGCTCGAGGGATCGAAAATGTAGGCGTACTTGGTTCCCAGCGGCCCCTTGTGCAGCGGGCCGTTCAGCCCGCCATCCACCAGGATGCGGCCATCGGGCAATTGCGAAAGACCGGCGCAGAAGAAATCATCATTCCCTGTGGGGGAGAGATTCGTCACCGCATTGGCGATTGGATCATAAAGGATCGAGAGAGTCCCGCCCGTCCCCTGAAGGTTTGGGTATTCCCAGAAGAGCAGCTTACCGGTATAAAGCAATGCGGCATGGATAGGAATCATTCCCAGGCTGACCGGAGCGGCCCACTGGCCGATCAGCGCGGGATCATCGCTGCCCGAATGGAGTGCGCCAGCAAGGTGCGCGCCATGCGGTACTTTTCCACCGGCCTCAAAATAGGCGCGCGCCGGATGGAATTCCTGAGCACGCAGCAGATTGCGCACCGAAACACCAACGCAAAACAAGGAAACGACAGCCAAAACCGCGCCAATGGCCGCCTTGGACCCGGCGCGCTTTTCCGAACGCAAATGTGATTTCACGAAAGCCTCTCTCTGGCGCCAGACGAGTATCCACTCACTCCTGTAACCGGACACGGGGGAAAATGCAAGACCGGACAAAGAGGGCGAAATCGGCGACGAGACAAGTATAGAGTGGATAACGAAACGATTCAATAGGGAATTGGGCACCTGCCGAGGACCGCGGCTCCTACACGACAGCGCAAGATTGGGAGGCCGCAAGCGAGAGGGAACGCCGAGCAGCGCAATCGCCGCGCACGCGAAAAGCAAACCCGGAGGCTTCGCCGCCACTGCTCGCGTCCACCTTGCTGCGCCCAGACGCCGATGGATGCGTCCCGATTGCCGGCGGAGAAATTCCTTGCGAGCGAGACCGGCTGAATTCAGCCGCGGCCGTGCGACGGGTCTGGAGAAAGGGCCACATCAACATCCACGTGAATGCGCAGCCGGCCCGCAAAGCCCGGCGCGTAGCAATTGCCATCGCGGTCATATCCAAATCGCGACGAGGCGCGCCCGCGCCCAGGCGATTGCGCAAACTGCCAGACGGCCGCGAAACGAACACCGCTGCGAGATGGCGCCGGAGGCTGACGCGGGAAAACGCAGCCAGGCGCGGGAGGAATCACATCGTTATAGACCCAGAAGGCGATCTGCCTCTTGCTCGAAGTATTGCGAATATCCTCCGCAGTTACGATGGCGTCTCCATTCTCTTTGAGTGCGGAAATCCCGGATGAATACACGCCCGCGAGATACCCTCCGCGGTTCACGCCATCCACCCAGGCAAAGAGATATCCGCGCTGCTCCGGCAGCAATCGCCCCCCTTCCTCTTGATCCAGTAAGAGGATGGTTCCCGGAGGAAAGCCCTCGCGGCGCGCCGCGGCGATGGCCGCGAGCGCATCACTGCGGCCCAAGGCGGCAGGATCGCCAATGGCGAGCTGGACATCAAGACGGCCATTGAAAAGCACCAGAAATCCGAAGCCGCTTTCACGCAGCAGAGCCCGCTTCCCAAGCCAAGTATTTACCCTGGCGCTGGGCGGCGTGTTCAGCCAGTAGCCAGTGAAGGCAAATGTCTTGCGGAGGCGCGGCAGCGCCGCATCGCCAGGATAGCTGTTGCGGTCAAAACCGAGGAAGGTGCGAGGAGCCGCGTGATGGGCAGAACCTAGGGAATTAACAGCCGGGACGGCAAGGCAGGCACCCGCCAGCAGCAAAGAGAAAGAGAAACGCGCCAAGCGATCCATGCGAGTAAAAGAATACACCCAATGCGAGCACTTCGTTCCAGTGCGCCCGCACTGCGATGCGGCGCACCCCCTACGGAGCGCGGCCAGCCGGGGCATCTCCGTACTCTTCTGCCGGAGGTTTTGCGACCGCAGGCGGAAACGGCCCACGGCGGTGGCATTGCGGATTGACGGCCGCGCCCGGACCTCCATGCACCCTTCTCGCGGTGCCGTGGTCTGGCGCAGCACCGCAGAGAAAGCTTCGGTTCGCTATTTAGCCGTGCCTGCGATGGCGGCACGAGCCAGAAGCTCGGCATATCTCCGGCTATGCTGAAGCAGGAACGGACGAGAAGCGCCTATGGGATTGACGGCGAATGAAAGAATTAGCAGAGGGCTGGTAACCGTGCTATCCACATCGATACCAAGACCCAGATTTTGACCCAGATAAAAATTGGAAGTCCCACCGGTTGCTGTAAAGACGGCATGGCAGGTGGAATCTATCGCGTAGGTCCCCGAGCCAGCGACACTCAAAAAGGGTGTTCCATTTTCATTCAGATCCGAGGTAAAGGTGACGTTGCCAATTCCATCGTCCACAGCTTCCCCGGATTCGATAAGCTGAGCAACGATGACTGATGGTCCTGCGCCAATCGAGTAGCCCCCCGTGCGCGTGGCGTTATTACAAACGGTCAATTTCTCGGAAAAGATATAACCAAAACTTGCGCCCGCATCGCTGGAGATGACAACACCGGCATTGGTGCCGCTCAGGTAGGCGATGGCCGGAAACGCACCTGAGCCCAGAACCGCGCGGCCATTGGATGCCACGGTGTATGTGTCTGCTTTCACCGTACCGATGGTGATGACGCCCGCGTCATTCTGGTCTGAAGTGGTAGTGGTGTTTCCACTCCCATCGGCAGTCACCAGAAAAATTGAAGCGGAGCCAGTTCCGGCCGGGCCGTCAGCACTCCCGCCGGATATACCGGCAAAGATAGTGCCGCTGAGTGAGGCGTTGGAGAATGATCCTGTGCTTTGGAGAGTGGCCATACCTGCAGCAACCGGGGAGCCGGAGGACCCGGTGGCGAGGAAAGCAGCCAGGCCTGCATTTACTTGATAGTAGGCATAGTTGGTGGAACCAGCCGAGGTGGTGAAAATTGCCGTGCCCCGGCCACTAGCGTCGGTGGAGGAATAGCTCCCAGTTACCGAAGCACCGGAGAGAAGCACCCCGCCATCGTTGGAATCGAGTTCGCCGGCGGTGATATTCCCCGCGCCATCGGCAGTGATCACTCCATCAGTGGAGAACGGAAGGAAGGTGGCGGAGTCTAATCCAGATAAGCCGAAGACGTAGCTCCCTGCGAGGCCCCCGGAATTGAACACGCTGGGATCCTGGATGGCAAACAGGCCGGATGCCACAACGTTTGTGTTTGTCGAGATAACCTCCCCAATACCCGCCACGCCAGAAGCAATCGTGTTCAAGGCAATCGCAAACGTCAGGTTTCCTGTGGGGCCATTGATGTTCATTGTCCCGCGGTAGTCACTGCCAACGGTGTAGGTTCCTGTAATCGGACCGGTGACGGCAGAGCCGAGCACCACCGAATCCATCTCTCCTGTCAGATTGCCGTTGCCATCGGCGGTGAAACTGCCCGCGTAGGCCCCTGTGCCTCCGCCCACTGAGTAACCACCCAGGTAAAACGCGTACGGCCCGGTCAGCAGAGAAAGTGATGAGGAACTGGAGGAGATTGTAATGGAAAGAACGGCCGAAGTGGTGAGTGGCGTTGGGGTGGTGGAATCAGTCACCGTAATGGTGAAGGAAGAGGTCGCCGCGATGGTGGGCGTCCCAGAGATGATGCCCGAAGCGGAATCCAGAAAAAGGCCAGCGGGCAGAGACCCGGCGCTAACCGACCAATTGTATGGCAATATGCCGCCTGCGGCCATCACGGAGGCGGAATATGCTGTGTTCACCATCCCGCCGGGAAGGCTGGTGGTGGTGATGGAGAGGGGGGCGACGGTCACGGTGATGGAGAGCGGAGCCATAGCGGTGAGCGGCGTGGGTGCGGAATCCGCGACCTGGACGGTGAAGGAAGAAGCACCAGCCGTGGTAGGGGTGCCGGAAATCACGCCTGCGCCGCTGAGCGAGAGGCCCGCGGGAAGTGTTCCCGAAATCACACTCCAGTTCAGAGTACCTGTGCCTCCGGTGGCCGACAGCGTTGAAGAATACGGAGAGTTCAGTGTGGCATTGGGCAATGTGGCGGTGGTAATGGAAGGAGAAGGCGCGACAGTAATGGTGACCGAAGCGGATTTGGAAGACAGCTCCTGGGAGGTGGCAGTCACGGTCACGGCGAGATTCGAAGTGACCGGCGATGGGGCCGTGTAAGTCGCCATAGTAGTGCTGGTGGCCGTGATGGTGCCGCAGGAGGTGGCCGAACAGGAGACAGCGAAACTCACGCCGAGGGTAGTCTTGGCATTCGTGAGCATGGCGGTGAGGGTCGCCGATTGTCCTTGGTCGATTCCCGTGCTGCTGCTTGTCAGGCTGACCGCAAGATTACTCGACGTGCTGCTGCAGGCACTGAAGAAAACACACAAAAACAACGAAACCGTCGAGGAAACCATGAATTTTCGCATGTGGATTCGTTCCTCCTTGGATTCATTAGCCATCGGGCGCCCGCTCCAGCAAGCGGGAGCGCCCCGGGGACCAGAAGCAGCCCGACGAAAACAGGCAGGAGTGTAGAACGCCCTCCGCGACTATGTCAATGGAGAAATGGATGGTGACCCAGTGCTCAACGGTTCCGGGGCGGCTGCGGCGGGGCCAAAGCGGTGGGCGAGGGGGGCGGCATACGGAAGAGCGAATCGGCCATGGAAACATTCAACTCGATTTTCGTGGTCACGATGGTTTGCTGGACTTCGCTGCCGGGTGCGCGGGAAACCACGGAGAAGGGGAAAGTAAGTCCATCCACCTTTCGGAAATCGCTGAATTCGGAAGTGTAAATTACCTGCTGACCGCGGGCGGTGCGCTGCCCCTGCCACTCCGTGATCAGATAGGAAGCCGCGTCGACAAAATAATAATCCACTGCTCCATCGGCCAGCGTCACCTTCAGCTTCCAGGCGGGATTTCCATTCACCGGCTCCTTTCCGGTGAGCTCGATGTGAACTCTCTTGGCTCGCGAATCCACCAGCGGCCCGTCAAAATCAGCTTCCTTGGCGATGTTCGCGGAATCTTCGGCGCTCATGGGCTGCGGGCCTGTCTGTGGACCGAAGGGATTGATTTGCCATCCTGAGGTGCCATCGAAGCCGCGAACCAGCGATTTGCCCTGGAGCATGATTTCCATGTGCATCTTGAGCGGCCGCTTCGATTCCACGACGAATGGGCCTTCGTTCCCAGCCCCGAACGAGATGCGGCCCGAAACGCGCTCGGTCTTCACAGCCCTGATTTTCCGGAGGCCGCCACGAGCGGCCAAATGCTTCGCGATGATTTCCGCGGTCGTCTGCGAGTGCGCGCCGGCGCAGGCGGCCAGCGCGAACAACAGTACGGATAAGAGCTTTCGAATCGTGATGCTTCCCCTTCCAGGGCCCTGACGAGGGCGCCGACAATGGGGCAAAGATACACACTTTATCAGGAGGACTCCAGCAAAAAGGCGGGCGCGGCAGTTGCCAAACCTCACGGCGCGGGCTGAGCGGCCTGAGGCGCATCCTGCAGCACGAGGACCAGAATCCTGCCGTCGGAATGGAAACTGCCTCCGGTAGCCGTCTTGGCTTCGGTAAGAGGCGAAAGCGGAGTGACGTGGGAGCGCGCCGTGACCAAACCGGTGGCCGAAAGAGTATCATTAATGTATTCGCGCTCGCCATCTACGTTCGGATCGATTTTGTGAGTAATACCGTTATTCCGGTCGTCACGTTCGAAGCCAATATCGTGAGTTGCGGCGATGCACCAAAGCTGCCGTCCGCCCACCGTGTAGGGAGATTTCCAGGCGCGCATGTGATTTCTGGTCTCGACGACCCTGACAGGCTCAGCGTGGGCAAACCCGTAATCCTGCGGGCGATCAAAGAGATAGAGAGTGCTCATAGGCATGGTGAGGTACACCTGCTTGGATAGCGTCTCCTCCAGCCCATGCAGAATCGTATCCTCCACCGAACGGTCCACCTGAACCCAGCCGCCAGCCTGCAATGCCGCTAGCAATTGCTGCTGGGAGCCGATCACCAGCACGTTTACCATGTCTCCGGCGTTTCCCGCCTTGTCGGAAACGCGACGAGGAATTTTTCCAAGCAGTTGCTGGGTGATGCCTGGAACGGCGGTTTCCGGCGGCAGGGACGTAAGCGCTGACTTCGATGCGCTGCCGGGAGTCTGCACCTCAATCCTGACCTGAAATTTTCCCGTTGTACCGGTGGCCTCGCTGGTCCCCTCATTGATGCCCAGAAACAAGCGCCCACCCACTTGCGCCTCCAGCACATAGCTGGCGCCCACCAGGAAAGGTTGCGAACCATCGCCATTGCCGATGCGACCGATGAGAGCGCCATGCCCCGCATTGGGGACCGGATACTGGTGCAGCAAGTCCATCCAACCCCGCGCCTGCCCTTCGGGGCCCGCGGAAAGGCCAATCGAAAACGTCACGGTTCCCTCCGCGGTAATCTTCAGTTTTTCTCCAGGCAGCACGTCCACTTTCGTGTCCGTCCACGCGGTATTTCCAGGAACCGCCAGTTTGTAACTTTTCCCGCCGGGCATGGCCCAATCAGCCGCCGGAGCGATTAGCGCGGCCAGCAGCGCCAGGAATACCATCACCAGTTTTCCGGGAGAAGTTCCCTGCCGAGCTGCGGGCTCAATCACGCTCTCTTTCACGGCTCCATCCCCCAAGAGCATAAACCGAAAATGTGTGAGCATGCCACCCCCGACCTGCATGCGCCGGCTTTCACTTTCGAATGCGAGCCGGGCCACTGACGCAAGGATTCGCCTTTTCGTAGAATCGCAGCAGCCGTTCCGCGGCGGACGTCACGCCGATGCGCTTACTCACCTCAATGGGGCCGACAGGGCGAACCGGCGCCCCCAGCCACAGCGGGCCCCTACCGCATAAATCAATCCCGTCCTGCCGGGAGCCAATTCGAAAAGCCCTGGCCAGGCGGCCGGGCCCGCGGGCAATTTCGAGGCGGTCATGGGAGCCTTGGCCGACCGCCAGAGCATCAAAGCCTTCGAGCGGCTCGACGGCCCGAAGCAGCACGCCCGCGCCCGTTCCTTCCTCCTCGCTCGAGACATTGAGCATGAACCAGCACCCGTAAACGAAATAGACGTAGGCGTGCCCGTGTTTGAGAAAGAGCGAGGCGTTTCGCGGCGTCCTCCCGCGATAGGCATGTGCCGCAGGATCTCCGACGACGTATGCTTCCGTCTCGACAATGCGACCTGCCCTGCGTCCTGCCGGAAGATCGTGGACGAGCGTGGCGCCGATCAGGAAACGCGCTAACCGGATGGTATCCCGCGGCAAGCTGCTGCGCCGGAGACGCCGCAACGGCAGCATTTTCAGAATCTTCGCCAAGATTTCTTGCCCCTTTACGAGTCCGCCAGCAGGCTTTCTCCCGGGCGACCTGAACTAGGATACTGCCACAGGCCTGCTCCGCTCCACTGTGGCATTCACGCTTGGCTTGAGAGTAGGATGTCACCACGCCGGGAGAAGTGCCCGGCATAACAATGCCGGTCCGGCAAAGGAAATGCGATCGTGGATGAGGCTCGAGCAGCGGAATGGAAGCGGCTGATACTCACGGGAGCAGCGGTGAGCTTCGCCTCCGAAGTGCCGGCGGAGGAGAAAACTTTTCCTTCGGCCTGGCTCGCGGAGGCGTCGGCAACGAAGGCGCGCATCGAATTGCGTGGGGCCATTCTCGCGGGAGCGCTGGAATTATGCCAGGTGGAATTTTCCGAGAGTGTGCAAATCGAATCCTGCATCTTTCTGGATGCGATCGGATTCCCGCGCTGCACTTTTGCGAAGAACGCATCCTTCCGCCAGTGCACATTTCAGGGCGCGGCAAATTTTTCTTCCGCCACGCTGCGCGGCAATGCGGATTTCTCCGACGCCTCCTTCTCCGCGACTGGAGCCAACTTTTCCGATGTGCATGTTCAGGGAGTCTTCACCGGGGTGAAGATGAAGTTTGCCACAGGGGCGAAAGCGGATTTTCAGCGCGCACGATGCGAAGCATCGCTGGTGGCAGGCAGGAGCGAATTCGGGGGAGAAGCGAATTTTGTGGGAGCGGAGATCAAGGGACATGCAGGCCTCAACGGCTGCGCCTTTCGCGGCCGGGCACGATTCAATAGCACGGCCATCGGAGGCAATGCCGTCTTTCACGCGGATCCGGAGACGGGCGCGGGCGCAGCGGGGTTTGGCGATGAAGCGGAATTTCTGGCTTGCTCGATAGGCGGCACATTGTGCCTGGATGGAGTTGCGTTCGCTGGCGAAGGCAAACCCGTTTCTTTCAATATCGCGCGCGTAGGCAAAAATGTCCTGCTCCGCGGATGCCGGTTCGCCGGACCGGTAAATTTTGTTGGCGCTCACATCGGCGAGCTGGCAACGGTGCAGGGCTCTATCTTCCAGCAGGCAGCTACTTTCGCCGAAGCACACGTTGCCGGCAGCTTCTACCTGGCGGAGAACAAGGAGAACCATGTTGCTTGCGCCGTCTTTCAGGGCCCGGCCAATTTCTGGGGCATAAGAGTGGATGGGTCTGCCGATTTCAGCGGGGTTCAGTTTCAGGCAAAAGATGAGCTGGTTCAGTTTGGAAATGCCCAGTTCGGATCGGTCGTTAATTTCAACGAATCCAGCTTTCAGGGCTCGATGGCGCTGGCGGGCGCGCGAATCGCGGGGGACGCGTATTTCCAGAATGCGCATTTTGGCTGTGTGCCGGCCGGGCAAACCACCGCGGAGGGCGGCGCGGCGGCAGCGGCGGATTTTTCGATGACGCGGTTTGGCGGCTCGGTGATTTTCACGGGAGCGGCGTTTCAGGGCGCGAACCTGCGCGCAAATTTCACAGGTGCGCATATTGCCGGAAACGCCACATTCTTCGGGTGCCGATTCGAGGGGCCCGCGGATTTCACGATTGCTGAATTCGGCGGCGCCGCAGCCTTCCAGGGCGCCCGCTTCCTCGGAACCGCGAGTTTCAATACGGCATTCGTGCGGGGACTGGGAAATTTCCGGGCCGCACCGGAGCTGAACCTGAAAGCGGCAAGCTTTGCCGGCGATGCCAATTTTGTGGGAGCGACATTTGGCGATACAGCCGATTTCAGCGAGGTCCAGTTCCTAGCAAGAGATCATGTGGCTCAGTTTGCGAATGCCAAGTTTCAATCGCTGGCCAATTTCATCGGCGTGGCCTTTCTGGGCTCGGCCAACCTGGCGGGCGCGCGGATCACTGGCGATGCCCTATTTCAGAATGCTCATTTTGGCTCAACCTCCGCAGGCGGGAACGACACAAAAACGGAGGGAATGGAGCAACTGGCAGATTTCTCGATGGCCCGCTTTGGCGGATCGCTGAATTTGGCGACGGCGGTTTTCGAGGGCGCTGCCCTGCGCGCCAATTTCGTGGGAGTCCATATTGCCGGCAATGGCATATTCTCCGGCTGTTGCTTCGAGGGCCCCGCAGACTTCACTACCGCGGAAATCTGCGGCGCCGGCTCGTTCCAGGGCGCGCGATTCCAGAAAGCCGCCAGTTTCCACACCACAATGGTACGCGGACTCGCCAATTTTCGGCCCTGGCCGGAGAAGAAACTGGGGGCCGCAAGCTTTGCGGACGAAGCGAATTTCGTGGGTGTTACGTTCTGCGAAACCGCCGATTTCACGTCCGTCGAATTCCAGTGCGCCCGGAGCGCACTGCTCCTCGATAGCGCGCGCTTCTCTCACAACGCAATCTTTTCCGGCGCAAGCTTCGCCGGTCCGGCCACTTTTATAGGCACCTCCTTCGAGGGGTCCACGTACTTTCAGTGGGCGCGGTTTGCACCGGGAGCGGCAGCCAGCTTTCGCGGCGCACGCTTCGCGGCGGGCGGCTATTTCCAGTTTGCCCAGTTTGGCGGGCCGGCGCGCTTTGAGATGGCTTCCTACGGAATGGAAGCATCTTTCAGCGGAGCGGAATTCCTGGGGGAGGCAAAGTTCAACGGAAGCCAGTTCTCCGGTATCGCCCATTTCGATGCGGTCTCTGGTGAAACGTCTTCCACGCTGGGTCCGATCTTCCGGGAGTTCTCCTGCGATCAGGCCCGCTTCGAGAGGGACGCGCATTTTGAGGGAGCGCACTTTACCAAGCCCGCAAGTTTTCGTGAGGCATCGTTTCGCTCGCTACATTTTCGCGGTGGCGAGGAGTCCGCTGCCAGTGCGAGATTCGAAGATGCCATTGATTTTCGGGGCTGTACCTATGAGCGTATCGAGGTGCGGTGGGAGGATCTGCTATTGCGCGAGGAGCAGAGCAGCGCCGCATTGCCGGCAAATCATTTTCTGCGCCTTCTCCCCGCGCCGTTGCAACGCCGCCTGCGCCCACCTGCCATTCGCCAGACTCCCTACGACCGCCAGCCTTACGCCCAACTGGAAGCACGCCTGCGCAGCGCTGGATTGGAGGGAATCGCTGATGACGTCTATCTCGAGAGGTGCCGCGTCGAGCGCGGCCAAGCCTCGTTTCGCGGCCACCCCACCCGGTGGCTGGGCCGCCACGCCTATAAATGGGTTGCGAATTGCGGAGTCCAGCCGATTCGCGTAGCCGTCTTCGCGCTGCTGCTCATCGCCGGAGGAACCGTGCTTTTTTCGCAGCCGGGGGCGGTGGGCCCGGCGGCGGAGGCCAAAACTCCCCAGACGGGCCAGCCCACCGCACCGCGCCCGGTACCACACTTGAGCCGCGCCGAAGCCTTCGGCGTGAGCTTCCATCAATTTCTGCCGGTGGATGTGCCGCTCGGCGGCCAGTGGAGCCCCGCGGAGCGTGCGATCAACATTCCGCTCCGCATCGGCGCCTGGCACTCGAGCTGCCGAGTAATTCCCACCGTGTATTCCACCTTTTTTCTTCGCCTGGCAGGTTGGATCCTCGTTCCCCTCGGTGTCGCCGCCCTCACTGGCATCCTTCGCCACCGCGGAGATACCTGACCCTCGGCAACCAGGGTCGAACCAAATCCCGTCCGCCGCATACATCTCCCGCACCTCGCACGGGGCACCAACTTCCCAGCTGCACGAACATCTCTTGCCCGAGGGCCACGGTGGCGCTATCATCACATGCAGAGAACTTAACTGAACAAATAAATTCAATGCACATCACAACCACGGAGGCTACCTGTGAAAACTGCCGCTACTCCCAGCGATTCAAAAGCCATCTCGCGCGAGGAACTCATCAACCTTCTAAATTTAGATTTATCCGGCGAATATCAGGCCATCATTTCCTACGTCGTCTATTCGCAGGTCCTCAAGGGCGCGGAATTCATGAATATTGCCGGTGAACTCGAGAAGCACGCCGCCGAAGAGCTTTCTCACGCGATCATCATCTCCAACCAAATTGATTATCTTGGCGGCATGCCTGCCGTGCACCCCAAGCCCGTTCGCACTTCCCAAAAAGCCAGGGAAATGCTGGCCTTCGACCTGGAAAATGAGGCGGAAACCATCCGCAATTATCGGGAGCGCGTGAATCAGTGTGAAGAGCTCGGCGAATTCGCCATTGCCGAGCACATCCGCGAGATCCTCATGGACGAACAGGACCATCTCATCGCCCTCGCGACCGCGCTCGGGCAAGACCCTCCCGTGATTAAGGCTCGCGCAGCGAAGTAACCTCCAGGGCAGGGCCGCCGGGGCGCACTCTTCCATTCAATGCCTGCGTAGGGAGTCTCCGGAAATCCGCATGCATCACTCGGTGCTGCCGCCAAATATTGCCGGCGGCTATCGGGTGAGCGGGAGGAGGCGCTTCAGGCGGAGCTGCGTCCGGAGAACAGATGTATCAGAAGTGCAATGACCGCGAAAATCAGCAGCAGGTGAATGAGGAAACCAGCAACGTGGAAGAAAAAAAATCCGCCTGCCCACAAGACGAACAAAAGTAGAGCAATCCCAAGGAATGGTCCAAATTTCATTGCTTCTCCTTTCAATTCCGGCTTCGATTCCTTCAATACAGCGGGAAGTTGGAAACTCGGTGAGATGAGTCAACAGTTCAACGCCCTGCCATCAAGTATCACGAAGGGAGTCAGGGCGCCTTCGCCCGCCTCCCTTCGCGAATTGCAACGTGATTTGCGGCCCTATCGCCCCATCGCCATGGTTTCGGTTCTTGCCGAGTTCGCGGAATGTTCCGAGCCCGAAGAAATGTCGTTGGCCCCGGTGCTCTTCAGGAGTTCCTTGGCGCGATCGATCTCGTGTGACGTGTCGCAATGGACGGAAAGCAGGATGCCGCCCTTCCGCAGGTGGCCCTCATAGCGCTTCGCTTCGTATTCCGGAATGCCCAGGCCCCCCAAAGCTCCGGTGACGCCCCCTACAGTCCCTCCCACTCCCATGCCCGCCAGTGCGGCCATGATCGGACCGGCAGCGATAAACGGACCCAGACCAGGGATGGCCAAAGCGCCAATTCCCACGAGGAGGCCAAGGCCTCCCCCAAGCACCGCGCCGGTGGTTGCGCCCGCCGCGGCGCCCTCGGGAGCCTTTGTCGACTTCTCGGTTCCGATGGATTGCCGACCGAGACTCTCAGGAAGCAGAACCGAAATATCAGATGTGGAAAAACCAGACCGAACCAGCGTATCCGTGGCGCGCTCCACCGCATCGCGATCCTTGTAAATCCCAACGACTGATATCTTCTTGTTTTCGCTCATTTGTTCTATTCTCCTCTTCGATTTAGTGATCGAATCCTATTCATTGAACTTGCCTTCGTTACTGGTTCGATGGCACGAGAGTGATCTGATTATCTACATTGCCTTCGCCAGCCACTCGGATTGCTTTATCCCCGATGTTGTTTTTCTCAGCTTCAGAACGGACGGGCCCTCGCAAGGTAACCTTGCCGTCCTGGCTGATCACCTTCACGTTGTGGGCATAGACGGAAAGGGATTTGTCGCGGTGAATCGCCATGCGAATCTTCTTGGTGATCGCGAGATCCGCGGAATCCATCTTTTGCTGGTCGGCCGTGGGCGCGGTGGTCGGATTGTCCTGTTGGTTCGTTTTGGTATTGTCGGCAGCAGGCCGCTGGGTCTCTTGAGGGGAAGCGGTAGCTGTCCATAAGGAACCTCCAAACAGGAATACACCGAGGATAGCCGCCACACCGAGATATTGCCTCTTGCGATTCATACGCCCTCTCCTTTTGCGATAGATAGCGGCCCTCAGGCCGGCCCATTCCCCGCATTGCGCTTTAATCTCCCTGCCGTCCCGCGCCGGATGCCGTCAAGCGTCTTGCTGCTTGGCCTGCTTCCCAAACGGGCGTCACTTAAAAACGCCCGCTGAACATTTGTGTGCGATGCCTATGCTTTTGCTACATGTTGGTGCAACTCTAGCAACACTACTTCTTGCCTGTCTGCTCACAATTGCACCCTTTGCCAGATAACTGCCGCCAGCTAGGGCTTTCAGGTTGCCGATGACCGTAAACTCGCTCTCCCCGCGAGGGTGATAATGAGAAAATGCCGCGGAAGTTCCCGGAGGCCGAGAACTGGTGGCGGCGTTACTGCCACATTGGGAGGCAAAACTTCGCAAGGGAGATATCCACTTCAAAGACAAGTGGCTTCACCGGCGAATCTATTGACGAGCATGGGGCTGGAGGAGGCTCTGGGATTCCAGGACGTTGCGCTGGAGGCAGGACTCAGGATGGCTCGCGAGCAGATTCCAATGGACATCGAGAGGATAAACAGAGACAGGCTTGGGGAGTCTCTACATACCCAGCAGATTTGGTTGAACCTTGGTAAAGCCATGCTCGGTGGCCCACAGGCCGAGCGGCAACGCCGCCAGCTCATCCACTTCAGCAATGGCGTGGCCATCTTTGGTGAGATCGCTGGAAATGATGTAATGCTTGCAGGTCTCGCAAGCCTCGATGCGCAGGAAGTCAAATTGTTCTGCGGAGTATACAGGCAGCTTTCGCTCTTCCACCTCCATGCACGCGGCGCAGCAGATACGCCGAAACTCCCATTCGGTCAGGCAGAAAGAGCAAATCAGGAAGCGTTTGCCGCCATCGCCCTCCGGCCGCAGCGCCCCGGCCTGAGGCGCGCCGCCGCACGCGGGACAGGTGGGAATCACCTGCACGCGATTTGACACAGGCGCCTGCTCCGCCAAAAATTCCGCATAGGGCAGCAGGAACGCGCGCGCGAAGAAATGATCCGGCCCGGCCTCGCCAGCTATCGCGCCCCTGCCATGGGTCCAGAATTCGCCGAGCAGAGCACTCCAGCGCGGCTCGCCCGCAACCATCAGCTGGCTGGCTGCCTCCGCCAGCGGCGTAGGCCCCGCATGGGAAAGCGCGGCCAGAAAAGGGGGGAAAGAAGAAAGCAAGGAATCCACAGGCAACAGAGTGGCGGAGCGCAGCAGAGCTCCGGACGGCTCCCCCGCGGGAACTCCGCTTCCGCTGGATTCCAGGTGGGCGCGAAGCTGGCCGCAAAATCCCGCCAGCTCAGAGTAAAAGTCAAGGGCTTCAGCAGCGAACGGATAGATGGAAGCCAGGCGCTGCGCGCGGGCGGCCCTCTGTTTCCAGGTGGCCCGCATCATTTTTTGGAGCTGGATTGACCGCTCACCTGCTCGTACCACAGCCGGTGGTGGGCCTTGGCCCAGGCGGGTGACACCTCGCCGCGAATGATGGAGGTGAAACCTCCGCGCACCATCGCCGTGCCCATGTAGACATGGATGATGAACGCTCCGATGGAAACCAGAGCGGCAGAGGCATGAACAAAAATGGCGGCATACCTGAGCCAGCGCAGGCTCCAGGGAGTGAGCTCGACGAGCCACAGCACCACGCCTGAAAGCACCGACAGAATCACCGCGTAGAACATCACCCAGAAAAACTGCTTCTGGCCCCAGTTGAAGCGGCCCTCGGGCGGCAGTTTTTCGTCTTCGTTACGGATATAGAACCGAATATCGCGCTTCCAGGCGAGGTCCGCGGCGGTGATGCGCATGTCGGTGCGCCACTGGGCGTACATCACGCCAACTGATGCCGCAAACACCAAGCCCATCCACGGATGCCAGAAGCGCGCCATGGGACCGCCGCCAACGAGCACGGCCAGCCAGAAAAGCCAGGGCGACCAGAAGGCCAGCCCGGTGATCAGCAGGTAGATATAGCTGAGTGCGGCAATCCAGTGGTTCACCCGTTCGCCCACCGTGTACCGGAGGATTGAGCCGCCGGTGGCGCTCATCGCGGCTCCTCATTTTTCGTATTCTTTTCATCCACCTGCTTTGGCCCGAACCGCAGGTAATGCAGCGTGACGCCCAGTACGCCCGCCACCATCGCGAAATTCCCCAGCCACTTCAGCGGACCCTTCCAGAGCTTCACCATCCACGGAATATGTGGATCCGCGGGCAGACCTCCATAGACCTCCGGCTTGGTCCTATCGTGGAGCACGTAGATCACGCCGGTGCCGCCTACCCCCGGGGGATCATAGACGCCGGCATTGGCAAAACCATAGTGCTCCCGAAGCTGGGTGGCGCGCCTTTCGGCAAGAGCTTTCATGTCGTCTTTCGAGCCAAAGTGCAGACAGCCGGTAGGGCAGCTCTTGATGCAGGCAGGCTCGAGGCCCTGGGACACCCGATCGGAGCACAGCGTGCACTTAAACATTTTTTTCGTTTTGGCATTGAACTTAGGAATATTGAAAGGGCAGCCCGTGACGCAGTAGCCGCAGCCAATGCAGTGATCCTGCTGAAAATCCACAATGCCGTTGGCATATTGCACGATGGCGCCATCGGCGGGGCAGGCCGCCAGGCAGCCGGGGTCGGCACAGTGCATGCACTGGTCTTTGCGCATCAGCCACATCAGGCCGTGCTCGGGATGCTGGTACTCGTTAAACCGGATGAGGTTCCAGTAATTCCATCGCGTGTCCGGCATGGTCTGGTAGGTATTGTCAAAGACCGTCTCGCCGAAGGGGAGATCGTTCCATTCCATGCAAGCCACTTCACAGGCTTTGCAACCGATGCAGGTGGTGGTATCCACCAGCTTGCAGACCTGGAATTCCCGCTGGGTACCGGCGCCGGGCGCGCTGCCCGCATGGCCCGAAATTTTCTGGATGCGCAACGTGGCCTGGCTCATCGGAGGCTCTCCCTCATACTTTCTCCAGCTTCACGAGGAAGCCCTTGAATTCCGGGGTATAGGCGTTGGGATCCACGACGGACGGCGTCAGCAGGTTTGCCTCGGTCTTCGCGGTTTTCCCCTCGTCTTCGGCGATGCCGCGGAATCCCCAGTGGATGGGGACTCCGATCTGGAAGGTTTTCTTTCCGCCGATGACCATGGCACGAATTCTCCGAGTGACCATTGCTTTTGCCAGATAGGCGCCGCGAATGCTGGATACGCGCACCTTCTCGCCTCCGTGAATTCCCATTTCATCGGCCAGCTCCGCCGGAATCTCCACAAAGGGCTCGGGCACGAGCTGCACGTTCATGGGATTGTTCTTCGTCCAGTAATGGTAGTGCTCCGTCAAGCGGTAGGTGGTGCAGACGATATCGTAGCCATCGCCGGGATTAGCGTATTTATCCAGGGGCGTGGTCATCCGCTTCACCACCGGATTGTGCGTTTGCGCCGGGTGCAGAGCGTTGGTCACCGGCGATTCCACAGGCTCATAGAATTCTGGGAATGGGCCATCGGCAAAAAGCCCGAGCGGCGCAAACAAACGTCCCACCCCCTCCGCGTTCATGATGAAGGGGCCCATGTGATCCTTCGGAGCGGAATCCACCTTGAAATCCGGCACGTCATTGCCCTGCCACTTTTGCGCACCCTCGTTCCACCACACCTGTTTCCGCGATTCGTCCCACGGCTTGCCATCCAGGCTGCACGAAGCGCGGTTGTAGAGCACGCGGCGGTTCGCGGGCCAGGACCACGCCCAGTTGGGATAGACGCCCATCCCGGAGGGATCTTCGGTGCCGCGACGGGCCAGCTGAGCGCCCGCCTCCGTCCACGATCCGCAGTAGATCCAGTTTCCACAGGCCGTGGTCCCGTCCTCTTTCAGCCAGATGAAGCTGGGCAATTGCTGGCCAGCCTTCACGATCTGCCCCGTTTTCGCGTCCGCCAGATCGCCGAGCGCCCTTCCGTTGATTTCCTTGGCCACCTCAGACAGCGCTGGATGCCGCGGCTCGGTATAATTCCACGTAAGGTGCAGGATCGGGTCGGGATACTTGCCCCCCTCCTTCTGGTAAAGCGCGCGCACCTGAAGGAATATGGCGGCCAGAATATCCTGATCGAGCCTGGCGTCGCCCGGCGGAGGCAGCGCCGCGTTTTTCCATTGCAGCCAGCGCGCGGAATTCGTGAACGAGCCATCCTTTTCCGCAAATCCAGCGCACGGCAACCGGTACACGGTCGTTGGAATGGTCTTCATCTCTTCTTCGGAAATGCCCGGAGAGCGCCAGAATTCGCTGGTCTCATCCGGGTAAATTTCGCCTACCACCAACCAATCCGCCTTTTTCAGCGCCTGCACATTCTTGTTTGAATCCGGGCCGATCATCACTCCGTTCATCCCGAAGGCGAAGAGGCCCTTCACTTTGCCACGATACATGTCGTCCCACAGGTCCACCCAGGAATAGCGCCGATCAATCTTCGGCAGGTAGCTGTAGGCCCAGTCATTTTCCTTTTTCGCGGCGTCCCCATAAAACGCTTTGAGCAAGGAAGCGGCAAATTTCGGCGTGTTGGACCAGTAGTTGAAAGAATCCCATTCGGCGGGCTTCGAGGGCATGGGCGTAATGCGCCCGATGTAGGATGCGAAGCTGGTATCGGCGGGGATGGGAACCTTCAGGTAGCCCGGCAGGTTGTCGAATATTCCGGCCATGTCCGTTGCGCCCTGAATATTCGAATGGCCGCGGAGGGCGTTCACGCCGCCGCCAGCCCGGCCCACATTCCCCAGCAAGAGCTGGAGGATCGCCGCAGCGCGTATAATCTGCGTTCCGAAAGTATGCTGGGTCCAGCCCACGGCGTAGATGATTGTGGCCGCTTGCTTCATATCGCCATTCCTGCGGACGGAGGTGAAGAGGTCGGCGGCCTGAAGGAATTGCTCACTCGGAATTCCAGTGATTTGTTCGACCATCTCGGGCGTATAGCGGGAATATTGCTGCCTGAGGAGCTGGAAGACGCATCGCGGATCCTGCAGCGTCAAATCGCTGGCCACGTTTCCTGGCATTCCCGGTAGCGATGCGGGTCCCGGCGAACCATTCGGATGGCCATGCGGCTCGGCGGGATGGGCTTGCGCGGGCGCACCGCCAGCGGCCTGGTAATTCCAGGAGGCGCGATCATAGGTCTGGTTCGTGGCGTCGAAACCTGAATACAGGCCGTCCTCCGGCAACTTGAACCCCTGCTGCACCAGGAACGCGGCATTGGTGTAATTCGCCAGATATTCGTGGGCGATGCGATTGTTTTCGATGGCGTAGCGAATCAGCCCGCCGAGGAAAGCGATGTCCGTGCCAGCGCGAATCTGCACGTGCAGATCGGCCACCGAAGCCGTGCGCGTGTAACGCGGGTCCACCACGATCATCTTCGCATTGCGATTTCGCTTGGCTTCCACCGCCCATTTGAAGCCACAGGGATGATTTTCCGCGGGGTTCCCGCCCATGATCAGCATCATGTCGGTATTTTTGATGTCGATCCATCCGTTGGTCATCGCCCCGCGTCCGAAGGTTGGTCCCAGACCTGAGACCGTGGGGCCGTGTCAAACTCTGGCCTGGTTTTCCAGGAAGCAGACCCCCAGGCTGCGCATCGTCTTCACCACCAGATAGTTGAATTCGTTCGTATCGGTGCACCCGCCGGTCCACGCAATGGATTCGCAGCGGTTCACGGTCTTGCCCGAGGCGTCTGTCTCCACAAAGCTCGCATCGCGCGTCGTCTTCACGTGGCGCGCAATTTCTTCAATGGCCTGATCCCACCCGATGTCTTCCCACTCGGTGGCCCCCGGTCGCCTGACCTGCGGTTTCGTCAGGCGCCGTTCGTTCAGGATGTCTTGCTCGAGCGAAGCGCCTTTGGGGCAGAGCGTTCCGCGATTGATGGGGTGATCGGGATCGCCCTCGACGTGCAACACCTGCGGCGTCACGTTTTTGGCCTTGTCGCCGAGGGTATAGAGGATCACGCCGCAACTCACGGAGCAATACGGGCAGGTGGAACGCGTCTCGGTGGCCCTGCCAATCTTCAGCGCGCGCATCTCCGCATAAGCAGGCTTCAGATCGAAGCCGAGCAGAGACGCCGAGGCGCCCCCCACCAGGCCAATTTTCAGAAAATCCCTGCGGCTCGTTGGCATGGATCCCATCCATCGTTCCCGAAAGATCGGGCCGGCCAGTTCGCCGCCCGGCATTACTATACGCGCAGATTCGAGCAAGCCTTATGTTAAATCTATGTAAATTTTTGATGTCCGGGGGGCGGAGCGGGGGTGGCCGGCGAAGGAAGAAGAAG
>VFSW01003146.1_pt1 | contig 24745 bp, 22 predicted proteins | sample 5358111 | NCBI WGS metagenome assembly VFSW01 (sample SAMN11554181, study PRJNA540505) | mine drainage metagenome | isolation source: sediment from site ElyBrook_90M | place: USA: Ely Copper Mine, Vershire, VT | collected 2017
GCGGCGGGCGGCGGGGTCGGCAACCGGCGGGGCTGTTTAAGTTTAAGAAGCCGGCGGGTTGCGGTCCCGAGGGCTCCCCCGCTTCGCGAGCGGGAGGTCTTACGCCGGATATCTCAGTATCCCGCGTAACTTGGTGATACTCCAGGGCTGGAGAAGGGCGAAGCTGGCGGACCGTCAGATGCCTCCGGGATTCCCGCGGGGGCGGGCGCTGCCCGTTGAGGGGAACTGGGGGCTGATATGATATCTACGCTGGATCGTCCATTTCGTCCCTCGTTGTGGCCAGACGCTGTGACTCGAAGAAGTCGACTTGGATCTCCTATGGATCAACGAATTGCCTGCTTCATAACCGTAAGGACTGGATCGACGCGGCTACCCGGGAAGGCTTTGCTCTCGATTTCTGGCCGACGCACTATCGAGCACGTCATCGACAGAGTGAAGAGAGTCAAAGCGGCCGACAGCATCGTTCTTTGTACCTCCGACGACCCGAGCGACGATGTGCTCGAACAGGTAGCTGACCGGGCTGGCATCTTGTGCTTCAGAGGATCGATGGAGGACAAGCTAGTTCGGTGGCTCGGAGCCGTAGATAAGTTCACTCCGGACTACTTTGTCACCATCGATGGCGACGACTTGTTCTGCGATCCGGAGCTCATCGATACCGCCATCAAGCAAGTTAAGGATGATCCTGTCATCGATTTCCTTAAGGCACCTGAAGGTTTAGCGTGCGGCGCGTTTACTTACTGCATCAAGTCCGCAGCGCTGAGGCGGGCCTGTGAAATCAAGGGCTCACAGCAGACAGAAATGATGTGGGTATACTTCACCGAGACCGGCTTATTCCGCGTCGCCGACTTGAACGTGACGGACCCCGTTTTCTTCAACGACAGAATACGTCTTACCCTTGACTACCCGGAAGACCTAGATTTTTTCCGGGCTGTGTTCGACAAAATGAGGATCACGGCAAATACCGTGCCTTTACGTAAGATCATCTCAATGTTGAATGTCAACACTGACATTTCCGGCATAAACATTTCGCGCCAGGATGAGTTCCTTGCGAATCAAAGACTAAAGACCAGCCTGGTGCTGAAAGGGAATACGGTTGCATCTTGCCAGCCTGGCAAGGGATGGCGGTTCGGCGGAAACGAGTTGCGGTACGTCAAGGAAGTGCTCGATTCCGGTTTTGCGAGTGCCACGACCGGGAGCATGAATCAGCGGCTCGAGAAGGCCTTTGCCGAGCGTTTAGGTGTCGCGTACGCTATCACCTCGAATTCCGGCACATCGACACTTCATCAGGCCCTGGCGGCTCTCGGCGTTGGCCACGGCGACGAAGTAATTGTGCCAGCGCTCTCGCCGGTCATGTGCGGTTTTGCCGTACTACATGCCGGCGCCACTCCGGTTTTCGCCGATCTCGATGCCGACACATTCCTGATCGACCCCGCCAGCATACTCGCGAACATTACCGCTCGGACCAAGGCCATTATGGCCGTCAACCTGTATGGGCTTCCCTGCAATATGGACGCCATTATGCGCATTGCCACAGACCACGATTTGTACGTTCTTGAGGACTGTGCCCAGTGCTTTCTTGGCCGCGACGACAAAGGCCGGCTCGCCGGGACGGTTGGACATGTGGGCAGCTTCAGCTTTGAGAACTCAAAGCACATGTCCACGGGCGATGGAGGCATCCTCATAACCAACGATGAAGTTCTCGCTGAGCGCATGCGGAAGTTCGGTGGGATTGGCTTCAAGAACATCCGAGCAGCGAGCGGCCAGGTCCGCCGGAGCAAGGACGTGTTCCAAGATCCCAAGTACCTCCGCCACGATTCTTTTGGATGGAACTATCGGCTACCGGAAGTTGCGGCGGCCGTGGGCCTGGCCCAACTCGAGAGGCTTGACGGCTTCGTCGCCAGAAGGCAATGTATGGCGGCGAAGTATCTCGAAGCTATCGCGGCCTGCGCATGGCTTAAGCCCCAGAAAGTTCCGCCGGGATACGTGAACTCCTACTACACGTTCGCCGTAAGGTACAGCGGGGAGCCGGTTACCGGGGCGAATTGGTACGATTTCCGCAAAAAGCACATGCAGTACGGCGGGGACGGAATCTACTCCGCGTGGTCCCTAATATATAGAGAGCCGAGCATGCGCCTGCTCAACGAAGAAGGACGCTATTTTCGAGATCTTCCCGCCCGCGGCGAGTCGTACAAAGGCTTCCTGGACAACGTCAACTGCCCGGTGGCGGAAGAACTCCAACCCATGCTGCTGCAGTTCACCACCAACCAGGCTACCGCGGAGCAAATGGAAGTCCAGCGTGACGCACTCAAACGCGCGATCGCGGACGTGTCGAAATAATCGCCTTCAATGCGCGCCCAGCCCTCCCGCAGGTCAATGCAAGCGCGCCTCAAGCAGTGCAAGCTCCTGGTCATGGACTTCGACGGCGTACTTACCGACAACACAGTCCATGTGGACGAACACGGAATCGAAAGCGTGTCCTGCAGCCGCTCAGACGGCCTGGGCATCGAGATCCTGCGGATGTGCACTGACGTCGAAGCCATCATCTTGAGCCGTGAAACCAATCCAATAACCGTTGCGCGAGCTAAAAAACTTCGAATCCCAGCCATCACGGGTTGCGACCACAAGTCGAGTGAACTCCGCAAACTCATAAACGAGAAGGCCCTAAAGCCGGACGCCGTGGTCTATATCGGCAACGACTTAAACGACCTTGAATGCATGAAAATCGCCGGCCTGAGCGTAGCGGTTGCCGATTCCGCTTCGCAAATCCTCAGAGCGGCGGACTACGTCACTCAAAAGAAGGGCGGCCGCGGAGCTGTCAGGGAAATCTGCGATCTCGTCGTCTCGGCAAAGCAGGCCGGCATCACGGATCTACTCAAGTGAACACCGTTTCCAAGCCCAGATTGGTAATCACCGGCAGCGAAGGCCTGATAGGCCGGGAACTCACGAGACACTTCGGGGGCCGGTTTGCCGTCTTGGCCCTCGACCTTGCCCTGGGGCACGATCTCAGCGACGATCAGTTTGTTTCTCAGTGGTTCGCGGAGAACCGCGACCTATACGGAATCATTGTAGCGCACGCATTCAATCCCGTCCCCACCCGCGATGCACGCAAGGTCGAACCGACCGACGTACCGCTCGCCGAATTACGAAGGTACTTCGAAGTGAACACAATCAGCGCCTTTAACGTGTGCCGGCACTTTATCACCAACAACGCCAGGGGCGCCATCGTCAACATCTCTTCACTGTACGGCGTCCTCTCGCCCCGACACGAGCTATATCGGGATTTCGTCAAGCCCATCGGTTATTCATTGTCGAAAGCCGCAGTCGTCGCCATGGGGAAGTATCTCGCGACCTACTACGCTCCGCAATTTCGCATTAATACTGTCGTGCTCGGGGGTGTGGCGGACCCGGCGCAAGATCCCGCCTTTGTCTCGAACTACAGTCGCAACGTCCCGATGCGCCGGCTGATGAACCTGAACGAAGTGTTCTCGGTTTTCGACTTTCTCCTCGATGAAGGATCGTCATACGTCACTGGATCCGAGTTCGTCGTTGATGGTGGATGGACGGCATGGTAGCGACACCCGGGTGCGATGTTTCGGATACACGCATGTTAGACTTCACGAACCTGAGCAAACCATACCTTATCGCCGAAATCGGGATCAACCATAATGGCGACCTTCAGATTGCCAAGAAGCTCATCGACGCCGCCTACGCCTGTTCGTGGGACTGTGTCAAATTTCAAAAACGCAATCCGGACAAGGCGGTACCCGAGCCACAGAAAAGCCAGCCTAAGACGACACCTTGGGGGCCGATGACTTATCTTGAGTACAAACATAAAATGGAGTTTGCCGGCAAAGAGTATGATTACCTTGATACTTACTGCAGGGAGAAGCCAATCGACTGGTCCGCCTCGGCCTGGGACATGGACAGCCTTCAGTTCTTAAGGCGATACGACTTGCCGTTTGTCAAGATTCCATCCGCGCTATTAACGGACCACGAACTGCTCGAGAGCGCGGCGAGAACCGGTTGGCCTGTTATCCTTTCGACGGGCATGAGCACACTTTCTGAAATTGACGGTGCCGTTGATGTATTGCAGCGGCACGCCTCGCAGTTTGTTCTCCTGCACTGCAACTCTTCTTACCCGGCAGATTATTGCGAACTGAATCTAAGGATGATCCCGAAGCTCAAAGAGCGGTATGGATGCGTCGTGGGCTATAGCGGTCACGAGTACGGGTTGGACTCCACAACGATCGCGGTTGCGCTCGGGGCGGAGGTGGTCGAAAGACACATCACGCTCGATCACAGCATGTGGGGGACCGACCAGTCCTCCAGCGTCGAACCTCAGGGAATGGACAAGCTCTATAAGCAGGTTCATGCGGTACGGGGTGTCCTCGGAGATGGTGTAAAGCGGGTTTACGACAGCGAATTGCCGATCCGCAAGAAACTTAGAGGCGTATGAATTCCACGTATTCCCATTCAGGCGGCTGGGGCGCGACTACGCTTCGCTGCTCGGCACTATTTTCCTCCGACCGCAAAAGTTTCGGGCCGCATCTCCGGAGAATGCCGTGGTCGGGGTACCTTGCCGGCAAACTCCATTGACAGTCAAACGTCAAAGGACCGAGAGTTCACAGCAGAATTCGAGCGACAGGGGTGGTGACGGTATCGCAGTGGATGAACTGAATGGCGCTCTGGACCTAAAGCGGCTCGGTCACTATCGGTTTCACATGTTGACAGTCGAAACGAATAGCGTCTTTTTGGATCTATGCTCAATAGGTTTGTGTGATACGAGTTCCATTGAGCCGTTTCACCCACACGTCAGAGATCGCGACGACATTTCAGTGTACCGATGCCGACGGTGCGGAGTCCTACTTCTCTCGCGGGGCGATCATATTTCGGAATCACACTACGCGAATCAGGCTGGCCTTACCTATTGGTCTGCACGCAACCGGCGGGAAGCGGTAGCAAGTGGCGACGAAGACTTGTTGCGGCGGGAAAAAGAACTTCGCCGAATCGTTGCAAATAAGCGCTGGCTGGACGTCGGGACTGGCGCCGGCGCCATTCTTGACCGCGTAGGGCCGGTGGCAGCCGAAATAGCAGCAGTCGAACCACAACGGGAGATTCGGTCAGAACTGAAGGATCTCGGCTACGCCGTCTATGAGGATATTGCGTCCGTACCCGATCGGTCTTTCGATGTCATCACAATGTATCACGTGCTCGAACACATGATTAGGCCTCTGGACGCACTCAAGGACCTTCGGAAAAAGCTAAAGACCAAAGGGCGTATCATCGTGGAGGTGCCTCACGCCAAAGATTTTCTTGTATCATATTTGGAGCTGGAAGTTTTCAAGGATTTCACTTTCTGGAGTGAGCATCTGGTACTGCACACCCGGCAGAGCCTCGGTGCTTTCCTTGGTGCCTCCGGCTTCACGAATATCGTAGTCAAAGGATGCCAACGGTATCCGCTCGTCAACCACCTATACTGGCTATCTAAGGGAGCTCCCGGCGGACACATCAAATGGGCCGAACTTCAGCTGCCGGCTTTGGATGAGGCGTACGCAAGCATGCTGGCGAGCCTTGATCTCACCGACACCCTGGTCGGCTATGCAGAGGTGCCGTGAGGCAGCCCTGTCCACGTCGGTGTTTTCCGGATCTCGCGACACGACACGGTATACTCAGCAGTTCGGGTTTTGCCGGTCTCGGAAGAATCGCGGATCTGGAGAGTGAGACAATACGGCCGACGCACAACATCACGGCACGACCGGGAAGTCGACGCGCAGGTATAGCGGTGCGCAACCACAACGAACGGACGCTACAATGAGAGAGACCGTCGTATTCATTCAGGCACCGGCGGACGTGGCTTACGCCCTATCGGTTCGCGGCGACTGCCAGGTGGCGCGCTCGCGCGTACGCTTTGTCGTTGTGAACGTGAAGTCCGTATACGACTTTCTGATCAGTCTCCAACTCGACTCAGTTTCAATCGATTACATCCCTTACGTGCTCCTTCCGTTTCCGCGGTTGCCGTGGAGGGTACTGCGGGTGCGGCGTAGACTTTCCAAAATCTACAAGGAACTATTCGCGAATCGCCAGTGCTCAAGCGTGTACTTCTTCTGCACTCAGTTTGATGCAGTGACACCGTATTTCATTCGGCGCCTTGCCGCAACGGCGCCAGTGCTGCTCGCCGACCACTATGGCATGCGTCCGCGCCGTGGACAGCACTGGCCTTTCAAGGTCTTCATACGGTGGTTCTACCTGCTATTGGCGACGGGTGTGTGCTTTGACTTTTCGGAGGCGGAACAGAGTTCCATTCCTACTTGGATCTCGAACTTTCGCCCGGAGATGTTTGGTATCCGGATGATCGAGCTTCAGCCATGTTCGCCACGACTCCTGCCGACTGCTCCCTGGCTCGGAAGGGCGCTTCGGCCAATGGTCCTTCTGCTCGATGACGATCATGAGAATTGGCCTGAAGTGGCAGGCTACGGGTCGACGATACTGAACTTGCTACAGACACTCAATAAGCGGGGCGTGTGTGTGTGTCTGAAGGCCCACCCGAGGAGCGGCTATTCCAGGTGCCTTGAGTGCCTCGACCTGCCTACCTTGCCCGCGGGCTGTCCGGTGGAGTTGCTGGATCTTGGCGAGATGACCGCGGTGATCGCACTTAATTCGCTTGGCTTGGCGAGGACCGCCAAGGAAGGGCTAGAGGCGATCTCACTCCTGGACATTGTGGCATTCCGCAGCGAAGAAGTGCGCGAGTGGTGGAGGCGTTGGATCGACCATCATAGCGGCGGCCGCGTACGCTACCCCAAGAGCCTGCCGGAATTGGCGGAAATGGTTATGCAGGGTCCACTGCCTCAAGACGATCAGGCGGAGGAGTGTGAGGGCCGATCGCTGCGCCAGCCTCAGTGAGCCGCAATACGAATCGCCAGCGCAACGGCCGGGGCGGAGAGCGGGGATCGGTTCTTCGATACCCACGCTGAAGTCTCATATACCACCTCGCGAACGACGGACGAGTTGTTATGTTATGCTACCGTTTGCGGCAGGCAAGCCCGCAAAGATAATTTAGATAACTCGTAACCAGCCTCGACTTCGCAGGATCAAACCCGTCTGAAACCGAATGAATGCAAAAAGGGTAATCCGCGCTTTTTTGGTCTACTTGGTGGACCGTCTTCGCATTCTAGACATCATCGAATCGGGCGCCGCCCTCATCCGAAGCGCTCGTATGGCTCGCGTGCGTCGGCTGAGCCGCATTCCCGACAGCGTGGCCTTTTCGGGGGAGGATGTCTTTGTTACTGTCCCCAGCCTGTTTCGCATTGGGGAGGGCTGTGCGCTTCATGAGCGTACGCGGCTGCAAACCGAAGGAGGCCTGACGATCGGGCGGCATGTGCATGCCGGCATGGGGCTGACTATCTTCACGACGAATCATGATTTCCGGAGTGGCGAGGCGATTCCGTATGCCCCCGGTGACTTGGCGGAGCCTATTGCGATCGAAGATTTCGTCTGGATAGGTGCGAACGTTTCCATCGTCCCGGGCGTCACGGTGGGCGAAGGCGCAGTCATAGGAATGGGCGCGGTGGTGACGAAGGACGTCCCCAAAGGCGCAATCGTCGGCGGGAATCCGGCGCGAGCTTTGGGTTATCGCGACATAGCGGCGTTCGAACGGCTGAGAAGCGAGGGGAAGTTCTACTGAGCCGCTGCAAGGTGAAATAATGGCTTCCGTCATTAGCGGGACCGTGGTCGCGACCCGTTCCCTGACCTCCAACGTACGTTCGGGCGTAACGTGGTACATGGGTGCACGGCTCGGGTCCGTGGGGCTCGGCATCATAACGCTGCCGATCTTGGCCCGGCTGCTCGGGCCTGAAGCCTACGGGGTGATGGGGATCGTCGCCGTTGCGTTACTAATCGGGGATGTCTTTTCCCGGACGGGCTTCGATGGCGCGCTGATCGCCCGCAGCGGTTCGGTTGACGATTACCTCCCTTCGTTGTGGTCCGCCGAGGCGCTGCGCGGCTGCGGGCAGTGCCTGGTTCTGACGCTGTTGGCTTATCCGGCAGCGCTGTTTTACCGGCAGCCGCAATTGACCGCGTTGCTGATGGTGGCCAGCCTGGTGCCGCTGTTGCGGGGCCTCCAGAGCGCAGGAATCATCCGGCTTCATAAGCGAATGGCTTACCGGCAGGTGGCCCTGTACGACTCTATCCCGGCGATTACTGGCGCGCTCCTGACGCTGCTCTTCGCGTATTTGTGGAGGAACGTTTGGGCTCTCCTCGCCGGGCAGTTGGCCACCGTGCTCGTCGCTGTTTTCGTGTCTTATCGCCTGGCGCCGGTGCCGCCCCGCTTTGTCTTCAGGCCGGATCATTGGCGGGAACTCTGGAAGTATGGCCGGTGGGAGATGTTGGGCGCCGTGTTTTATGTGCTCTTCCACAATGGAGACGACCTATTCGTCGGCAGGATGCTCGGGATGCAGGCCCTGGGCCTCTACCGGATGGCGTACCGCCTAGGCAACACGGCAAGCACCGAGGGCGTAGAGGCCATGCGCCGCGTCTTATTCCCGGCATTCGCGTCCATCCAGAACGATCAGGCACGTCTGCGGAGGGCGTATATCGGCTTTTGGGAGATCAGCTCGATCCTGGGTCTGGCCTTCCTTTCCATCTCCTATGTCGCTGCCGATCCGTTGGTGAGGACTGCTTTTGGGAAGAAATGGGAGCCGATGGTCCCGGCGCTGAGGGTGCTCGTGATCTGGGGAGGGCTGGAGGTTTTGAAGACGGCCGTGTCGTCGCTTTTCCGCTCGGTGAACCGCCCCGATTGGTGGACAAAGATCCTCATGATCCGAGTCGCCGTACTGGCCCTCCTGATATACCCGCTCTCGATGCGGTGGGGGATCGCGGGCGCAGGATGCGCCGCCCTTATCGCGGCAATGGTCAACCTTCCCGCGACTTTTCATTGGCTCTCTCTCTCGCTAAAATGCCCGATCATGGACCTCGTCAGGCCTCTCTTGCTGCCGCTGGCAGCCGGCGTTGGTTCCCTGGCTGCGGGGCTGGCAGCCGATCATGCGCTACTCGGCGCGCCCGCCGCCTCCCGCTTGATGGGCGCGGCGGGAACAGGGGGCCTCGCTTTTGCAGGCGTGCTTCTCGGCGGCGACACCCTATTCAAGACGGGCCTACGCGGCCGGCTCTTCAGGGCTGCAAGGTGGTGAATTCTTTGCAAGTTTCTTCCGTGGCGGGGCTAGGTGAAATCAGAACTTCAGGTGCCTCTATCCCCCCCATGCTTGCCGCACCGGGCGCGAGACGGTTCGCGCGCCTTCCTATTACCGACTACCTGCTGATGTTCGTGCTCGTATGGGCCCTCTCCGGCAATCCGATCATCAATGTCTGGTACAAAACGATACTCTCTGCACTGGCGCTGCTTGCACTGGCCTTTGTTTTCGTTAGGCGGCCGCGCTTTTCTTGGCGGGCCTGGTGGATCCTGTGGGGATTCTCAGCCATCTGCGTGGGCCAGGCAATTAGCACGGGGTATTTCTCACCCGTTACTATAGTTGGCTTTTTCACGAACTTGGTTATCGCCCTGTCGACGGTACTCCTCGTCCGAAATTTTGCGAAAGCGTTTGTCGACGTGATGTTCTGGACCGCGGCGATCAGTCTGGTGGTGTATGCACTCCTGATCGGCACTCAAGGCGGCCTCGTGACCATGGTTCAGCCGTTCGCTCTGCACGCCCCCGACGCGCATATCCTGATTCATTACTTTCACCCCAGCCACTTGCACCAGAACAACTCCTATTTTTGGGAGCCGGGCGTCTACGCCGGCTACTTGGTGCTAACGATCGTCTTTTTGGGCTCCGCGAATTCCCAATACAGCCGCAAGCGCTACCAGATCATCCTGTTGGTCCTGGTCGCCGCCTTGGCGACAACACTTTCCACGGCCGGCTACTTGCTTGGTCCCCTGGCGCTGCTGTACCACGGCAAGGCCTTTGGAAGGAAGGTGACACGGGGATTCCTGATCGTTGCGGCCATGATCGGACTCGTATATCTGTATCAAAATACGGCGTTCCTCAACGACAAGGTCTCGAATCAATCCCGCCAAGTTGCGGCACGCACCCCAAATTGGCAACTCACGCGGCTCGGTGGGCTGATCTCCGATTGGGAACAAATCAAGCTCCAGCCGCTTTTTGGCTGGGGGCCGAACCCCGAGATTCGTTACCAGTTTGTGGCGGAAGGAATTTTGAAATACCAAGGGAACGGACTCTCCGATTTCACCGCGAAGTTCGGCTTCTGCGGGCTGGCTTTGTTCTTGACGACCACCTACATGGGCTTCTCCTGTGTCTTCAATGGTCGCGTCAGGCACACACTTCTTGCGCTGACAATTACCGCCCTGGCCCTGAACGGGGAATGCTTTCTGGTCTTCCCGCTTTTCCTGACGCTCATGTTCCTGCGTAGGCCGAGCCCGGATCTGCACCATCATCATATCGAGCCGCGCGGGGCGCGCGCGAGAGATTCTCGTTGGGCGACACCGGCGATGATTCGCTCGGAATAACTAACGGGAAGCTCAAACTTCATGCTGAATGCAGTCCGTTTCGCTGCCGGAGAAGGCTGCTGTCGCGGCGTTGTGTCACACGGTAGGTTCTGAGCACCCCCTAGTCGGCTGGCCCCGTGGAAACCTGAACTGTCCGAGGCAACGGCACACGGTCCAACTGGACCAAATATCACGCCTTCCGAAGCGTCGAGCAGAGGGCGCTGATATAAAGGCTGAGGTCGCGCTAATTAAGCAACAACAGCGCGTTCGGTCACGCGCGGGTTCGACACTACCTATAACTACCTATATATGGTGCCTAAGGGAACAATCACTGAACATTATGCCGACTATTACGGCAATCCGGAGCTAGGCCATTGGCGAGAGCTCGGCGCTAGGGATAAGGCGGCAAATGTCGAGGTTGCATGGCGGGCCACTCAAGAAACCGTACAGCCTGCTATTGCCGACATCGGTTGCGGCGACGGGACGGTGATACAGGCGCTCTTTCTCCGGGGTGTTGGAGCGAACGCGGCAGGGTACGACGTATCGCCTTCGGGAGTGGCCTGCGCGCGCAACCGTCCATACCGAATGCCGGCGCAATTCGAGGTATTTGATGGAAAAGCGATTCCCGCGGCGGACAAGATCTTTGACCTCGTTATACTCAGCCATGTAATCGAACATGTTGAAGATCCCAGGGGTCTGCTCTATGAAGCAAAACGTATCGGCCGTTACGTTTTCGTGGAGGTACCGCTAGAGTGCCACATACGAGCGCCTAGGAACTTTCGATGGACCGACCTGGGCCACATTAATAGCTACAACTCCCTACTGATTCGCCATCTCATCCAGTCGACGGGGATGCAAGTCATTCATGAGCGGCAGGTCTGCCCGAGCCGCGCTGTGATGACATCTTACGGTTCTTGGGCTATCTCGAATGGCAAGTGGGCGGTCAAGCGAAGCCTTCTCGCTCTTCTGCCCGTGATTGCCACTCGCGTGTTTACGTATCACTCATGTCTCATAGCAAAATCCAGTTAGCATTGCTTGCCGCGGCCGAGCTAGCGTAAATGCGAAGGTTGACAGTGATCGAATACTCGCGACGAGTTTCGGGACGGCTTGGCCGTATAGCAGCCATGGCCCTGTATCGAGGAAACCGGGTAGAGTGCAACGTCTGTTCGTGGCGCGGCTACAAGTTCATGGACGATCCCTGGCATCGGGCGACCAGGTGTCCACGATGCGGCAATGGCGTACGTCAGCGGCTCTTGGCTGCCGCCCTGGATCTTCCGGAGTACAGTGGGCTGATCGAACACAAGATCGTGGTTCACTTCGCGCCGGAGGACGCCCTGAGAGACCGCCTTGCGCGCGTAGCGAAGTGCTACCGGTCCGCCGACCTGCTTGATCGACGAGTAGACCTCCGGTTGGACATCGCGGACATGCGCGAGGTTCCTGAAGGATCTGTAGATGTGTTGATCGCTTGCGACGTTATGGAGCATGTTCGGGATGACCGGCGGGCTCTAGCGGAGATTTACAGAGTTCTCAGATCAGGCGGAGTCGCGGTCCTGACAGTTCCTCAGAAGGACAATGCGGCGACTACTCATGAAGACGATTCCATCACGGATCCCGTCGGCCGGGAAATTGCCTTCGGTCAGGCCGACCACGTACGTATCTATGGAGCGGATGTTGTGGAACGAATGGCGGCAGCCGGATTCCGGGTCGACATAGTTGACGAGGGCCGCTTTCCTGTCAGCATCGTGGCGCGTCACGTATTGCGCCCTCCGCAACTCAGTACGAAGCCCTTGGCAACCAATTTTCGTAAAATATATTTTGGCAGTAAGCCGCCGAGCCGCTTACGCTGTGGGCCACACTGTGTGGCAGGGGAAGGACAAAGTGATGCTTTTCCATCTGTTGTCTAAACCGTGGAAGGGATTGTACACGGCGGAGAGGGTAGCGGTCAAGACATTTGTTTTTTGCTGCTTGGCGCCAATTTGTGGAATGGCGCAAGCGCAGGGAAACGCCGCTGATGGGGCCAAGGTGGCCGATGTTAGGATATTCATGGATCAAAATTGCGCGATTGACATTGCCGACGGTCGGAGCCATCCCCTCTCGGCGTGCTACAGTACTATGGCCGACGCGCGACGTCGATACCCCGGTGCTTCGGAACTTACCCAGGAGTACGCGGGGACTACGATCCAATCCGCACTGGACTCCTTGGGGGCCGCGGGTGGCACGTTGGTTCTCCCGTGCGGCGTCTATCTGGCAAATACGACGCTTCGAATTACGGACAACAAGACCCTGCAAGGATCCGGGGATTGTACGGTGCTCAAGAAGAATGGCAACGGCTCCTTGCTTGTTCTCACCGGCACCGCCGCCGCCCTGCGCGACCTTTTAGTGTACGGGAACAAGGACCAAGGAGGGCAGGGAGTGGGCGTTGCGGTACTGTCTGCGACGGGCGCCGTCATCGAGGACTGCACCATCACCAACGCACAGACAAACGGCATCTCGCTTTTCCGGAGCGCTAACGCGATAATCAGAGCTAACCGCATCCGGGGGAACGGCCACACGGCGCTCCTTGCGGTGCAGAATGTTGATGGCAACCGGGTTCAGGATAACGACATCGAGGTGTCCCCGGCGGCCAATGAGGCCGCGCAGGGCGTCCAGTTCCGTTCTAATGCTCCGGGAATGACAGCGGATGGGAACGTGATTAGCTTCAATCGGATCCGCATCGGGTCCCGGATGGGCTATTGCCTCGAGGCAGCCGGCACTGGGGGCATTCCCGCAAAGAAAGACGAGATCGTGCATAATCAATGCGATCTGACTGGTGATGCCCTTGGCGGATATTCGATTGACGATGCAGTTGGCGCGGTTGTCAAGGGCAACACTTTCGAGGCAAACGGCTTCAAGGCGACCTACACTGGAATCGAACTGGTGAACACGACGCAGGCGTTGGTCGAAGATAACAATATTAAAGGCGGAGGGAAACTGGCCCGCGGGATCTGGTGTTCAAGATCGATCACCGGAAACCTTATTCGCGGTAACATGATTAGCGGCCTCGCTGCGGCAGGAAGCGGTATCGATCTTGTCAGCACCGCGCTCGGCGAGACGGTGTCTGGAAATCGTATCGAGCATAATGTGATCCGATTCGATGTGCCGCACCCGGACACGAAGGGCGTGTGGCTGTTCTGCCAACCTGGCACCACCTGCAACGACAACCAGATCGCTCGCAACTCCGTTGTGAATTTCGGGCCGCCCTCGGGTCAGGGAATCCGGCTTGAAAACTACGGGACGATGGATGGCACTGTGCTGCGGGAGAACATGATGTACAACGTTGCAGCGTGCGTCGAAGCCAGAAAAGATACGTCGACACAGAACGCTGGCAATGTGTGCCTGCCCTCCAAACCGGCAGTTACGCCCTGAATTCCACCGAACCAGAGGCGGCCTCCACCTTCTATGAAACCAGCCGATCTCGCCATCGTGATTCCAGTACACAACCGACGCGGCTTCACAGAGAAGTGTCTTGCAGCGCTGGATCGGCAGACGGTGCCTGGGTTTCAAACCGTCGTTGTCGACGACGGGTCGACAGACGGGACTTCAGAACTCATACAGGAACGGTTTGCAACCACGGTTGTGCTGCGAGGCGACGGCAACTGGTGGTGGACGAAGGCAACCAACGAAGGCGTCCTCTATTGTCTGGGGCGCGGCTTTCAGTACGTAATGACGCTCAACGACGACACACTGCCGGCGGAGGATTTTCTGGAAAAGATGATCCTATGGGCCTCCCGCCGTCCCAAGGCGCTTCTTGGCGCCTTTGGCGTCGACGTGGCGACGGGGGGGCCATGCTACGGGGGAGAGGAGGTGCGTTGGTACAGCGCTTCCACGGTTCCTCTAATAGGAATCGTAAAGGATGGTCTTCGGGGAGGCTTGCACGAAGTCACGCATTTCCCAGGACGCGGCCTTCTGATTCCGGCGGAAGTCTTCGGCAGGATAGGCCTTTTTGACGCGGAGCACTTCCCACACTATCTCGCGGACTATGACTTCACGCATCGGGCTCTCCGGGCGGGATACGAGCTCTACTGCAACTACGACGCAGTGCTAGGCGTTTATCCTGCGGCCAGCGCAAGCGTCGAGGCGCGCAAGACAAAAAGCCTTCGCGGCTATCTGCACCACCTGTCCGGCATAAAGGGTGCCGCAAACCTGAAAACGTTCTGGTTTTTCGCTCTGCGAAACTGCCCCAGGCGATTTCTGCCGCTTTACTTACCGCTGGGAATCGGGCGGAGAATCTTCGGTTACTTAATGGAGTGGTTTCTTGAGGCTCTCGGGACCGCGCACGTCGTTCGGTAGTATAAATATCTGTGCGGCCGGTGTATCGTGATTAGCGTTGAGTGGTAGCATATCCCCGGCGACTGATCGACAATTCGCACACGACAATTGGGTACACATAACACCAAATAGATCATAATGATACCCGTAGACTCCAAGACACAGATGCCGATCCTATCCTCCAACCGCGATAACGCTGCGCTTGGGCGGAGAATTCGGGTCGGATTCGTCCACAATTTTGCGACACACTATACCAAACGAACATTCGAGATCCTGGCGGAAAGGTGTGAGGTCGAATTCCTGTTCTTCTCCGACGGTCGCGTTAAGTATTGGCCCGCCGAGCATGGCATCCAGACGGGATCCTTCGCCTTCAAATATCTTCGGGGCTTCGCTCTAGCCGGCACCAGAATCCTGCCGAGTCTTCCTGCCAGGCTCCTTCGTGGCAACTATGATGTCATCGTGGGATCGGTCGACGGGCGATATGCTTTCCCCGTCACCTACTTGGCGGCCCGGTTGCGTCGTCGCCCGATTGTTCTGTGGACTGGAATCTGGTCGCGAATCCGGACACCATTTCATTCGTTGTTCTTTCCTGTGCTCCGCTATCTATACCGTCATGCCGATGCGATTGTGGTCTACGGCGAGCACGTAAAAAGGTATCTGATCTCTGAAGGAGTGAGTCCAGAGCGAATATTCGTTGAGCTCCATTCCGTTGACAACAGCCGTTACAGTCGCGCCGTCCCGGAAACCGAACGCGCCGCGATTCTGCGAACGCTCGATATTTCGCCGAATATGAAGGTGGTTCTGTACTTGGGACGCTTAGAGGTAGCGAAAGGTGTAGGCTATCTGATCGAGTCCTTCGCCATGTTGCGCCGCTCCGATGCCGTGCTAGTCATCGCCGGAAAGGGGCCTGACCGCGCCAGGCTAGAGGACCTGGTGGTCACGAGCCGCCTCACCGGCCTCGTGCGGTTTGCGGGTTACGTGCCGGTTCAAAAGGCCGTGGCTTACCACTCGCTGGCGTACGTTTTCGTGCTTCCCTCGATCACCACGGCCACATTCCGTGAACCTTGGGGGTTGGTGGTCAACGAGGCATTGAACCAGGGAGTTCCAGTGATCGCAACTGATGCTGTCGGCGCGGCAGCCGGCGGATTATTGCGGGATAATGTCAATGGGTTCGTGGTCCCAGAGCAAGATGCAGCGGCGCTCGCTCGATCTTTGGCCGCCGTTCTAGATGATACAGAGGTCCACGCGAGGCTTAGCAGGAATGCCAGAGAAATCATGGCGGGCTGGAGCCAGGAGCGAATGGTCGAAGGATTCCGGGAAGCCTTCGGATTCGTGCTCAACGCGAAACATCCCAGTGCGCGATAAAGCTGTCCGCCTGTGCGTCAGCCTCGAACTGAGCCATAACGTGGCGTTGAAACGGGGAAGGGTGGAAGGTAGTGGTCCAACCTTCCGGTTATCCTTCGCCCAAGCGGCGGCCTAACTACTTTCCGTGATCTGTAAACAGTTACGTGTGCTGGTATGATATTCGACGAATCGTTGATTTCGACGTCGTTGAGCACGGAACTGGGCCGTTGTCCTGGGATCATGAACAAGTCCGCCGAGCCGGCCTTGATCACGACTAGTTGGGATGATGCGCACCCGCTTGACGTTAAGCTTGCTGGCTATCTACGAAGGCAAGGAATTCATGCAACGTTTTATGCGCCAAGAAGGTCGGACCAAGCAAATCTGTCGCCTGACGCGATTCGGGAGCTTTCAAGTGACTTTGAGATCGGCGCGCACACCATGAGTCACGTGGATCTATTGACCGTCGGGCGGGGGCGGCAAGCCGCGGAAATCAAAGACTCCAAGAAGTGGGTGGAGGATATCACTTCCAAACCGTGCACCATGTTTTGTCCGCCTTTTGGCAGATACGACGAAGTGATCGTCGATATCGTGCGGAATGCCGGTTATGTGGGCTTCCGCACGGTCGAGTCAATGTCAATTTCCTTTCCTCGATTGGCCTCCAGTGTATACGTCTTCCCTACTTCTATTCAACTGTGCAATCACGGCGCGCTAGGTTACCTCAAAAATAGCGCAAAGCGTTCGTCGCTTACAAATTTGATCAACTATGCACGATACGGGTTCGGGAGGCCGCTTCGAGAAGCAGCAATGTTGCTTCTCAAAGCGATCCAAACGCGCGGAGGATGCTTTCATCTGTGGGGACACTCCTGGGAGATAGAGCAACAGGGACTTTGGGGCACGCTGGACGAGGTGCTTAGCGTGATCGCCTCGTTGGCCCTCACGATACCGGCAGTGTCTAATACGGAGGCGTGCAGCTACATTAATGCGATCAAATGAGCTGGCTCGACTTGTCGTTTGCCCCCTGGACTGCACGCCGCTCGACGTAGACGAGGCCGCCGCAAGGTGCCCGAGATGCCGAAGGACGTACCCAGTGGTCGGTGATACGATTCTCGACCTCCTGCCTCCCGAGCCGCTGCAGTTGCCGATGCCGGCAGACAGCGAATTTAGAATGGGGTACGAGGCCCAGTTTCACAAACGAATCGATCCGGACAGTAAAGCGCGGCCGTGGGGGGCACCCGAGGACGCTTCTCCCGCTTGGGTTGCTAAGCGGCGCAAACAGGTCACCGCCGTCTTGACCCTGCTGTCGCGGCGTGGGATCGCGAAGGAACTGACCCTTTGCGATTTCTCTGCCGGGGCGGGCTACTATACTCTGGAATGCGCCCGCCACTTCCGGTCGGTAATACACGCCGATGTTTCTCCGGAATCCCTTGTGTACAGCCAATCCAAGGCCAAACGTCTGGGGTTGGACAATGTCGCTTTCTGCCGTATTGACTATTTACGTCCGCCATTCAAGCGCAGCTTGGACTTTGCGATCTGCATGGATAGCATGATTCGGGGGCAATGGCACGATGCTCAGCTACTGCGGAGTATCACGCAGGCCCTTTCCAGTAACGGTACGGCGATCTTTGATTTTCATAACTGGTGGCATAACCCGCTTCGGCGCATTGGATTAGGCAGGGACAACTTCCGGGGATGCTGGAGCTACACGAAAGGGGGCGCATCTAGGCTTATCCGAGAGGCGGGTTTAGAGCGGCCCGACTACTATCCATTTCGGCAGGAGGAACCGACGAAGCTTGGCAGGTTTTCAAACGTTGTCAGTCTTTTGATTCCGCCAACGCGCCTGGTTTATTGCGTCAGGTCTTGCCAAGATGCAGGCTGCCTTTGACGCCCGGCGAAGTCCCGCGAATGAAAAACCGAGGTCTGACGCCGTGTAACGGTTGCTCCGAAACACTTTGGCGATGTCACCGCTTCGAATTCTGACAGTTCACAACCGCTACCAGAATAGGGGCGGCGAAGACATAGTTCAGGCCACCGAGGCATCGCTCCTCAGATCGCTTGGCCACAATGTGCAGGAATATTTCGATTCCAACGATGAGCTGGCAGGGGCGTCCCCGGCGCGGACCGTCGCAGAGCTCACGTGGTCGAGACGGACGATTGATAGGGTTCAGCCCCTTCTTCTAGAGTTCAGGCCCCATGTTGTACACTGTCACAACATTCACTACCGCATCTCCGCGTCGATATACTGGTTGTGCAAGCGCTTGGGCGTTCCAGTAGTCCAGACTCTTCACAACTTTCGGTTCGGGTGCGCCAGCGGGAACTTGTTTCGAAACGGTGTAGCTTGCGAGCAGTGCCTGGCTGGACGGCTCGGAGAATGGCCGGCAGTATTCCATCGCTGTTTTCAAGATTCCGCGATTAAGACTGCAGCACTTGTGGCCGCGACCAAGCTTCACAGAATAGTAGGTACGTATTCTGATGCAGTTGCTGTCTACGTAGCGCTGACGGAGTTTGCCCGAACAAAGCACGTACAGGCCGGTTTGCGCACAGAGAGCATAGTCGTCAAACCAAATTGCGTTTTCCCGGATCCAGGATCCGGTTCTGGGGGGGGAAATTTCTGCCTTTTCGCCGGACGTCTCGAGGCGAACAAGGGTGTGCAAATACTGCTCAAGGCTGCCTCAACGGTGGGCGTCCCGATTTGTATAGTGGGTGACGGCCCCCTGGAAGCCGACGTGCGCGCTGCAACATGCCAACTACGAAACGTTCGCTACCTGGGAGGCATGTCTAGAGAAGGAGTGCTCAGCGTGATGAAAGCGGCAAGGTTTCTTATCGCCCCTTCGCTGCTTTACGAAACCTTTGGGATGACCATAATCGAGGCCTTTAGTGTCGGATTACCAGTCATCGCGAGTCGACGGGGGGCGGCTTTAGAAATTGTAACCGACTCCGTCACTGGTGTCCATTTTACGCCCGGTTCCTCCGCTGAACTCGCGGAGACGATCACAAAGCTCTGGGCGAAAGATCGCGCCCGCATCAGCATGGGACAGGCCGCGCGCGCCGAGTACCAGGCCAAATACACAGGCGAAGCGAATGTGAGGGCATTACTTGCAATATATGAGCGGGCCATTAGCTCGACTCAACGGCCATGAGACGTTACCATGCCGTTTCAATCCTGGGAACGCTACGTACAGTTTTAACGAGTTTCACTGATAGGCCTCAGGCACAATCTGCGCGAGGTACCGGCCCGACGACGCATTCAAATCAGTCGCGCCGTGAGCGAATTATGTCAAGGCTTCACTCACAGCAACGGCGGTCAGACGGTCAAAATTCGCTTGATGACCGGCATGGGCCGGGATGCCTTCGATCACGCGGCGATTCAGGAGCAAATCGGTGAATTTGGCAAGTGGCACCGCAGAGATGAGTACACCTGCAATAGCTACTTCAAGGGTAGTACTCGGAACGCGCATTGATCGCAGTTCTTACGAACAATCCGCTCGTGCGGCAATGGATTGGGCATCCAGGCAGGAATCTAGGTATCTTTGCTTCGTCCCTGTGTACAACGTGATGAGAGCGCGCGAGGAAACCACCTTGCAGGTAGCAATGAACCATGCCGACGTCGTAAATCCTGATGGGATGCCTCTCGTTTGGGCATTGCGCTTGCTCGGGATTCGGGACGCGGTGAGGGTGTATGGCCCGGACTTTACTTTGGTGCTCCTAAGCGAGGCGGAACGGATCGGCGTGCCGGTCGGCTTTTACGGCTCGACGGCGATTGTCCTGGCAAACTTGGTCGCCGTGGTTCGCCGCAGGTGGCCCAATCTGAACGTATCGTACGCTTATGCGCCGCCTTTCCGGCCACCCACTGCCGCGGAGGACGGATCGGTCATTCAAGAGATAAAGTCGTCTGGCACGCGTCTACTTTTCGTCGGCCTAGGCTGCCCCAAACAGGAACTCTGGATGGCGTCGCACAAGGGAAAACTGAACGTAGTCATGCTAGGTGTCGGCGCGGCGTTTGACTTTCTTGCCGGGGCCAAACGGCAAGCCCCGCGTTGGATGATGGGCCTCGGGCTGGAGTGGCTGTTCCGTTTAGCCACTGAGCCGCGGCGGCTTTGGAAGAGATATCTGAAGGAAAACCCCCGGTTTATCGTCTTATTCGCCCTACAACTGCTTGGCGCGAAAGTCGGTCGGGCAAAGGCCGCCCAGAACGGCGCCTAACCTCACTCACGATGGAATTTTAATGTCTACTGCTGCACGTCAAACTGCGAGTCCTACTCCGTCTCCACGGACCGGCATGTTTGCCGATGCCGCGGCCGCCCGCCAATCGGCTTATTCGCCGGCGTATATGGCCGCGACGCTGGTGGCCTCGGACTTTGGGATGTTGACTGCGGGCGTGCTGGGGGGCTTCGCTCTGTGGCGTCTGATCAATCCGGCCATCCCGCCGCTCCAGTGGGAGATGCTCCTCCTACCGTCGTGCTGCGTGGGTGTGTTTGCATGCACCAGTCAGTACCCCGGCATTGGACTGACCGCGGCAGAACACATGCGCCGTATCTGCAGGGGCGTTAGCAGTGTCTATCTCCTGTTCCTCTTAGCCATGTTTCTGGCCAAGGGCTCATGGGCCAACTCACGGGGCGCTCTGCTGTTCGCGTGGGCTCTTTCCATGGCCTTGGTTTCCTGCGGCCGCGGCGTAGCTATGCATGCGATGGCCCGCCGGACGTGGTGGGGCGTACCCGTTTTGATCATCGGGGCCGGACCCACGGGACGTGCCACAGTCCGCAACCTGAGGGCTAATCGGGTGCTGGGGTACCGGCCGATGGCATTCTTGGATGACGATCCGCGGAAGTACGGAGTGTGTGACGGTGTTCCGGTCGTCGGATCGCTCGATGACGCCGCCTGGGTCGCCCGGGATTTCGGCATTGGCTACGCTATCCTCGCCATCCCCGGCATGCCGAGTGAGGGGCTCGTGTGGCATCTTCGCCGCTGGAGAAGGATCTTCCCGCGAATTCTGATCGTCTCGGAGTTGACCGGCATCGCCACCCAGTGGACCGAACCGAAGGACCTGGGCGGTATTATTGGCTTCGAAACCCATCAAAAGCTCTTGGAGCCCATGGCCCAGTGGATCAAGCGGATGATCGACTTGGCCGCCGCGTTCATTGGGCTGATAGTCGCCGCGCCCGTGCTGGGAGTGTGTGCATTATGGATTCGGAAAGCCAGTCCGGGCAACCCGTTCTACGTACAGGAGAGGGAGGGGCGCGGCGGAAGCACTTTGCGCATCCTGAAACTCCGCACGATGTTCCCAAATGCAGATGAGATGTTAGAGTCGCATCTTTCCCGGAATCCATCGGCGCGTGAAGAGTGGGAACGGTTCTGCAAACTAAAGCGCGATCCCAGAATTCTGCCTGGAGTCGGCCAGTTCCTGCGAAAAACGAGCCTGGATGAGCTGCCCCAACTCTGGAACGTTCTGAAGGGTGAGATGAGTCTGGTGGGGCCGCGGCCGTTCCCGGCTTATCACAACGCCCGTTTCGATCCGGAATTTCACGAGCTCCGAACACACGTCCGCCCCGGCTTGACCGGACTATGGCAGGTCTCGGCGAGGAGCGACGGGGACCTGGGTGTCCAACAGTCGATAGACAGCTACTACATCAGCAATTGGTCGCTGTGGCTGGATATCTACATTCTGGCGCGCACGGTTCGGAGTGTGCTCGCCCCACGCGGCTCGTACTGATGTTCCGCAAGCGCCGGCTTCACCGGCCGCACGCTGGGGCGGGAGGCCACAACTTGAAAACCGTGGCACTGCAGGGTCGGGTTGCTGCACCGGAGGCTGCGACCGACGCGGATGAGTTTTCCCATGAACATGGAAACCGCGAGTTGAAAAGCGCGAATCTCGAGAACAATCAGGGTGGCTTTCATCCAATCTTTGCCTCCAACGCGCATGAACGCCTCGGCCCAAACCGGGAATTCCTGAAGGCGCCTTTCAAAGAATACATTTCTACCGGATTAAGAGGAGAATTGGCGGCAAAGTTCTCACACGCTCTTCAAGACCGTCAGCGAGGTTCGCGTTTCTGATGGCGCCTATTGAACCTGGTCAGACGGCCCCTCCGTCTCACGAGCCGCAGTCCGCATCGTCACGGTAGTGTGGCTTGCGTTGCTGATTGTCGGCTCCCTGCAGCCGACGAGGCCCGGCATCGTCACCGGCAATCACCGGCCGATTCATTATGTGGCCTTCGCGGGATCAGCACTCTTGCTATTCTCCCTGTCTCGCACCAGCCGTCGGGAAGTCCTGTGAGCCCTCACAGTATTCTTTCTAGGCTTTTTCTGGAGTTCCTGCATGCAGCACCTCATGTATCGAACCCTATGGAGTGGCGAGATATCGGTGACGACGGCCTCGCCATTCTGGTAGCCTTCGCCCTCTATTATCTGACGGGCGCACGGAAGCCGGGGCCTGATCCGCGTCCACAGTCGTAGCTGAGAGGTTCCGGTCTCACGCCGTTGTCTGGACGGCTCTCTCAATCCATCAGAATCATTGAACAGCGCCTATGCCCAAAGCTCTAATCACCGGTTGCACCGGCCAGGATGGCTCCTATCTGACCGAGTTCCTCCTTGCCAAAGGCACCGAAGTCCACGGCCTCAAACGGCGTGCCTCCAGCTTCAACACCGACCGGCTCGATCACATCTATCAGGACTTCCACCGGGCCGACGCCAGATTCCTTCTCCACTACGCCGACCTAACCGACGGAAGTTCGCTCGCGACGCTCCTCTACGACCTGCGTCCCGACGAGATCTACAATCTCGGAGCGCAGAGCCACGTAAAGGTCAGCTTCGAAGTTCCGGAATTCACCGCCGATGTCGTCGCCTGCGGGACCCTCCGTTTGCTCGAAGCCATGCGCCGCACGGGCGTGAAGTGCCGCTTCTACCAGGCTTCCTCCAGTGAGATGTTCGGAAGCGCACCACCTCCCCAGAGCGAGGCCACCCCGTTCCACCCGCGCAGCCCCTACGCCTGCGCCAAGCTCTTCGGCCACAACATCACCGTAAACTACCGGGAGAGCTACGGCCTCCACGCCTCCAGCGGCATCCTCTTCAACCACGAATCTCCACGCCGTGGCGAGACCTTCGTCACTCGCAAGATCACACGCGCCGTTGCCCACATCAAGTACGGCGTTCAGCAGAAACTCTATCTCGGCAATCTCGACGCCCGTCGTGACTGGGGCTACGCGCCCGACTACGTCCGCGCCATGTGGTTGATGCTCCAACAGGACCGGCCTGACGATTTCGTTGTCGGTACCGGCGAAGCCCACACAGTCCGCGAATTTGTCGAACTCGCCTTTGCGCATGCCGGTCTGGATTGGAAAGAGCATGTGGAGGTCGACGCGAGGTACTTCAGACCGGCCGAGGTCGATTACCTGTGCGCGGACGTCTCCAAGGCTCTGAAGACGCTCGGCTGGGAGCCGACGGTGACGTTCGACGAGTTGGTTCGAATCATGGTTGAGGCCGACATGCAGGCTGCCGAAGCCCGCCTCAAAGGAGGCGCCGAAGCGCTTCAGTTTGCCGTGGCCGCCGAAGGGAGGCACTCTTGATCCATCTTCGGGACAAACGAATCGTGGTCACCGGCGGCGCCGGTTTCCTCGGCATCCATCTCATCCACAGGCTTGAAAAGTTGGGCTGCCGCGACGTCTTCGTCCCCGCCTATCCCGACTACGATTTCACGTGCATCGATGCGGTCGAGCGCCTCTTCGCCGAGCATCCACCCGATGTTTTGATTCACCTGGCCGCCGTCGTCGGTGGGATTGGCGCAAATCGCGCCAATCCCGGCCGCTTCTTCTACGACAACGCCATCATGGGCATTCAGCTCATCGCAACCGCGCGCCGCCGCGGAGTAGAGAAAACGGTGGTTCTTGGAACCATTTGTGCCTACCCGAAATTCACTCCCGTCCCTTTCCGCGAGGAGGATCTCTGGAACGGCTATCCGGAGGAGACGAACGCCCCTTACGGCCTTGCCAAGAAAGTACTGCTTGTGCAATGCCAAGCCTACCGCGAGCAGTACGGCATGAACGCCGTCTTCCTCCTGCCGGTCAACCTGTATGGACCGGGCGACAATTTCGATTTGGAATCCTCCCACGTCATACCCGCGCTGATTCGCAAATGCGCCGAAGCGGTCGACGGGGGCCGCGAAGAGATTGTGCTGTGGGGCGACGGCTCGCCTACTCGCGAGTTTCTGTACGTTGAAGACGCCGCCGACGGCATCATCCTGGCGACCGAGCGCTATGACAAACCCGACCCAGTGAATCTCGGAAGCGGCATGGAAATCTCGATTCGCGACCTCGCCACCAAGATCGCCTCCCTAACCGGCTTCGCCGGCCGGATCACCTGGGATGCCGTCCAGCCCAACGGGCAGCCGCGCCGGTGTCTTGACGTGAGCCGCGCCCAACGCGAATTCGGCTTCCGGGCGACCACGCCGTTCGACGTCGGCCTGCAAAAGACGATCAAGTGGTATCGGTCCTGTCGGCTGGCGAACTGCCAGAGCAGCGCTTGACCCACCCTTGACCCCTCGTACCAACCGCCGGCATCCTGATCGGCACGCTCGCCTCGCGCACCCGCCCGCTCGCCCCGGGCTGACAC
>VFSW01003147.1_pt1 | contig 24744 bp, 25 predicted proteins | sample 5358111 | NCBI WGS metagenome assembly VFSW01 (sample SAMN11554181, study PRJNA540505) | mine drainage metagenome | isolation source: sediment from site ElyBrook_90M | place: USA: Ely Copper Mine, Vershire, VT | collected 2017
AAGCGGAACATCGCCCGGTTGGTGCCGTTGATGAAGAACGCGGCGGCGGCCGCTCGCGTGGTCATCACGCCGGCGGTGGCCGCGGCGGGAACCCCGGTCAGCGCCGACTGGGCGCTCGAGACCAGGTGCGCCTTCAGGTCGATGCCGAGATCGTCCATGGCCTGATACATGTCGTTGTTGTTGGGCGAGTAGGGCGGCACGCCCGCGCTAATCGAGGCTGAATCGGCGATGTACAGCAGGTCCGCGCTGAGCAGCGAGTTGAACGGCACGTCGTCGCGCACCATGCCGACCACGGTGGCCACGTAGTCGTTCAACGGCGCGAACATGGTCTGATCGCGGTTGGTCCACGGCATCGCCAGGTTACGGATGGTGTTGTTGTAGAAAGCCGGGTCCTTGGTGACGATGTTGAGCGCCGCCTGGGTCGGGTCCATCCCAACCATGGAATTGAGCGTCGCATCGGGCGCATCGACACCGGCGACGCGATCGTACATCCGCTTGGCCTGGTCCTTGGTGAGCGCGCCAGCCGCTTGCGCCTGCCCGGCGAGCAGCGAGGCCGCGGCGCCCGCGACCAGCAGCCCGCGCAGGACGCGGCAGGCGGTGAGCGACGCGCCGTGCGGTTGCGATTCCGTGAATGCCGTCCCGTCGTTCATAGGTCCATCCACCCGTTTGCGTTGTGATGTCAGCCGCGGCCGAACTATATCCACGGCGCCTCGGCCCTTGTAATGTCTCAATCGGCCGACGTCGGTTTTTCGCGACAGTATCAGCGGCCTCCGGGCGGCCTATAGTCTGGGTCAGGAGATTTGCACCAAGATGCCGATATGAGCGCGATTAAGTTCAATCTCCCGATGCTGGCGGCGCTGCTCGCGATCGCCGGCTGCGCGGGCGGCGTAAGCGGCCATGCGCCGGGCCTGGCGGGCGTGCAGGCGCAGGATCCGGGCACGTTCACCTTCCCGATCGCCTACGTCAAACGTCCGCCGCCGCTCAAGGACATCGACGCCGGCGACCTGATCACCTCCACCGCCGGCGGCGATCTGTACCTGCGGGCGCAGGCGAGTTCGGGCAGCCCCGAGGTCAATATCACCGGCTCGATCACCAAGGGGATGGGCGACGTCAAGGATCTCGACGTCTCACCGGACGGCACCAAGCTGCTGTTCTCGCTGCGCCTGCCGCTCATTCCGAACGCCATGGCGATCGACCAGCCGACCTGGAAGATCTATCAGAACGATGTCGCGACCAAGGCGCTGACCCAGCTCACCACCGACGACATCGTGCGCGGCCACGACATCGGCGCGCACTACCTCCCCGACGGGCGAATCGTGTTCGCCTCCACCCGGCAGGCGGCCACCCAGGCGGTGCTCATCGACGAAGGCCGGCCGCAGTACCCGGCGCAAACCGACGGCACGCACGATGCCCGCCAGGACATCTTCCTGCTGCACGTGATGAACGCCGACGGCAGCAACATCCAGCAGATCAGCTTCAACGCGAACCACGACTTCGCGCCTTCGGTGCTCAGCAACGGCCAGATCGTGTTCTCGCGTTACGAGTCGATCAACGGGGACGAAATCAGCCTGTACCGCGTCAACCCGGACGGCACCGGCCTCGAATTGCTGTACGGCGAGAACAGCCACGCGACCGGCGCGAATCTCGCAGGCACGAACAACAATGTGATCCAGTTCCTGAACGCGCGCCAGCGCCCCGACGGCGAGCTGCTGGCCCTGGTGCGGCCGTTTCTGGGAACCGAGCAGGGCGGGGACATCGTCGCGATCGATTCCGCCAACTTCGTCGAGATCCACCAGCCTTCGACCCCGAACGGCGCCGCCGGCACCGCGCAGGCGAGCGCGACCTCGCTCGGGGTCACCACGGACGCGAACAAGCCCTCCCTCGGCGGCCGCTTCGCGTCCGTGTACCCATTGTTCGACGGCAGCAACCGGATGCTGGTGAGCTGGGCCCCCTGCCTGGTGCTCGTCCAGGGCGCCACCCAGCTGTGCACGACGGGCAACACCGCCGGCGCGACCGTGACCGAGGCGCCGCCGCAGTACACGATCTGGGTGTACGACGCCGACCATGGCACCTTGAGTCCGATCATGGGGGCGCAATCCGGGTTGATGATCGTCGAGCCGGTGATTCTGCAGGCGCGCGTACCGGCGCCGACGGCGGCCGTCCCGGCCCCGCCCACCACCGCTTCTACCGATCTGGCCAACGCCGGCCTCGGCGTGCTCGAGATTCGCAGCGTCTACGACTTCGACGGCAAGGACACCGTGGCGGCGAAAACCGAGTTCGCGACCCAGGTGCCGAATACGGCGGCGAGCATCGCGGCGCTGGCCGATCCGGCCATGGCCACGGCGGATCAGCGCCCCGCCCGCTTCGTGCGCATCGAGAAACCCGTCGAGATCCCCTCGCAGGACGTTCGCAAGATCAATAATTCGGCGTTCGGACCGGCCGGCATGGGCATGCGCGAGATTCTCGCCTACGTGCCTGTCGAGCCGGACGGTTCGGTCAAGATCGAGCTGCCCGCGAACGTACCGTTCACCGTCGAGATTCTCGATAAAAACGCGCGGCGAATCGGCCCGCGGCACACGAGCTGGCTGCAGCTGATGCCGGGCGAGACCAAGAGCTGCAGCGGATGTGACGACCCGGCAAACGCGGCCAGCCCGGCGTTTCCCTTGTCGCATGGCCGAGCGGGTCTCACCGATACGGCCTACGCCGGCGCCGCAACCGCCGGCGGGCCCTTCCTGCCCGACACGGTCACGACCCTGCCCGTGGTCAATATCGGGGACACCATGGCCGACACCCGGGTGGCGGACACCTGCGCGACCGGCTCGACGGCCGCATGCGCCGAGGTGCCGAGCATCGATGTGATCTACGTCGACGTTTGGACCGACCAAAATACCGCGGGTCGTGCGCCCGACGCGAGTTTCTCCTATCTGTACTCGGCCCTTTCGACTCCCAAGCCGAGCAACGCGCATTGCGTGACCTGGGATGCGCTGTGCCGCAGCGTCATCCACTACCCCGACAGCACCACGCCGCCCTACCACATACAGTCGCTCTGGGACTTCCCCCGCCAGGTGACCGATCCGACCACCGGAGTGGTGACCGCGGACAACACCTGCACCAACTGCCACAACGCCGTCAGCGCTCAGAAAGCCGTCCAGGTGCCCGCCGGCGAACTCGATCTGACCGGGGGTGCCTCGTCGACCGATGCCACCGTGACCACCTCCTATCGCGAGCTGCTGTTCCCTCACAACCAACAGACGCTTAATATGGGGGTGCTGCAGGACACGCTGGTGCCGGCGCCCGGCCCGCCGGACCCGGTGACCGGTCAGCCGACGACGATCATGGTGCCGGTGTCCTTGGCCCCGCCGGCGAGCGCCGGCAGCGCGAACGGATCGGGATGTTTCTTTACGGTGTTCATGATGTTCGGCACGTGCACCGGCGGTGCGGCCACGGTGGACCACACCCAATTCTTGACGCCGGCGGAGTTGCGATTGATTTCAGAGTGGCTCGACATAGGCGCGCAGTTCTACAACGACCCGTTCGTCGCACCGGCGGCGAATTGATCTGATGCGGCGTCTGCTACCGCTACTGGTGCTGCTGCTGCAGGCGTTCGATCCGGACAGAGGCGAGGCGAAAGAGGCGCTGCTTCAGGTGGTGGTCTCGGAGCCGTACCTCGAGATGCACAGCGGACCGGGCCGGGGCTATCCGGTGATCTACGTCGTCGGTCGCGACGAGACGGTGACGGTCCTGTACAGCCGCACCGATTGGTTCAAGGTCCGGGCGCCGCGCGGCCAGGAAGGCTGGGCACGCCGCTCCGAGCTCGCGCTCACCAAGCTGGCCGACGGCGAACCGGCGCCGATCCCGGCGTATCCGGATTTCGCGACCCATCGCTGGGAACTGGGCGCGGGCTACGGCGTGTTCAACCATCAGAATCTGATCAACGGCTATGTCGATTTCGGAATCACCGACAGTCTCGACGCGGAGTTCGACCTGCAGCAAGCGCTCGGCACGATCGACAATCGCTACATCGGCTCGATCGGCTTGCGTCATACCTTCATGCCGGAGTGGCGCTGGATCTCCCCGACCGCCGGCATCGGCACGGCGTACGAATTCATCGAGAACAAGGTGCCGCCGCAGCCCTTGCAGACGCACAACCAGCTGGCGTACGTCTCCGCGGGACTGCGCGGCTTCATCACGCGACGATTCATGTGGCGAGCCGACTGGCGTAAGTACGTCGTGTTCACCAACCAGAACCAGAACGAGGAACCGGAAGAATGGAAACTCGACTTGGCAGTGTTCTTCTAGCGACGGCACTGCTGGCGGGCTGCGGCTGGTTCCATCGCGGCGATCAACCCGCGGGCCGGATCGTCGCCGAAGACCCTGCCGGCGAACCGTCGATCGTCGAGCCGCAGGTCAAGCGGCGGGACGCGAAGACGCCGCGGATCAAGGCCAAGGACGTCGAGGTGGGCGTCTATTACGGCTTGCTCAGCATTCAGGATTTCGGCACCAACGCGCTGTACGGCGTCCGCGCCGCCTATCACGTGTCCGAGAATATCTTCCTCGAAGCCTTCGCCGCGCAGTCCAAGGCCGGCACCACCAGCCTCGAGGACGTCTTCCCGAACATCACGGTGGTGAGCAATTCCGGACGCTACTTCACGTACTACGATCTCGACTTGGGCTACAACGTGCTGCCCGGAGAGGTCTTTCTGGGCAGGGGCCGCGCCTTCAATTCCGCGCTGTACGTGACGGTCGGCATGGGCGACGTGAAGTTCGCCGATCAGGACCATTTCGCGCTGAATCTGGGTGTCGGTGAGCGGCTGTTGATCACCGATTGGCTCGCGCTGCATCTGGACGTCAGGGATCATATTTTCGAGACCAGCCTGACGGGGCGCACCAAGAACGTCGATAACATCGAAGCGGTGCTCGGATTGACCACCTTCTTCTGAGGAGACCATCATGCGAAACATAGTCGGCAAAATCCTGGCGCGCGGCGCCGTCGCGGCACTTCTCGCGAGCGCCGCGGCATTCGCCACCGGCGACGCGGCCGGACCGGCTCCGCCCTTCACGCTCGCCACGCTCGACGGCCGGCAAGAAGCCTTGAGCGAGTTCAAAGGGCAGGTGGTGATGGTGAACTTCTGGGCCACCTGGTGCGGCCCCTGCCAGCAGGAGATGCCCCTGCTCGATCAGATGTACAAAAAATACAAGCCCGCCGGCTTCACCCTGATCGGCGTGAACATCGACAAGGACGCCCCGCCCGTGAAGGCGCTCCTGGAGCGCAAGCCGGTGAGCTTTCCGGTTCTGCTCGACCCGGCCAATCAGGTCAGCAAGGCCTATCACGTGGACGAGATGCCGAGTTCCGTCATCATCGATCGCAAGGGCAACATCCGCTACGTACACCGCGGCTATCGCCCCGGCGACGAGAACGAGTATCAGGACCGAATCCGCCAGCTGATCCGCGAGTGAACCATGCGTAATCGACTACTTATGGCATTGAGCGCGATGGCCCCGCTGCTGGGCGCCTGCGGCATCCAGCCCTGGGTGAAACCCTACGAGCGCGACCGGCTCGCCGACCCGATCATGTCCTGGCAGCGGGATGCCATCTCGGGCGCGTACCTGGACCATGTATACGACTCGCGCGAGGGCGCGCGGGGCGCCACCGGCACGGCGGGCGGCGGTTGCGGCTGCAACTGATGTCCGCTGTCGGCCGCCGATCGCCAGGGAGCCTGGCGCGCCGCCTCGCGGCCGCCTCGCTGTTGCTGATGGGCATCGCCGTGGCCGCGGTGCTGCCGGACGAGCGGGCCGACGTCTTCTACAGCGACTACAACGGCGGCGGCATGGACGTCACCGGGGAATCCGTGCTGGTGCGCAAGAAATTCTCGGAGCAGTTCGCGGTCGAGGGCAACTACTTCGTGGACAAGGTGAGCGGCGCGTCGGTGGACGTGCTCTCCAACGCGAGCGTCATCAGGGACAAGCGCGTGCAGAAGAGCCTGTCGCTCGAGTACATCCACGACAAGACGCTTTACAATCTGTCCTACACCAACAGCACGGAACGCGATTACATCTCCAACACCACCCACTTCTCGTTGAGCCAGGACATGTTCGGGGATCTGACCACGGTCACGCTCGGCTTCACCGACACGCGCGACAAGGTCGGCGAGAACAACGGGACCGCCTTCAAGCCGGTGATCTCCTGGCTCGGCTACGCGACCAGCCGCAGCTACGAGGCGGGCGTCTCGCAGATCCTCACGAAGAACCTTATCGCCGGCACCACGCTCGAAGTGATCACCGACCAGGGTTATCTCGCGAATCCCTACCGCTCGATTCGCTACCTCGATCCGACCAACGCGCACGGCTACTCGCTCGCCCCCCAGATCTACCCGAACACCCATACCAGCACGGCGGCCGAGGGACGGGTCAAGTACTACCTGCCCTACCGGGCGGCGGTCGAGGCGTCCTATCGCTACTACAGCGACACCTGGGCGATACGGGCCAACACGTTCCAGTTCATCTACACGCAGCCGATCTCCAATCTCTGGATACTGGAGGGACGATTCCGCTACTACGAGCAGAACCAGGCCTCCTTCTACAGCGATCTGTTTCCCTACGCCGGCGCGCAGAACTTCATGGGGCGCGACCGCAATCTCGCCGCCTCGACCAACGACACCATCGGCCTGAAGGCCACGTACGCCTTTCTGCCGGACGGCTGGAAGATATTCAAGCGCGGGACGGTGTCGGCCGACTACAGCCACATCGAGTTCAAGTACAGCGACTTCCGTGACATCAAGGACTATGGTCTGCCGTCGTATCAGCCCGGCAGCGAGCCGCTGTACAGCTACGGGGCCAATGTTTATCAGATCTATATCTCGATGTTCTATTAGACGGAGTCCGACATGCATCAACTCATCTCCCGGCGAACCCTGCTGCGCCACGCGGGCCTGGGGGCCGGCGCTGCGATGATCGCCGCCGCGCTACCGCACGGCGCGCGGGCCGCGGAACCGCAGAAACTCGACGTCAAGGATCAGGCGGCGGTCGCCCTGGCGTACGTGGAGAACGCGGCCACGGTGGATCCCAAGAAGCAACCGACTTACTCGCCGGGCTCCAATTGCGCGAACTGCCTGCAGCTGCAAGGCAAGGACGGCGACGCCTACCGGCCGTGCGCGCTATTTCCGGGCAAGCTGGTCGCCACCGCGGGCTGGTGCACGGGCTGGACGGCGGAGATGTAGTCAGCCGGAGGGGGCGCGGGCCGCCGCCGCGTCGCGCACTTGCACCCCCACGCGGGGGAAATCGGCGAAGAATCCATCGATGCCGCGCCCCAGATAACGGTGGATCTCGGCCGCCAGGTCCCCGTGAGCGGCCGGGTCGGTGCCGCTTCTGAGGTCCTCGGGCAGAAATTCGTTCTCGGCGCGAAAGGTCCAAACGTGCACGGCCAGGCCCGCGCGATGCGCGGCCTGTATTGAGTGCGAGGTGGCGAGCGATTTGGCGATGCCGATCGCGTCGGCGTAGCGGGCGACGCCCGCCAGATCGCCCAGCTCGTGCTCCAGCAGCTGAACCAGCGGCAACGGCGTCATGCGGCGCAGCTCGCGCAGATTCCCAGGGTCGAAGGATTGGATGAATACCGGCGAGCCTGCGCCGTGGTAATCGAAGCGCTCCAGGGTCTCGAGCACCGGACGCTCCTGCGCAAGGCCGAGCCCGGCGAAATGCGCGGGATGTTTGGTCTCGGGATAGACGCCGATCCGCGCGCTCCCCGGACGGCGCTCGTTCGCCTCGACGGCGAGCCGCATGATCTCCTCGAACGTCGGTATCGTGAATTGCCCGTCGAAGGCCGTGTTTCGCGGACGCAGGTCCGGCAGCCGCTCGCGGGCCCGCAGGCTCTTGATCTCTTCGAGAGTGAAGTCCTCGGTGAACCAGCCGGTCATGGCCTCGCCGTCGACGACCTGGGTGCGGCGCCGCGCGGCGAAAACGGGACGGGCACCGACGTCGGTGGTCCCGCCGATCACGTTCTCGAGGCGGGCGATAAACACCCCGTCGCGCGTCATCACCACGTCCGGCTCGATGTAGTCGGCGCCCTGCTCGATCGCCAGACCGTAGCTCGCCAGTGTATGCTCCGGGCGCTCTCCGCTCGCGCCGCGGTGCGCGATCACGATGACCTTGGACACTCGATCTCCCTGAAGTGATGGCGACGCATTGTATCTCAGCGTTTGCGGAACCAAAGGGGCTTTGCGCGGTCCGCTGAGGGATCGAGGATGCTTTTGAATTCGGATTACCGGGAGTCGCCATGACGAAGCGTAAAAGGAAATTGCTCGGATTGCTTTGCGCGTCGCTGCTCGCGTCGGCCGGCATGCTGCCCGGGATCGCCGCAGCCGGCGCCGCGCGCGAGGAGGGCCGCCTGTTGACGGCCACCGAGGTGCTAGAGGACGTTCAGGGCATGCCCGATCAACGCGTGCCTGACGCTCTGTTGCAGCGGGCCTACGGCATCGCCATCATCCCGGACGTCACCAAGGTCGCCTTCATCTTCGGCGGACGGCACGGCAACGGCGTGGTGGTCGTGCGCGACAGCCTGACTTCGCCCTGGAGCAATCCGGTGTTCGTGGCGCTGACCGGCGGAAGCTGGGGTCTGCAGATCGGCGCCGAATCCGCCGACATCATCCTGGTGTTCACCACCAAGACCGGGATCGAGGGGATGTCCGGCGGCAAGCTCACGCTGGGCGCGGATGCCTCCGTGGCCACCGGCCCGGTCGGACGCCAGACGTCGGCCGCCACGGACATGAATTTCAACGCCGAAATCTATTCCTACGCGAGAACCCGCGGCCTGTTCGGCGGCATCGCCGTCGACGGCAGCGTGCTCGCCATCGATCGATCCGCAAACGCCGATTTCTACGGCAAGCGTGACGTCACCGCCTCGGAAATCTTCTCAGGCAACGCGCCGGCGGCGCCGGCCGCCGGTCAGCGCTTCCTGGAGAGGCTGGCGAAGGCGACCAAGACTCAGGTACGCGGCTCTCCGGAACCGCAGGCCGACCTTCCGGCCGCCGCCGGCCAGAGGCCCGCATCGGCACCCGCCGCGGAACCGGCGCGCACCTACCCACTGGACGATCGTCAATGAACCGCCGCTGAATTCTCGTCGGGCGGATACACCGCCCCGCCCTTCATGACGAAGCCGACGTGCTCCAGGCGCGTGACGTCTGCGAGCGGATCTCCGGGAACCGCGACGATATCGGCGAGCTTGCCCGCCTCGATGGTGCCGAGCCGGTCGCCCCAGCCCAGAAGCTGCGCGCCGGCCACCGTCGCCGAACGCAGCGCCTGCTCCGGCGTCATGCCGAACTTCACCATCCAGGCGAACTCCCGCGCCGCGTTGATCCCCCAATCGAAGCCGCCGATGTCGGTGCCGAACGCAATCTTCACCCCCGCCCGGAGCGCGCGACGAAAGGTCTGCTCGTGGATTTCGCCCATCTGCCGCCAAACGGGTTGTCCCTCCTGGGCGCGACCTTGGGCGACGTACTCCCCCACATAGATGGTGGGCACGTAATAGATGCCCTTTTGCACCATGACCGCGAGATCCTCGTCGGCAATGTAGTTGCCGTGCTCTATCGAGTCGACTCCCGCCTCCACTGAATTGTGCACGCCCTGCCGAGCCATGGCGTGCGAGGCCACCTTGTGCCGCTCGCGATGCGCCTCATCGACGATGGCCCGCAGTTCCTCCGCCGTGAAGGTCGGAATGTCGTCGAGCACGCCGCCCGGCTCGACCCGGTAGCTGCGATCCGAGTACACCTTGATCCAATCCGCCCCGTGGGCGATCTGCTCGCGCACGGCGCGGCGGCCGGCGTCGGCGCCGTCGACTTCCTGAACCCCCTTGGGCAGGACCAGCGCCGGCGCGTAGCCCTGCAGGGGATAGGCCCCGGTGACGTCCAGCGAGCGCGTGGCGACCTGCATGCGCGGTCCCGGAATGACGCCGCGCTCGATCGCCAGTTTCACATCCACGTCCGCGTAACCCGCGCCTTCGGTCTCGAGGTCGCGGATCGTGGTGAAACCGCGCGCCAGCGCCCGCCGCGCGTTCACCGTAGCCAAGATGGTGCGGTATTCCGGCGACTGCTTCAGCAGCTGCCGGTCGTAGTCCTCGCGGGTGATGTCGCCTTGCAACAGCACGTGGGTATGCGTGTCGATCAGCCCGGGCAGGCAGACCATGTTCGACAGATCGATCACCCTCGCGCCCGCCGGCGCCGCCCCGTCCGGCCGCACCGATGCGATGCGTTCGCCCTGCACCTCGATCAGGGTCGCACCCCGGGTCCCTCCGGCTTTGCCGTCCCAGAGCCCACCGCACTCGAGCCAAGTCGAGCCGCCGGCCACCGCCGCCGGCAGGATCAACTGCGCGGCGAGCAACCCCAGCGTAAAACCGCGTGCTCCGTGCATCCGCGGGCGCTCGCGCGGCATCTTCAGGGCAGCATGGTGGAGTAGTTCACGGGAATGTACCTAAAGGCCGCGCCGTTCGCTCTCAGGTGCCCGATACCCGGAAACGGCAGATGAGCTCCCGCGACCCAATAGCCGCCCGCGGCCGCTTCCGCGAACACCTTCCTGCGCTGCGCGATCGCCGCCCGGGTGTCCGAATCGTAGCGGATCGCCACGGACGGGTCGGCGAACTGCACCGCCGCCACGTGCATCAGATCCCCCCAGAGCACGAGCTTCTGCCCCTTGCTCTCGGCGAGGTAGATCGTATGCCCGGGAGTGTGCCCATGCGCGGGCAGCGCATGCAGCCCCGGGATGAGCTCCGTCTCGCCTTGGAAAGGCTTGAATTTGCCGGCGTCCACATAAGGTTTGAGCGAAGCCATGGCGGCCTGGTATCCGCCCTTCGCGTCCGCGGCGGCCGCATCCAGGTGCGCCTGGCTCAGCCAGTGATCGGCCTCCTCGCTCGCGGCGCGGACCACGGCGTTCGGGAACGCCCGCTGATCGCCGATCACCAGGCCGCCGACGTGATCGCCGTGCATGTGCGTTATGTAGACCTCGTCGACCTGATCGGGACGATACCCGGCCGCCCGCAGACCGGCCAGCAGCTTGCCGAGGGTCGGTCCGAACAGCACGCCCGCTCCGCTGTCGATCAGCACGAGCTTCGAGCCCGTGTTGATCAGAAAGCCGTTGACCGACGCCTCGACCGGATCGGCAAGATATGACTGACGCAGTTCATCGTTCAAACGCTGCGGACTGATGCCGATCAGCAGTTTCTCGACGGGCATCGGGAAGGTGCCGTCCGACAGCGCGGTGACCTCCCAGTCGCCGAGCATCATCCGGTAATACCCCGGCGCCTGGGTCCGCTGCAGCGGCGCACCCGCCTCGCTCGCCCCGCCCCCGAGCGCCAGCGAGGCGAGGGCCGCGGCAATACCGAAGAATCGACGTTTCGCAGTCATGCTCATCCTTCGAATGTGGTGTCGGCGCTCGAGGCTCGACATTGCGGCAGTATACGCGATGGCCCCGAGGTGCAAACCAGCGGCAAGATCGCCGGCGAGATCGAGTAGCCGCGCCTCAGAATTTGCTCTTGGCCTCGTGCAGCAGGCTCTTCAACCGCGCGAACAATCCCGAGTCCGGCTTTCCGCCTTCGAGTTTGCGCTGGACCGCGCTCAGTTCCTGCTTGATGTCCTTGTACTCGCCATAACCGAGCAGCTTGCCCAACTCGAGCTGCCGTCGGGCCTGGGTCAGCAGCTCGAGCGCCTGCGCGCGATTCTTGGCCGGATCCGACTTGATCAGCTCCTCGGCCACCTGCACGTCGGCTTCGGCCTTGAGAGGCGGCAACGGAATGATTTTCTCCGTGGTGACGATCGTGGTCAGGGTGTTCGCCAGCAGCTGCGCGGCGTCGGCGCTCCTGCCCGCCTGGATCTCCTTGGTGGCCTGTTTGATCGCGGCCGGGTACGTGTCCATCGGCAGCGATTCCGTGGTGATCCGGATCTCGCTGGTGAGCGGATGCAGCGAGGTCCTCGCCGCCTGGACGTCGCCCTTCGACAGCTCCTGCTTGGCGTCGGCCAATGCCTTGCTCACGCCCTGCGGGCCCGTATCCAGATCCCGCGTGGTCGACTGCACCGAAACCGGCACACGCTTGAGCTGCGGATCCCGTGCCAACACCACATCAAGCTTGCCGGAGGCGTCCGCCAAGGCCTTGTACGCGATGTCCTTGTCGCCATGCTCGAGGCCGGCGATGGCGAGCAGCATGTCCTCGTTGGCGGTAATGGCCTCGCGAACCAGCGACTGCCGCTCGCGCAGCAGGGCGGTCGCGGACTCCTGGTCGACATGGTCCCGCTCCCGGGCGGAGCCGGCCGACTGCGCCGGCGAGGCGGGCGGGGACGAGGCCTGATCGGCGGCCCGCGCCGCGCCGGCCATCGATGCCAGCACGCACAACGCAATAATCCCAGGGTTCAATACCTTCCAGTCCATCGACATGTCGCGGCCCTCGCTGGTCAAACTCATTAACGTGCACTCACTCGCAGGCGGCATTTTGCGCAGTCGCGCATTGAGAAGACATTAAAAATCGATGGCAGCGGTCGCGGTCCGGCTGCCCCTATAATGTCGGCCCGGAGTTGGTTCGCACTACAACGATAATTTTGAACAGCCTGCCCGCATCGCCGACGGCGGCAATCGATTCGCGCTCGTTTCGCCCCGACGCCGAGGGCCTGCGTGCGCTCGCCGTGCTCGCGCTGATCCTGTACCAGGCTTTCCCCGATGCGCTGCCCGGCGGTTACCTCGGCATCGACGTCTTCTTCGTGGTCTGCGGATACCTGGTCACCGCCCGGGTGCAGGGCGAGCTCGAGCGCGGCGCATTCAGCTTGCGCGAGTTTTATGCGCGACGGATTCGGCGCCTGGTCCCGCCGCTGCTCGCGGTCCTGATCTTGAGTCTCCTGCTCGGTTGGGCGGTGATGTTCGCCGACGAATTCATGCGGCTGGGCCGCAGCGTCGCCGGCGCGGCGGCGTTCGGCGACAATTTCTTTCTGCGCGGCACGGTCGATTTCTTCGAGCCGAAAGCGGCCTCGGTACCGCTGCTGCATCTGTGGAGCCTGGCGGTTCAGGGCCAGTTCTACCTCGTGTGGCCGATATTGCTGGTGTTCGCCGCCCGCAGGCGTTGGCACCTGCGCGAGTTCGTGGCCATGCTCGCGCTGCCGTCGCTCGCGCTCTATTTCTACGATGCGGCACTGGATCCTCGCGCGGCGTTCTACCTGCCCCTGCCCCGGGCTTGGGAACCGTTGACCGGCGCGTGGTTCGCCCTGTTGCGGGCGCGCGGACCCGCCCGCGCCCCATGGCTCGAGTCCGGCTGGGTCGCCGGCCTCGTCGCGCTTTCCTCGGGAATGGTCATGATTGCGATCGCGCCGCACGCCCCGAACGGCTGGGCATTGGTGCCTGCGCTGGGCACGGCCCTGCTGCTGTCGAGCGGACCGAACGCGTGGTTCAACCGGAGGATTCTCTCCGCGGCCCCTCTGGTCCGTTTGGGGCTGCACAGCTACCCCTTGTACCTGTGGCTCTGGCCCATGCTGGCCTTCGCCACTCTGCTGGAGGATGGACTGCCGTCGACGGCGATCCGCATCGGCGCGATCGCCTCAGCCTGCATTCTTGCCGGCTTGACCCGGCGATTCCTGCAAAAACCGGCCGGCATCCCTCGTCCGGCGAGATTCCGGACCGCGCTGCTCGTCGTTCTGCTGCTGGCGGTGGCGGCCGCCGGAGCGCTTGCGGACCACGGCATCGTCTCGGTGCCGGTGGAGAATCGCGACCTCAAGGCGCTCATGTCGGCGCCGGGCGTGTGGGAATATCTGCGGGACAGCGACCGCAGCCGCGAAATCGACCCGAGCGTCTTCCGGCTCGACGGCGTCCCGGGCAGCATCACTTTGCTGATGGGCGATTCGCACGTCGCGCAATACGGTCCGCGAGTCGGCAGCGTGATCGCCGCGGACTCCGCGGCGTCGAACACGGCGATCTTCGCGGTCAGCGGCGGCTGTATGCCGATACCCGGGGTTTTCGAAGACTCCGCGGTGCACCGGGACTGCCCGCGAGTGCGCGCGGAGGCACTGAGCCTCGCGACCCGGGCCGACGTGAACACCGTGGTGGTCGGGGCGGCGTGGAATATCTATTTCATTCAGCAGGCCGGCCCGAAAACCCGTCCTGCCGATTACGATTACTACTACCTGCAGGACGGCGAGAAGTACTACTTTCGCACCGGCCCCGGCGTGCCCCTGGCGATGGCGGGACTCGAGCGACTGCTCAAGTCTCTGGCGGCGACCAAGACCGTGTACCTGCTGCTCGACAACCCCATGGGCAGGCGATTCGATCCGTACGCGTTTCTGGTTCGAAACCACGTCGCGCGTCGGATCGCCAGGGACGCGGCGGGGCCCGCCGCGTCCTTACCGCAGGCGCAGCTGCGCCTGCGCGAGGAACTGGCCGGACTGGCGAATCGGATTCACGTGCGCATTCTCGATCCCGACTCGAGCATCTGCCGGGGCGACCGCTGCGATCGGCAGATGCGCGACGGCACCCCGATTTACCTCGACGCCGGCCACTTGAACGCCGCCTGGGTGCTGCGTCACGCCGACTTCATGGACCAGGTGCTGAAGCCGCTCGCCCGCTAGCAACGCCGCGCCGCGGTCCGGCGGGAGGGATCGCTCATGTTGACTCCTGCAAAGCGTGCCAGCGCTTCTCCATGGGCGGCATCGCGGCTTGCTTGCCGGTCATCACCTCCGGGCGAATCGAGTAGACCACCGTCATGTCCATTCGCGGGAATGATCCCTTGGCGCGACCCCAGGAATCCGCCGGCGCGTATTTCGCCATGAACCGCTCGTAGAATCTTCGCTTGACCGCCGAGTCGCTCACGATGGCGATGCGGCCGAACGCTATCACCGAGCGAAACGCGATGGAGGTGTCGCATTCGACCGCACCGTACGCAAATGTCTCGCCGGGCTCGTCCGCCTCGAAGCAGACTCGTTCGCAAAAATCGACATTGGCCAGAAAATGTCCCCGGTGACGCGCGGTGTGCAGGAAGATTTCCCCGTCCATCCACACGAACAGGTTCGGCACGACGTAGGGGAATCCATCGCTGCCCACGGTGGCCGTGCGTCCGCAATAGGCGCTCGCCAGAAACGCGCCGACTTCCTCGCAAGTCATGACCTTGTCCGCGCGCCGCAAGTCCCCGCGCAGAGCACCGGTTTCCGTCTGTTCGTCCGCCACTGACCCTCTCCTTGGGCCCACGCTAACCCCGCGTCCGCCCGGCCCGCAAGGCCTTCGGGATTCTAGGGATTGATGGTACCGGCGGTGGGCGGGCCGGTCGGCGCCGCGGATTCGCCCGCCGCCGACTCCCCGGGTTGCACCGGGACGCCGGGCAGACTATAGGCGTCCACCTTCGCCTGCGCCTCCTGTTGCTCGCGCAACTTGTCGAGCGCCTGCCGGCGTTGTTCCCGGGCCCGCTCGAACGCGGCGGTACGGCGAGCCTCGACCACGGGATCCGGATCCTTGACCAGCTGCGCGATGGCGGTATGCGCATTCTGGCACTCCACGTCGTCCCGCGACTGGGACGGGTGCGCATCGCACTTCATCAGCACGCCGTCGAGCATGACGCGGTCCTCCAGCAGCTCGCTCACCGTCATCGGCGGTATGCGCCTGGGACCGCACCCCATGAGGGCGATCGCGGTGAAAACCGCGGCTAGGCCGATGAGGTGGTTGGCGCGCGTCATGGTGGACTCCGATCTTATGGTACTGAAATCCCGCCGCCGGGCGGCGCCATGGCTGTGACCTGCCTCACAGCTTGATGATTTGACCGGTCCGCCGCGCCTGTGTACCTTCCCGTCACCGCATGCCGCCCCGCAAAGCCGAAAACGACGCCAAGCCCTTGGACTTCGAAGCCGCGATGCGCGAGCTCGAAGAGGTGGTGGAGCGCCTGGAACGGGGTGACCTGCCTCTCGAGCAATCCCTGGCCCTGTTCGAACGGGGCGTGGTGCTCACCCGCAGCTGTCAGGGCGCTCTCAAGGATGCTGAGCAAAAGGTGCAGATCCTGCTGAAGAAATCCGGCGAGACGAGCGCCGAGGACTTTGCCGCCGGGATTCCCGCCGCTGATTGATGCGCGGGCGCGGGCGCGGGCGCGGGCGGATCAGGTGCCGCGCTCGGCGCTCTGCAGTCGGCCGATCATGCTCCTCAGGAATACCTGATTGAAGCGCAGCTGGCACTCCGCCGAGACCTGCTCCAGCAGCGTCGAGCTGACCTTCATCACCGTGACCGCGCCCGCCGCGGCGATGGTCGCCGTGCGCTTCGCGCCGCGCACGTAGCTCGTCTCGCCGAAGCAGTCGCCGGTCTCCAGGTAACCGAGCGTGCGCCCGAGGCGCTGCACGCCGACCCGGCCCTGGACGATGATATAGAACCGGTCGTCCATCTCGCCTTCCTTGACGATCTCCTCGCCGTCCGCGTAATCCTGCCAGCTGCTCGCCCGCAGCACTTCCCAGATCTCGCCATGCGAGAAATCGTGGAAGAACTTGAGCTTGCGCAGCAGGCTGAATTGCTCCTGCTGGTCGATTCGGTTGTTCTGGGCCCGCAGTTTCTGATGTACCCGCGTCAGTTCCGCGGCGAAATCCAGCCCCGTTTTGTAGCGTTTCTCCGGATCCTTCTGCAGCGCCATGGCGGTGACGTTCTCGAGCTCCTCCGGGATCTCCGGGCGCGACGTGTGGATCGGCGGCGGCGTCGCGAACACGATTTGATGTAGCAGCTTCTGCAGATTCCCCGCGCGGAACGGCCGGATGCCGGTCAGCAGCTCGTACATCACGGCGCCGAGCGAATACAGGTCCGAGCGGTTGGTCAGTTCGATCGACTGCACCTGCTCCGGCGACATGTATGACGGACTGCCGGCGATGCCCTCGATGCGCGAGATCTCTGAATCGGCGACCAGCGCGATGCCGAAATCGATGATGCGCACGTCGCTGTCGAGCGTGAGCATGATGTTGCTCGGCTTGATGTCCCGGTGGATGACGCCGCGGCTGTGCGCGTAATGCAACGCCCGTGCGGCCTTGAAGACGATCTCGACCACGTCGTCGATCCGCAGCAGATTATCCGGTCGGCAATAGGCCGCAAGGGTGCGCGCGCCGTGCACGTGTTCGGTCACTATGTAGCAGTGACCGTTCTCCTCCCCGGCATCGTAGATCGGCAGAATGTTCGGATGCTGCAGCATGCCGACCATGTGCGCTTCCGACAGGAACATCTTGCGGGCGATTCGCTTGCGGCCCTCGTCGCAGCTCGCATCGACGTTGTACACCTTGATCGCCACGTCGCGTCCGTAATACGGATCGTGCGACAGGTAGACGATGCCGGTGCTGCCTCGACCGACCTCGTTGATGATCGCGTATTTGCCGATCTTCTCGGGGTGTCGGGGGCGCCCGTCGGGCGCTTTCACGAGAGGATTGGGCCGAATATTGCTCACGGATTCCAGCGCGCTCGAAGCGTTGACGAACAGTCGATGTGCCGCAGCATACTGCGGAAGGCGGGCGTCAAACTGTGATTTGGGTCCAGGGACCGCGAAAGTGGTCGAAGCCGCGCTCGGGCGCGGCGTACGGCCGCCCTTGCATCGTCCAGGAGACGCCCGTGCCGGATCCCAATTCGCCGATCACGGCGAGCGGCAGGTTCGCGGCGGCCGCGAGGGCGGCGAGCTGCGGCCAGCGCCGCGGCGGCACCGCGAGCAGCAGCTCGTAGTCGTCGCCCGCGGCGAGCGCCCAGTCGAGCGCCTGCCGGGCGGAGGCGGCCGCACGCAGCGCCGCAGAAAGCGGCAGCCGTTCGATTTCGACGCGCGCCGCCACGCCGCTCGCGGCGGCGAGTTTCGGCAGATCGCCGACCAGTCCGTCTGAGATATCCATGGCGGCGGACGCTATGCCGCGCGCCGCGCCGCCGAAAGCCGTCCGCGGCGCGGGATACTCGAAGCGCTCGATGAGCTCGCGCGCATGCGCCTCGCTCGGCATCGGCTGAGTGCCGCTCACCAGCGCAAGCCCCGCGCCGGAGTCGCCCAGCGTACCGGTCACGGCCAGAAGGTCGCCCGCTTGCCCGCCGCCACGCCGCAACGCCGTGCCGCGGGGCACGTGACCGAGCAATTGCACGCTGATGGTCAGTGGACCCGCGGTGGTGTCGCCGCCCACGAGCGACACGCCGTGCGCATCGGCGAGGTTCAGCAGTCCCGCGGCGAACTGCGACAGCCAGCGCTCCTCCGCCGCCGGCAGGGTCAGAGCGAGCGTCGCCCAGGCCGCAGTGGCGCCCATCGCCGCCAGATCGCTCAAGTTTACGGCGAGCGCGCGGTGACCGCTCGCCCGCGGCGGAGTCCCGGGCGGAAAGTGCCGCCCGGCGACCAGCGTATCGACCGCCGCCACCAGCTCGCACCCGGCCGGCAGCTCGAGCAATGCCGCATCGTCGCCGATGCCGAGCACGACGCCCCGGCCGCCGGCGCCCGGGCGCGCGAAATAGCGGTCGATCAGCTCGAATTCGCCTATCACGGCGAACTCAAGGCGACGGCTGTCCGTACTCGAGCGGACGCAGCTCGCGCGCCGCCCGGTCGAGTACCGCATTGACGAATTTGTGACCGTCGGTCGCGCCGAAACGTACCGCGAGTTGCACCGCCTCGGCGAGCGCCACCCGATAGGGCAGCTCCGGGTGATCCGCAAGTTCGTACAGACCCACCCAGAGGATGGCGTGCTCCACCGGATCGAGCTCGGCCGGTGGAATCTCGCCGTAGCCGGCGAGCTGCGCATCCAAGGCTTCGCGCCGGTGCGTCACCGCGGCCAGTATCTGATTGAAGTACTCACGGTCCGCGCCCTCGGCTTCGGGATCGTCGGCGAACTGCCCTTGGGTGTCCGCCAGCGATCGCGGATTGATCTGCATCTGATAGAGCGCCTGCAAGGCGAGTCGGCGCGCGAGACTCCTGGCTCTGTGTGCCGGATCGCGCTTGCGCGCATGTTCACCGCTGCGCGCCATGGTCTTAAGGGTCCAGTCGGCGCAGCAGATTCGCCATCTCCACGGCCGCCAGGGCCGCATCGGCGCCCTTGTTGCCGGCTTTGCCGCCGGCGCGGTCCAGCGCCTGCTCCATGGTGTCGGTGGTCAGCACGCCGAAGCCCACGGGCACCCCCGATTCCAGCGCGATGCGCGCGAGGCCGGAGGCGCATTCGCCGGCCACGTAGTCGAAATGCGGAGTCTGGCCGCGCACCACTGCGCCGAGCGCCACCAGCGCATCGTAGCGGCGCGACAATGCGAGTTTGCGCGCCGCGATCGGCAGGTCGAACGCGCCGGGCACGCGCACGATCTCCACCTGCTTCTCGCCGGCGCCGTGCCGCTTCAGCGCGTCGAGCGCGCCGCGCAGCAACAGGTCGACCACGAGATCGTTGAAGCGCGCCGCGACGAACGCGAAGCGCAGATCGCGCGCCACCAGGTCGCCTTCGATGACTTTGGGTTGATCATTGGCCACGACAGACTCCTCGAACGGTATTCTCTGCGCCGGCGACGCTCATTCGCCGCCGTCCACGTACTCGGTCACTTCCAGATCGTAGGCGGACAGGCCCTGCAGCTGCTTCGGCGCGCTCAGCACGCGCATGCGCTTCAGGCCGAGATCCTTCAGGATCTGCGCACCGATGCCGTAGGTACGCACCACCGTTGCGCCGACGCCGCGCGCGGCGGTCGGCCTGGCGTCGAGCTGGCTCACGCTCGTCATGAACTCGCGCGGGCTCACCTCGGTGCGCAGGATCACCACCACCCCCGACGGTTCGCCCGCCACGCGGCGCAGCGCCGCCTGCAACGGCCAGCCCAGATTGTCGCTGCGCACGCCCACGACGTCGCGCAGGGTGTCCTGCAAATGCACCCGCACCAGCGGCGGCAGCTGCGAATCGAGCGCCCCCTTGACCAGGGCGATGTGCACGTTCCTGTGGACATGGTCCTCATAGCAGTACAGGCGGAAGGCGCCGAACTCGGTGTGCACGTCTCTTTCGTAGATGCGCTCGACCGACCGCTCGTTCTTCAATCGATACCGGATCAGCTCGGCGATGGTGCCGATCTTCAAGCCGTGCAATTGCGCGAAGCGCTCGAGATCCGGCCGGCGCGCCATGGTGCCGTCGTCGTTCAGGATCTCGACGATCACCGCGGCGGGCGCGAAGCCGCCGAGGCGCGCGAGATCGCAGCCCGCCTCGGTGTGTCCCGCGCGGGTCAGCACGCCGCCGGGCTGCGCCATCAGCGGGAAGATATGCCCCGGTTGGCGCAGATCCTCGGGACGCGCCTGCGGCGCCACCGCGGTGCGGATCGTGTGCGCGCGATCGTGCGCCGAGATCCCGGTGGTCACGCCCTCGGCCGCTTCGATGGACAGGGTGAAATTGGTGCGGTGAGCGCTGTCGGTGTCGCTGACCATCAGGGGCAGGCGCAGTTGCCGGCAACGCTCGCGCGTCAGGGTCAGGCAGATCAGCCCGCGGCCGAAGCGCGCCATGAAGTTCACGTCCTGAGGCCGCACGCACTCGGCCGCGATGATCAGATCGCCCTCGTTCTCGCGATCCTCGTCATCCATGATGACCGCCATCTTGCCGGCGCGGATGTCCTCGAGGATCTCGTCGATACCGCTCAATTCCATCATGCCTGGATCACTCCGCTGCTCGGTTCAACAGACGCTCGAGGTAGCGCGCGACGATGTCGATTTCGATGTTCACTGACGCTCCGATCGAAAGATCGCCGAAGGTCGTCGCCTCGCGGGTATGCGGGATGAGGTTGACGTCGAATCGCCGTCCCTCGGCCCGATTGACCGTGAGGCTCACCCCGTCCACCGTGATCGATCCCTTCGGCGCGACGAAGCGCGCGAGCTCGCCGGGAATCTCGAACTCGACCCGCCAGGAGCGCGCGTCCTCGCGCAGCGCGGCGACCGTCGCCACCGCATCCACGTGGCCGCTCACCCAATGTCCGCCGAGCGCATCGCCGACCCGCAAGCTCGGCTCCAGATTGACGCGCGATCCGGCGGCGAGCGAGCCCAGCGTGGTCTTGGCCAGGGTTTCGCGGGACACATCGGCTTCGAACCCCTCGCCGCTGCGCCCGGCCACGGTGAGACAGCCCCCTTGCACGCACACGCTGTCGCCGAGCGCGAGGCGGGCGGCGGCCAGCGTCGGCGCGGCGATCGCCAGGCGCACATCCCCGCCCAGCGCGGAGCTCGAGACCACGCGGCCGATGCCGATGACGATTCCCGTGAACATGCCCGATCCTTCCTAAGGGCGCAATACCAGGCGCAGGTCCGCGCCGATGCGCCGCACGTCGCGAAACTCGAGGCGCGCTACCGCCTCTGCGGCCTCCGCTGCGCGCAGCGCCGCGAGCGGCGCCGCGTCCATGCCGAGAAATCGCGGGGCGACATAGACGACCAGCTCGTCGACGAGCCGGTCCGCGAGGAACGAGGCCGCCAGCCTCGCTCCGCATTCGACCAGCAGCTCGTTGACCTCCCGCCGAGTCAGCTCCTCGAGTACCGCGCCGAGATCCAGACCGCGTGCCGAGCGTGGCACCCGCACCACTTCGGCGGCGCCGCCGAAGCTCCGCCCGTGATCCGCCGCGGCCATTACCAGCGCCCCCGGGCGCGCGAACAGGCGCGAATCGGGCGCACATGATAGCTCAGGATCGAGCAGCACCCGCAAAGGTTGACGTACCCAGGGACCGTAGGCCAGTCGCACGTCGAGCCGCGGATCGTCGCTGCGCACGGTCCCGGCGCCGGTCAGCACCGCGGAGCTGCGCGCCCGCAGCTCCTGCACGTCGGCGCGCGCGGCCTCGCCGGTGAGCCACAGCGGACCGCCGCCGGGCGGCGCCGTGCGTGCATCCAGGCTCATGGCGAGCTTCAGGCGCACGAACGGACGGCGGCGTTCGCAGCGGCTGAAGACCCCCGGATTCAGCTCCCGCGCCCCGGCCTCGCACACCCCCACCGTCACCGCGATCCCCGCGGCGCGTAATCGCCCGATGCCCGACCCGGCCACACGTGGATCGGGGTCGACGCTTGCGCACACCACTCGCGCCACGCCCGCCCCGATCAGTGCGTCGGCGCAGGGTGGCGTGCGGCCGAAGTGGCTGCAGGGCTCCAAGGTCACGTACGCCGTGGCACCTTGTGCCCGGCCGCCGGCGGCCGCGAGCGCACGCGCCTCGGCATGCCCCTCGCCGGCCCGTTCGTGCCAGCCCTCCGCGAGCACCCTGCCGTCGCGCACGAGCACGCAGCCTACGCGCGGATTCGGCTCCGTGGTGTACAGGCCGCGGGCGGCGAGCTCGAGCGCACGGCCCATGTACCGCTCGTCCTCTGGTGGGGTGTGCTCGTTCATCGGCCGCCGTCGCCGGGCTCCTCGCCCGGCAGCAACGGCAGCTGATCTTTGCTGGTATTGCGCCGGCGCCGATGGCGCCGCAGCTGATCGACCTCGGTGCGAAACGCCTCGATGTCCTGAAAGCTGCGATACACCGAGGCGAAGCGCACGTACGCCACTTCGTCCAGCAGCCGCAGCTCCTCCATCACCATCTCGCCGATGCTGCGCGCCGCGACCTCGCGCTCGCCGAGGCTGCGCAGCTTGTGGCAAATGCGCGCCACCGCCGCGTCCGTCGCCTCGCGCCCGACGGGACGCTTCTCGAGCGCCTTGAGCATGCCGACGAGCAGCTTGTGCGGATCGAAAGGCTCGCGACTGCGGTCGCCCTTCACCACCACCGGCAGCAACAGTTCGGCCTCTTCGAAAGTGGTGAAACGCTCGGCGCACGCCAGGCACTCGCGACGCCGGCGAATCTGCCGGCCCTCGCCGGCGAGTCGCGAATCGATGACCTTAGTCTCCGAGTGGGCGCAGAACGGGCAATGCATCGGGACTACCTGCGGCCGTCCCCCTGCCCGGCCGTGCCAGTCTAGCCATACACGGGGAACTGCCGGCAGATCTGCTCGACCTGCTGCCGGGCACGCTCCACTGCGGACTCGTCGCCCATGCGATCGAGCACGTCCGCGATCCAATTCGACAGCCGTTCGACCTCCGCCTCCTTGAATCCGCGGGTCGTCACCGCCGGCGTGCCGATGCGCAATCCGCTGCTCACCATCGGCGGCCGCGGATCGTTCGGCACCGCGTTCTTGTTCACGGTGATGTGCGCGCGGCCGAGCGCGGCGTCGGCATCCTTGCCGGTGATGTTCTTGTCGATCAGATCGACCAGGAACAGATGATTGTCCGTGCCGCCGGAGACGATCTTGTAGCCGCGCTGCTGCAGCACCCGCGTCATGGCCCGGGCATTGGCGAGTACCTGGCCCGAGTAAAGCTTGAACTCCGGCTGCAGAGCCTCCTGGAAGGCCACCGCTTTGGCGGCGATGACGTGCATCAGGGGGCCGCCCTGGGTTCCGGGGAACACCATGGAATTGAACTTCTTGTGCAGATCGGCGTTCGGGCGCGCGAGTATCAGTCCGCCGCGCGGCCCGCGCAGCGTCTTATGGGTGGTGGTGGTCACGACATCGGCATACGGCACGGGGTTCGGGTAGTGACCGGTGGCGACCAGGCCGGCGACGTGCGCCATGTCGACGTGGAACAACGCGCCGACCGAATCGGCGATGGCGCGGAATTTGGCCCAGTCGATCACGCGGGAGTAGGCCGAGAAGCCGGCGATGATGAGCTTCGGCTTGTGCTCGGTCGCCATTCGCTGCACCTGGTCGTAGTCGATCTCGCCGGTGTCCGCTTTGATGCCGTACTGCATCGCCCTGAACAGCTTGCCGGAGAAATTGACCTTCGCGCCGTGCGTCAGATGCCCGCCATGGTCCAGGCTCATGCCGAGAATCGGATCGCCCGGATTGAGCAACGCCAGATACACCGCTGCGTTCGCCTGCGAACCCGAGTGCGGCTGCACGTTCGCGTAATCCGCACCGAACAGCTGCTTGGCCCGGTCGATGGCCAGGCGCTCCGCCACGTCCACGAATTCGCATCCCCCGTAATAGCGCTTCCCGGGGTACCCTTCGGCGTACTTGTTGGTGAGCACCGTGCCCTGCGCCTCGAGCACCCGGGGACTCGCGTAGTTCTCCGAGGCGATCAATTCGATGTGATCCTCCTGGCGCCTGCGCTCGTCGGCTATCGCCTTCGCGAGTTCGGGATCGAATCCGGCAATAGTCATCTGGGAAGTGAACATCGGGGTCTCCGGGTGAACAGCCCTTAAGTGTAGCCCACGTACCGCCCAATCCCCAAGGCGCAGAGCTTCCGGCCGTGACAAGCCCCGGCGAGTCGCGGATAATCGCCAACTCCGCTTTACCGCCCGCGAAAGGTCATCGATGGCTCAGTTCATCTACACCATGAACCGGGTCGGCAAGGTCGTGCCGCCCAAGCGCATCATCCTGCGCGACATTTCCTTGAGCTTTTTCCCGGGCGCCAAAATCGGCGTCCTCGGCCTGAACGGCTCGGGCAAATCCACCTTGCTCAAGATCATGGCCGGAGTGGACAAGGACATCGAGGGCGAAGCGCGACCCCAGCCGGGAATCAAGATCGGCTATCTGCCGCAGGAGCCGCAGCTCGACGACGCGCAGACCGTGCGCCAGGCCGTGGGCGAAGGCGTGGGCGACGTGCAGCGGCTGCTCGACCGGTTCAACGCCGTGAGCGATCGCTTCGCCCTGCCCATGTCGGACGAGGAGATGACCAAGGCTCTCGAGGAACAGGCGAAACTCCAGGACCAGATCGACGCGGTCGGCGGCTGGGAGCTCGAGCGCAAGCTCGAAATCGCCGCTGACGCGCTGCGCCTGCCCCCTTGGGACGCGCTCATCGGCAAGCTCTCGGGCGG
>VFSW01003148.1_pt1 | contig 24739 bp, 29 predicted proteins | sample 5358111 | NCBI WGS metagenome assembly VFSW01 (sample SAMN11554181, study PRJNA540505) | mine drainage metagenome | isolation source: sediment from site ElyBrook_90M | place: USA: Ely Copper Mine, Vershire, VT | collected 2017
GTTGAGAGGGTAGGGTAGCATAATGGACATTTTTTTGAGCCGTTTAATTAATGGGGTTGAAGATTTTAAGGCCAATCCGTCGCGGGAAACCGCGTACTCGGTTAAATGCCGTCTTGAGACAGCAAGACGGGCAGGTCATGGTACTGAGGCAGAGGAAAAGGCGCTTATCGCCACTCTAGAGAAATACGGTTACACAAAACTGCTGAGCAACCGGCCTCATGCATCGCCGGATGCGAAACTCTTACAAGCAATTTTCGGAGTAAAATAATGGAAAAGCTCGCCTTCATCAGTCGGCACCAGCCGCCCACGGAGCAGGTTTCCATCGCTGCGACGATGGGCTATAAACTGGTTTGCGTGGGCGACCGTGATGCATTCACGCTCGACCCATCCGAGTTTAAGGATTTTTTCGGTGCCGTGGTGGTCCACCCGGCAGCAGCTTTGCGCCTGATCCGGCACATGCCGGTCGGGATTTTTGAAAACGGATTGCGGTCCGAGGAAGGCGGCAAGCCAACATTTTTCGCGAGGGCTCTCCACATGTACCCCGAATAATTTAGTCTTAATCCCTTCAATTCAGGGCTAATGTTTCTGACTTTCAGGATGCACATATCTTCGTGCATCTCCCCCAGCCAGGTCGGTGCTTTGTAAAGGGTCTGGGCGCGCCACCTTCGGCGCGCATGGTTGACAATCATCCAAGACCAGGCTATATTGTCCCGGTCTACTCCTTTCTCCTGCTGTAAATGCTCTCAAAGCCGGCCTCATCCACCGGCTTCTTTTTTTGCGCCAGTTTCGGAACTAAAAAAAGGTCTCACTTTTTTTCATAACCAAATCATGTTATAACCGCCTCAAATGGAGGACGGTTTATGACAGCACAACCCTACAGTAACAACCAGGTACGTTCAGACGGCGCGATTCCTGTCTACCAGGCATCGAGCTGGTGGCAGTCCATCACCACGGCGGGGATCTACGCTATACAGACAGGAACAGGATCAGTAGACGCTCTGATCGTCGGCACGACCGGCATGACAATCACTCTGTACGACAACACATCAGCAACAGGCACACCGATTATCACCATCACCCCGGCGCTTGGCTACACTCCGATCAGAGTCCAGTACCTGGCTGGCCTGTACGCGGTTGTGACGGGGACGGGTGCGATTACGGTCACGGGACGGTAGGCCATGAAAGCCGGTCAGATCGTTGATGTTGACATAGACAAGTTGATTCCCTACGTCAACAATGCGCGTACTCACTCAGACGATCAGGTTGCACAAATCGCAGCAAGCATTCAGGAGTTCGGGTTCAATAATCCGATTCTGACAGACGGAAAAAACGGCATCATTGCCGGGCATGGGCGGTTGGCTGCAGCGCGAAAACTCGGCCTGAAATCTGTGCCGGTCATCGAGCTGGCGCATTTGACCAAAGCGCAAAAGCGCGCCTACATCCTGGCGGATAACCGTCTTGCCATGAATGCCAATTGGGACACCGGCTTGCTCAAGGGCGAGCTTGACAGTCTGATTGAGGACGGTTTCAACCTCGACCTGCTTGGCTTCGATGAGGCAGAGATTGCAGAGATTATAGGAGCCGGAGAGCTTGAACAGGGGCTGACCGACCCGGACGATGCGCCGGAAGCGCCAGAAGAACCGATCACAAAGCCGGGCGATGTCTGGATTCTGGGCAACCACCGCCTTATGTGTGGGGACAGCACAAACATCGATGCGGTGGAAAGGCTCTGCAATGGCGATTTAGTTGATATGCTTTTAACTGATCCGCCTTACAATGTCGCTTATGAAGGCCAAACAAAAGAAGCACTCAAGATTCAAAATGATGCAATGAGCAATGATGCATTCCGTCAGTTTCTGCGTGATGCTTTTGTTTCGGCAAATTCAGTGATGAAACCAGGCGCAGTGTTTTATATTTGGCACGCTGATTTGGAAGGGCATAATTTTCGTGGGGCTTGCTTTGACGCAAATTGGAAAGTTCGCCAGTGTTTGATCTGGAAGAAAAACGGCATGGTTTTGGGGCGACAAGATTATCAATCGCGACATGAGCCTTGTCTTTATGGATGGAAAGAAGGTGCAGTCCACCTTTGGGCGGCAGATCGCAAGCAAACAACCATTCTTGAGTTTGATCGTCCTACCAGAAACGGCGAACACCCGACCATGAAACCTGTGGCGTTGTTTGAATATCAGATGTTAAACAACACCAATGGTGGAGATGTTGTCCTAGATCTTTTCGGCGGTTCAGGGACAACTCTGATTGCTGCAGAAAAGAACGGGCGCCATTCTCGCATAATGGAACTTGACCCCAAATACTGTGATGTTATCGTGAAGCGCTGGGAAGAATTTACCGGCAAAAAGGCGGTTCTTGAGGAGATAAAATCATGAGAGGCAAGAGATTGGTTCCGACCGATGACGAACGTCGGCAGGTCGCTGCAATGGCTGGATATGGCGTGCCTTTTGCCATGATCGCAAGCCTGATCCAAGGCGGCATTGATGAAGACACGCTAAACAAGCACTTCAAGGATGAACTGACACAAGGCAAGGCCCGAGCTTGCGCCAAAGTCGGTCAGTCGCTTTTCCAGAAATGCATGGACGGTGACACCACGGCGGCGATCTGGTGGACAAAGACCCAAATGGGGTGGAAGGACACAAGCCGCGACACTGATGGCTCTGACCAGCGAGTTACGATCACGGTCAAGGGCGGCCTTGAATGAGTATCTACCCGAACGACCAAGGCAATCCAGCCGGGGCGATGATGAACTGGATGGAGAGGTTGACCTGATCATGGCCGGACGGGATGTTGAGATCATCCTGCCGACCCTTCACGCAGGGCAGAAACGGATCTGGCAAAACAGGGCACGTTTTAACGTGGTTCGGTGCGGTCGGCGCTTTGGCAAAACCAAGATGATCACCACCCTGGCGGCATCGTCTGTGGTGCATGGCAATCAGGCGGGAACATTCGCGCCGGAGTACCGGCAGCTTGCAGAACCGTATTCTGAGCTTGCCAGTATCCTAGACCCAATCCGCAAATCATCAAGCAAGACGGACGGTACATTCATCGGTGTTACTGGTGGAAAGGCCGATTTTTGGACACTCAACGACAACCCGCTTGCAGGTCGTGGTCGAACCTATCACCGAATACTGATCGATGAGGCTGCCTTTACGAAATCGCCGCAGATGCTCGAAGAGATATGGCAGAAGGCGATCAAGCCGACGCTCTGGACAACTCAGGGGGATGTGTGGGTATTCAGTACCCCTATGGGTATCGATCCGCTGAACTTTTTCTATGCCTGCTGCCGGGATGAAGGCATGGGGTTCAAGGAACACTACGCGCCGACATCGGAAAATCCGCTTATCCCAATGGCCGAGCTTGAGCTTGAAAAAGCCAAGACGGATCCGCGCGTCTGGGCGCAGGAGTTCCTTGCCGAGTTCGTCGATTGGTCGGGTGATGCATTCTTTGACAAGTCAAAATGCCTTGGCTTGGACGGTCTTGGCGTGCCGTACCCAATCCATTGTGATACCGTTTTCGCCGTGCTGGATACGGCCATCAAGACAGGCAGGCAGCATGATGGTACGGCGGTCGGCTTCTTCGCGGTCAACACCCTTGGCACTCAGCAGCTCACCTTGCTGGATTGGGATATTGTCCAGGTCGAGGGCGCGCTTCTTGAGACCTGGCTTCCGACAATCTTTCAGCGCTTGGAAGAGCTTGCCCGGCAGACAGGCGCGCGAGGCGGTTCGGCAGGTGCATGGATTGAAGACAAGGCTTCGGGTACAATCCTTTTGCAGCAAGCCATACGGCGCAACTGGATGGCGCGGTCCATTGACAGCAAGTTGACCAGCTTAGGCAAAGACGAACGGGCAATATCGGTATCAGGGTATGTGCATCAGGGATTGTTCAAATTGTCGCAATATGCTTTTGACAAAACAGTTATATACAAGGGACGCTCTGAAAACTACTTCATGACGCAGTTTTTTGGGTATCGGATCGGGATTAAAGATCAGGCCGATGATCTGCTTGATGTCGGATGTTACGGTTTAGCTCTGTCATTCGGCAATAACGAGGGATATTAGCATGGCAACAGTTACTACGTTCGGGGCATCAGGCGCATCTAATGCCCTGCAATCGGCGTTCACGCTGGCCGACATCAACCCGGGCGATGATCCGAGTTATGAAGCCTGTAAGGCGGTCATGCTCTATCACCCGCTTGGCTTCAAAATGACGGAAACGCCGATTCGTCTGGCGCAGTCCATGCCGCGCGTGATCAGCATTCCGAACGGGCCAGAAGAACGGTTGAAAGAGGAGTTTGATCGGACGTGGAAGCGCCTCAAGATGACTCGGCTGATCCGGAACTGCATGAAACTGGCGCGAGGATATGGCATTGCATCGGTTGTCATGGGTACGGTTGGGCAGGACAGCAAGGACCCGGTTGACTGGGAGACCCTTTATCGGCAGGAGCTTTACTTCAACATTTTTGACCCGATCAACACAGCGGGAAGTTTGGTTCTGAATCAGGACCCGAATGCACCGGATTTTATGAAAAAACGCACCCCAATCCGGGCTAACGGCGTGGTCTATCATCCGTCCCGGTCGCTGGTGATGATGAACGAGGACCCGGTATACATTGCCTATTCCGTCTCTGCATTCGGATTTGTCGGGCGGTCAGTCTTTCAGCGAGCATGGTATCCGCTGAAATCGTACATCCAGACTATGTACACCGATGATCTGATCAGCCGAAAAGCTGGCGTACTGGTCGCCAAGATGAAGGCCCCCGGCAGCATTGTCAGCCAGGCTATGGCGAACCTGGCGAACTACAAGCGCCAGCTTGCACAGCAGGCCGAGACGGATAACGTTCTGGGCATCACAACCGATGAATCCATTGAATCGCTGAACCTCCAGAATATCGATGGTGCCGGAGAGTTTGCGCGTTCAAACATCCTGAAAAATATCGCAGTCGCAGCCGATATGCCAGCCGTTTTGCTCGATCAAGAAACGTTTGCCAGGGGCATGGCAGAAGGCAGCGAGGATATGAAGGCGGTTGCACAATGGATTGACACAGTACGCGAGGACATGGAACCGCTGTACGAATACTGTGACGACATTGTACAGCACATCGCATGGAATCCTGACTTTTACGCATCCATCCAGCGCGAGTTCCCGCAGTACAAGAATGTCCCGTATCAGCGTGCATTTGCCGATTGGCAACGCAATTTTATTGCAACGTGGCCAAGTTTCCTGCGCGAAGAGCCAAGCGAACTGGTCAAGGCTGAAGATGTGAAGCAGAAGGCGGTCCTTGCCATGCTGGAAGTTTTGCTGCCGCAACTCGACCCTGAAAACCGCGCCAGCCTGATCATGTGGGCGCAGGACAACTTCAATGCCAACAAGCAACTGTTCCAGACAGAGTTGCAACTTGACGCTGAACTGATCGAGGAATATGAGCCACCGCAGCCCATGCAGTCAATTGAGCCACCGCCACCGATGGGATCACGCTCATGAGATACGGCGATCTTAGGGCAGGCGCAAGTTACAACGAGGTTCTGACCGCAGCAGTTCAGGACTTCCGAGAACACGGCTATGATTCGCAGCAACGCCTCGATTTCTGGATGTATGAGTTGGCAGAGGCGGCAGAGCGCAGCCTTGTGCCTGAATCGGTTCTGGACCAGAACATCAAGTCGATTCTGAAAGCCAAGTTTGAACGGGCGGTCACCAAGGGCGGCATTCTGAAGTACCATCCCGGCGTGAAGAAGTATGACCTTGAGCGCATTGCTCCGCACCTTCGTGGCGAGTTGGATCAGCGCATTGTCGCATCGGCGCAGCTGATCAAGCTGAACCGTGAAGAGATGATCCAGCGCACGTTGCGCCGGTTCAGCGGCTGGTCAACCAGCATTCCGGTAGGCGGATCTGACACTGAAAGCCCGCTGGACATAAAAAAGGGCATGAAGCTGGCGGACATGTCATTCCTTGAACGGCGCGTGATGATTGATCAGGGACATAAGATGATTGCATCGTTAAATCAGATTGTTGCCAAGGACAACAATGCTCTGGCTGTGATCTGGCATTCGCACTGGCGAGACCCATCGTACAACTACCGTCCCGATCACAAGGACCGTGATGAGAAGGTCTATGCCATTAAGGACAACTGGGCGATTCAGAAGGGGCTGATGAAGCGGGGCAAAAATCCCTATTATGATGACATCACGCAGGTGGGGCAGGAAGTTTATTGCAGATGTTTCGCCCAATTCGTGTACTCACTCAACCGCCTGCCTGATGACATGCTGACCAAGGCAGGCGCAGAGGCTATAGGCAGATTTGGTATAAAGGCTTGACGTGTTATATTTTTTGGGGCTATGCTTGACAAAACCAAAGGTATTCACCAATGCCAGCAGTTTCAGAGAAACAGCGCAAAGCCATGTATGCAGCAGCCGAGGGGCATTCAACCCTTGGCATACCGCAGGCGGTCGGGCGCGAGTTTGTCAAGTCGGACGAAGCTGACGAACCCATTAAATCCGCTGGCATCGTTTACTGTACTCCTGAGAATAAAATCCTTCTGATCAAGCGCGGTGCTGAACAGGACCATTCTGGCGAGTGGGCGTTCCCTGGCGGTCATCTCAAAGACGATGAAGAGCCGAAAGCCGCAGCCATGCGCGAATTTGGGGAAGAGGTCGGAATTGATGTTTCTACCCCGGTGCTTATTGGTCAGTTCGGCAAGTTCGCGGCCTATCTCGAACATGGCGCAGAACTTGACGTAAAACCGTCTGATGAATCGGTGGACTACGGGTACTTTGACCCCAACGACCTGCCACAGCCGATGCACCCGCGCGCACTGGCGATCTTGCATTCAGACCTGATGCACAGGGCTGGCAAGAATGAAACTGAGATTGCAGAACTGATGGTTGTTGGATTGTTGCCTAGTCCGCAACAATACGCAAATACGGTGCTCTTCAAGATCCGCATCACCGGCACAGGCGTAGCCTACCGATCAGCCAATCAGGAGTTCACTTGGCGCTCGCCAAGCGACTATCTGACCCCTGATTTTGTCAAACGGTGCAACGGCCTGCCGGTGATTCTGGATCATCCGAAGAAGGGTTTGCTCAACGGCGAAGAGATCCGCAAGCGGATTATTGGAACCGTCCTGCTACCCTTCATTGATGGTGATTCTGTTATGGGGATTGCCAAGATTTATGACCTGGAAGCGGCTGATCTTATGGCCAGTGACCAGTTATCGACATCGCCTAGCTTCGCAACCGCTAGGGATGCAACTCTAGTACTGTCTGACGGTGAAGAATGTAACATTGAAGGCGCCCCTGTGGTGATTGATCATGTTGCAGTCTGCGCCGTTGGCGTATGGGACAAAGGCGGCGAGCCGACCGGTGTAGTAAAAAACGACAGTGAGGTGACCAAAATGACTGAAGAAGTCAAACCAGATGCAGCCGCAGAACTCCTAAAGGCGCTTGCGGACAGTGTAGGACAGATCATGACCCGGCTGGACAGCTTTGAAAAGAAGCTGGACAAGCTGAAAAAGAAATCTGATAAAGCCAAGAAGGACGAGATGCCGACCGCGCAGCTTGACGAAGGCAAGAAGGCTGACGGTGCAGAAGAGGAAAAGCGCGAGGAAGCCATTGAAGCCAAGGCTGATTCTGATTTGCGCGCACAGATTGAACTCATGAAGGCAGCACTGCCTCAAGCACTGTCTGACGCGGATCTGAATGCACTTTCTGACGCTCAGGTGAAGGCCGATTCCGTGTTCAACCGATTTGGTGACAAGGCTCCGCGCTACATGCAGGGCGAAACACCCGCACAGTATCGTCGCCGTGTCGCTGACAAACTCAAGGTTCACAGCAAGAAGTGGGGCGAGGTTGATCTTGCCGTTCTGCCTGATTCCGTTCTGGCGATTGCCGAGGGCGAGATTTATGCAGATGCCGTGACCGCCAGCCAGAGCAACTTTGCCGCTGAAGGCGAGAAACTTCGCAAGGTCGTTACCCGTTCTGAGGCTGGTCATACAGTCATCGAATGGCGTGGCAGTGACCCCTATCAGGCTTCCGGTGGCTTCCGGGCTAAACCCGCAGTCGTTCGCATCAATGCGAAAATGTAAGAGGTGATCCAAAATGGCAACTCCTAATGTTCAAATCAACCCGATGCAGACTACGAACGGATTTGGTCTGTTCCCTCTTACATCCGGTGGTTATATTCAGGGCTGGCAAGAGCCTGATCCCGCTGCCCGTTTCGCATTGCGCCAGGGCATTCTGTCGGCATCAGCCAGTCAGGTCATGATTCCCGGCGCTGCAATCAGTGTGGCGACAAACCCGAACAGCGGCACAACCGGCAATTTTCAGGGTGCTGGTTCGCTGGGCAATGTGATCAACTACGCAACGACCGCAGCAGGCATTCGTGGGTTCAGCGTATTCAATCAGGCATACGGCGGAATCATTACCCCGACCGCATCCGTTCCTGTTATGGGCAATGGCCAGTCGATCAACTACCTGCTGCTGGGCAGTGGCGCACGTGTGAATGTGGGCATTAGTGCAACTCTGGCGTCGACCTTCGCAGCCGGTGCCGACATCAGCACTCCAGTATCTTGGGATTTTACATCTCAGGAACTGGTGCCTTATGTCGCAGCTTACACCGCACAGACCATCACTGCTGCTAGTTGGACATCAGGCACTGCAACCTACACAATGGCGGCTGTTCCTTCTGGCATTGCTGTGGGTTCTCAAGTGTCCTTCGCTGGATTCACTCCGTCCGGATACAATGGCGACTACACAGTCACCGCGGTGACTGGTACGACCATCAGCGTAGCGATTGCAGTCAATCCCGGCACCGCTACCGTTCTGGGTACGCTGGCTGCTGGCGGCGGTGCGGTTAATGTTCAGATCCTGAATGTCAACATTGGCAATTCGCTGCAAGTGTATGCCGACAGTAACGGCCTGTACCAGTGGAACTCCACCGGTTCGTGCGCTCTGATTAAGATCTGAGGAGAATAGATCATGTTTGATTCACTGGTTATCACAAATCCCAGCTTCATCGAGCCGCAACTGTTGCTGCAGGTTTCGCAGCGTTCCGGCGCCTTTGAAGTTCTGCCGAAGGGCGACCTTCGTACCCGTCTGTCCACAGAAGACATGTTCGTTTACATCAAGACCCTGCAGATGCGCGCAGCCAACGAATCCGGTCAGGCTGTTGGTTCCCAGCTTTCTGGTCCAACGTTCGTGACGAAGTTGATCAGCACTCCGACCTATCTGGTGCGTTCACGGTCTGAGTACGATCACCACGACACTGCCAGCGCAGGAATGTGGGATGTGCCGCTTCCTGAAGCCTATCGGCGCGCCACTTGGCAGACTTTCGCACAGAATGCTCGTGATGCACTCCTGTACGGATTCAACCCCACCAATGGCGAGGGATTGCTGAACACGGCTGGTCTGACTTCGGTCAATCTGCCTGCTGACAGCAATGGGGCAACCACTTTCCGCACCTATGACAACGGTCAGATGGCCCTGTTCATGCTGCAGCAGATTGTTGCTACTCAGATTCGTCTGTTCCAAGGCGCGCAGGGCGGCAATAAGATCGTGGTGATTGGACCGCAGCGCATCCTTTCGTACATGATCAAGGCCAACATTGTGCAGCTCGTTCAGTTCCAGCGCGCAGGTGCCGGTACTGCTGCGACCGGTCAGGTTGTTGCCGAACAGCTTCAGTCGGTTGGTGACCGTGTGGTCTGGGCATTTGATGATACCCTGATCGGCAAAGGCGCCGGTGGTACGGATGCTATTCTGATTGTGATTCCCGAACTGGAAGATCAAGAGGACTGGTCAGGCCCGAACACCAATGCATTCCAAGGGCTGACACCCAGCCTGAGTGAATGCACCTTGCAGTACGCTGACATGATCGCACCGCGTGAAATCACTGTACCGGTTGCTGGTGGTGTGACGGATGTCCTGTATGAACGGCGTATCACGCCGGGAGGGGGCGTTCGTCCTGAAGCGATCACGCTGATTAACATGTCTTACTAATGACGGTTTAACGACCGTCCCGCCCAATTAGGAAGAACTGATCATGACTAAGATGTACATTGCAAATTGCACCAACTACCGGCAGGTTTTCTGCTACCGCATTCCCGGAGCTTCTGGCCGGGAGATGCACACCATTTTTGAGTTGACCATCCCACCGCGCGGGCAGGAGACTTTGCCGCATGACCTGCCAGCCAACGAGCTTGAGATGATTGCCGAGGCACACCAGATGTATGGACTGATCGAAGATCGGAAAGTACACAATGTGAAGGGATTTAACGGCATGATTTATAAGATCGGTTCGCCGGTTGACATGGAGCGCATCGAGCATGTGGCCAGCACTAACATGGAGCACCTTGAAAAAGAGGTGGACGAACGCATGAAGGTCCAGCTTGCCGCAGCCGATCATGCGATCAAGACGGAACTTGGTGAAGATGCCGGTTCGGTCAACCAGCTTGAGATTGTCGAAGTGATTGACGACACCAAGCCGGGTAGCCGGTCTAGTCGCAAGAGTGCGGTCATGGCTGGCAAGCAAGACAGGAAAGGACGGTAAATCATGACCCCATCGGCTGATCAGCTTGCAGCGTTCCAGACGTTCATCACGTCCACGATGGGGATTACCTCGACCTACTTATCACCGACTGATCCGATCATCACGACGAGCTTGAGCGTAGCGCTTGAGTTCGTGAACCTGGCGATCAATACGGTATCAAACACATTGTATAACCTGGCGCTCAACAACCTTGCAGGAGATTTTCTCCTGCAATGGGCGCAGGATCTGTCTGGACAGACGTTTTTCACGAATGCCCGGCAGAACTACGGAATTAACAACTTTGTCGCTGGCGTGGTGTCATCCACGTCTGACGAATCGACCAGTACGGCACTCAAGAACCCTGATTTTATGTCGGGGCTGACGCTGATGGATTTGCAGAACCTGAAAACTCCCTACGGTCGCCAGTATCTGATGATTGCACAGCAGTTCGGCCCATTGTGGGGGCTGACATGAAACTGAGTTTAGGCGTGTGGGATATACCCTATACAGACGTGGGGGCGAGCAATAAAGAGACTACTCACGAGGTGGCGCTTGGGCTTGAGCAGAAGTACCACGTCATGGAGAAGTTTGCCGAAATGCACATGAACGACATCAAGCATGCTCTTGGACTGGCCTTCACCGGCGCAATGGGAAACGTCTTGGCTGGTCAGGATCACATGGACGCATTAAAAGGTGCGTTCTTTGAATCATCGTCCGAGATCGGCAAGCAATTCAGCCAGTTCCTAGATAATAAAGAGCTTGACGGTGTTGTGGGTGGGGTACCCACCAAGGCGTCACTGATGGGCGTATCGCATCGGCACAAAGGCAAAGAAAAGCAAGGGCCGCGTCCATCCTTTGTTGATACTGGCACATATCAGGCTAGTTTCACGGTTGAGTTAAGCGAATGAGTACCGTAGCCGAATCCGCACAGTACGGCCAGCTTTTGGCAGGTACGCTTGATGCTGGCATCGGAACGATCAGCAATCAGCAGCAGATCACCTTCAACAAGTATTCCAACTTTGTCAGCCCGATTGACGGGCTGTCGTATTGGGTACTGGTTCCCAACACATCAATTAGTGTGCTGGGTTCATTGCACTTCTGGACGGAGCAACGCCAGGAACAAGACGCAACCTATGGGCGCAACCGGGTGACGTTCACTGCTGAATCTCCTATCAATGATTTTAATGCCATCTCGCCAACGACCATTTATGCGGCGAGTATGGGCGAGTTCTATTATGCGTTCAGCAGCAATAAGAACTTCTACGCTCAGTCGGATCTGTACCATTATCAGGGTGATGGTATTTACCCGCACATGCTGACGCAGTTAGTCACTAGCCAGAGTCTGATCAATAACACGGTTGTGAGTAACAGCCTGTCGATCTGGTTGTCGCTGGCATCGGGGGCAAGCGTGAGCATGTATCCTTCGTTCCTTGCGCCTTCGAACATAACAACGCCGTTCATCACGGTTCACATTGGTGATTCGGACACAACGCCAATGCAGCCGGTTCCGTTCTATGAGCCGCAGTTCCAGCTTAACGGCAGCGGCCAGCCCGTTGTGCCGCTTGTCATTCAGGGGCAGACGCATAACCAGCTTTGTCGAGATCGCGTTACCTTGACCTTCTGGGGCTTTACAAATCAGGCGGTCATAACATTTTTTGACTACCTGATGACCTACATGACCAATAATGACACTCTTGGATTGCTGGGCGAGCCGGTGATCAAGGACGCCAAGCGCACACAGCCGGAATTGCGGATTATCGGCCAGAAGAAATCCATGCTTATAGACGTGAGTTATTATCAAGCGTATGCTTATAACCAAGCTGTTCAGTTGATTTTATCAGCCCTACCATCAGTCGGAGTACAGTAAAATGCCTCAGTCACCCATTCAGGTTCAGAACGTTGAATCGCTGAACATTGCTTATAACATTGCTGCAGCCACCGTAGTCAAGGCAACCGGTGGACGGCTTGCGTATGCAACCGTGATCTCTGCCGGAACTACTCCCGGAACCGTGAACAATGTTGCCACTACTGCCGGTGCAGCCATTGACAATCAGGTTGCATCGCTTCCCAACACAGTCGGCGCAGTCGTTACATTGAACTGTCCGATGTCTGCAGGGATCGTGGTTGTTCCGGGTTCTGGTCAGGTTGTTTCGGTCGGCTACATCTGATAACGGGGAGTGATCCGTCATGGTCAATCCGATCACAGGTGTGCAGGTTAGCCAGACGCTGCCTCCTGCACCATCGACGCTGCAGCGAACTGGTGCGTTTATCTCGCAAGGCGCAACTACAAAGGCCTCCGGAACTCTGAACCTGATCACTCAGGTGGCAGATTTCACATCCATCACAACAGCGCCACAGGCCATTACATCGGCAACGTGGGCGACTAATACCGTAACAGTAACAACCGCAGCGCCGCATGGCTACCCGGTTGGTGCTGGCACCATTGAACTGACGATTGCCGGGTTTACACCAACGGGATATAACGGAACGTTTGCCTGCACGATCACCAGTACAACGCAGTTCACTTATGCACTGGCATCGAATCCCGGAACAGTAACAGTTGAGGGAACTGTGGTTGTTGCAGACGCTGCCCGTCTGGGAAATGACATAACCAACTTCTTTGCACAAGGTGCTGGCAATTCAGTGTATGTGCTGGAACTTGGGCCTGGCACAACTTCTGAAGGTGTTGCCACCCTGACAACCTTCTTGACCAACAACCCGGGTGTTGTGTATTCGTTCCTTGTGCCTCCGACTTGGGATTCAGAGCCAACGTTCCTGACTCTGATCGGTTCGTATGAATCCTTAACGGCTAAACTCTACTTCTTTGTCACAACCACGACCGGCACCTATACGCAATACACCGCCGCGGTGATGAAGGATGTTATGTGGATGGTGAATGCACCAACCGCACCGACGACCGAACCATCATCGATTGTGGTCATGTTCTGGCAGTGGCTGAACAACAATCCATCGTCAAGTAATCCAGTACCGCCGATGAATTTGCGGTATGTGTACGGACTGACACCCTGGACGGGATTGGGCAACAACGCAACTCTGACCGCTATTTATGCTGCAGGTGGCAACTATCTGTCTACCGGCGCAGAAGGCGGCATCAGTAACGTCATCATCAGGGGCGGATACACAGCCGACAAGCAGCAGGCCGGGTACTGGTATGCAGTAGATTGGGTTCAGATCAACCTTGATCTGTTTGTCTCAAATACTGTGATCAATGGATCACAGAACACTGGCGCGCCATTGTATTATAACCAGCAGGGCATCAATACCCTGCAGTCGGTCGCTGTTGCGGTCATGCAGAATGCACAGACGTAAGGCCTGAGTGTGTTCAACGTAATCACCACTCAGCTTTCTGCAGCGCAGTTTGCTGCAGCGTACAACGCTGGTCAGTTCATCGGCCAGACGGTCGTCAATGCTGATCCATTCCTGACTTATGCAGCGGAAAACCCAACGCATTACAAGATCGGACAGTATAACGGCATCAGCGTCCTGTTCACTCCGCAGCTTGGATTCGAGCAGATCCTGATTAACGTCAATGCCACGGAGGTTGTATAAAATGAGTAATCCATTGATTCAACAGGGTACACTCAACAAACTCCGGGCATCGATTCAGGTGCAGAGCAATGCAGCCCTGAACGTTGGAGCCGGGTATCTGGGCAAGGCTGGCATAAGCATAAGCATTGACGGCAACACGGTTACTCAGATCCCGACACAGGTAGGTCTGGTGCAGTCTCCTGAACCGTACACAGAAGTTACCATCACGGCGCACTTGCTCCGCACTCAGGGATTGTCTGCAGCCTATAAAGCGCAAATTGAAACCAATGCGGTTATTGGCAACATCGTTTTGCGTTCGGATTCGTCTGCATTCCCTGATTTTCAGGTTCTGAATGCAGCCATCATGAGCATTCGTGAAATGGCAATGTACGGATCTGATGCTGGCTTTGTGATCACCATGAAGGGTTACTGGAACGTCAATAGTGATCTGTGGAATCTGTAAATAAATCAGGAGTTCACCGCCCATGAACATTGATAAAAATCGCAACCTCGTTATCCCAATTCACCGGGATAATGGGGAAGTTCTGTATGTGCATTCGCTGCCGATCAGTCGAGAGATTTTTGAGGCATTTCACGGTGTTTTGTCCAAGGCATTCAGTGATCTGACCAACAACGGTATTAACATCGTGGCGTGTCTATCCACCGCCAGACTTGCCCTGATGGATGCAGCAAGGGAAATGAATGCGCTTGAACGGGTGCAGGCTGGCCTGATTGGTGAGATCCGGCGCATCAGTACCGTGATTTTTATCGGTACGGATGGGTGGGACAGCATCATGATGTCGGATGCGATCAAGCGAGGCATTTTGACCGAGGATGAAATAGACGAGGTTGAAAATGCTCTTGTTTTTTTTATCTTGAGTATGCGTCTCTTTTTGAAGGCGCAGCGCCCGATCATGATCGAGGCAATGACTTCTCTGACCGGTTATGTGATTACATCGTTTTCCAGTATGGAGTACATCGGTTCCTTGCCGACATCGACGCAGGGCGACAGTACGAAGGCAGCAGCGTCATCGATTGTGTGTTAGATTACAGCTCAACGGGAGGATTTGGCGCGTTTTGTGAGCGCCATAACCTGCCTTGGCATGAGGCGCAAGAGTTCCGTTATCGGTACATGAGGGGGATTCATGGCGGACTTTAAGTCGGTTATTGATATTGACGTCAATGACGATTCGTTCAAACAATTCAAGGCTATGTTTGACGGGTACATGACGAAACTCAAAGACCAAGGCGGGATCTGGAAGGATCAGAACAAAGCGCTTGAGCGCACCCAACAAATCATGGCTGCCATGAACTCCAAAATGGTCGAGGTCAACAAGACCATTGAGAGCGTCGGCAAAGGGCAGAAAAGTCTAAGTAACGAGATTGGTCGGTCTGGCAACGGCATGCACAAACTCAACAACGAGTCCAAAGGTGTAGCTAAAAACATCACCGAGGCAACAAAATCACTACTCAAGTGGACGGGCATTCTGTCTGGATTGGGTGGGCTTTTTATTGCTGGTGGACTGTTCGGCATTGATCGACTCGCAGCCAATGCAGCATCTCAGCAGCGCCAGGCATCCGGATTAGGCATGTCGGTTGGCGCAACCGAGGCATTCAAAACACGGTTTGGCGGCTTTGTTAACCCTGATGCGTTCGTCAATGCGGTCAATTCAGCCCAATTCGATCCTGCCCGGCAGAGCGTATTCCGGGCGCTTGGCATCAATGCACCGGGGCAGATGAATCCGGCAGATCTGAACATTGAAGTTCTGAAACGTTTGCGGCAAAAGTGGCAAGAAAACCCGTCCATGCACAATCCTATGTGGATGCGCGCACTAGGTCTGGAATCATTGGGTATTGATTTTCAGGACTGGCGCAGAATCGGCACATCACCGGACTTCGGCTATGAAATGGGCCAATACCAGAAGGACAAGAGCGCGCTTAATGTCAGTCCTGGGCTTGGCATTGGCTGGAAGCACTTTTCCGAGAACATGACTGTTCAGGGTATGGAGTTCATCAACGTATTCAAGCGCGCACTGATCGGACTTGCAGGGCCATTGACCAACCTATCTTCTGCCATTGTGAAGGCTACCAGTAAAATCATGTCCAGCCCGTTCATGAAGTCCATGATCGGCGGTCTGGCATCGGGCATTCAGTCGGCTGCATCGTATATATCAGGGCCTGACTTTCAGGATGACATGGAAGATGTGCTGTCTATTCTGAAGGATATTTTTGACGTACTCGCCAAGGCATTTAAGTGGATCATGCCGGAAAATTTTGCTACCACATCCGGGGCAATTGCAGGCATGGCGGCCAAATACAACAACCCGGCACTGGTAAAAGAACTGCAGGCGATTCGCCATGCCCACCGAGGACAGGCAGACCTTGGTGTTGATCGCGCCTTGTCTATGGCGGTCAATCCTGGGAAGGTCGATTTTACAAGCCGATTCTCAGGCGTAAAAAATGCGGCTGCTATTCTTGAGTATTTTCAGCAGCGTGGATTCACGCCTGATCAGTCGGTGCAACTGTATGAAGGGCATTACAAGTTCAAGAACAAGGCACAAAAAAGCATGCTGACACCCTACCAGTACTCGCAGCAGTTCACGCCGAGTAACGTCATTATCTACGATCAGACGGGCGCAGGTGTCGGTGTGTCGGTAAACGGAGTGGCGCATCAATGAGTGGCGTGACGACTGTAATTCGGGATACGTACCGGCTGGCTTATGAAATATCGCCCATTGTGCTTCGTAACGGCATCGCCAACTTCATACCAGGTGGATTCCTTCCGATTGTTGCTCTGACAGAAACCGAAAGTCTGGCGATCAATTTACTGAATGGTCAGTTTACCCTGACCAATCTTGATGCGTATTTTGCCCATTGGGAAGCAACGCCAGGCACACAGCTTGAGAACTGGCAGATCGGACAGTACCCTTTCGCTAATCAAACGGTTGCAGCCAATGCAGTGATTCAGCAGCCGCTTAACATCAGCATGATTATGAAATGCCCGGTCAAAGGCAAGGGCGGTTATGCCGCACGACTGGCAACAATGACACTGTTCAAGATGGCGCTTGATAAACACATTTCATCGGGTGGGTGGTTCGATATTGCTACGCCGACATGGATTTACACCGGGTGCCTGCTGTTGAGTATGTCTGATGCAACCAGTGGCGGGACAGAGCAAAAGCAAATCGAGTGGCGCTTTGACTTCCAGCAGCCTTTAATCTCCGGCTCTCAGGCAGTCCAGGTTGCTAACAGCACCATGCAGAAAGTTACTTCGGGGCTTCCGCTATGACGCCATATCTTTTTGCACCATCGACAACGGCTAATTTTCAGTTCCAGCCTACACTGGACGGTCAGATCTTCAATGTCATCACAACGTGGAATCTGTTCGGTTCACGGTGGTACATCAACATCCTGACGCTTGCCGGTGATCTGGTATATTGCATGCCCCTGATCGGTTCTCCACCAGGATACAACATCAGTCTGTTGCCTCCGCTGAATCCGTACACTGGTGCGCCTTGGACAAGCACGATGATCTTTAATAATTCGCTGCAGCAGTTCGAGGTGACGCCGTGAGGTATTACAAGATTGTCGTGTCCGACCCGGCTGGCATCAAGCCTCCGAGGACATGGACGAGCTTAAATACCAACGGCACGACCAACACAGCCGCGCAGAATGTCGAGTTTGATATACCGCTATCAACGTTCGCCACACCAGCATCAGCGGCCTATGTGCGGATCTGGGGAGTGTCGCTTGCCGACATTGGTCAGGCATCCGATTTTAATAACATGGATATTGCGGTTTATGGCGGCATGGCAAAAGGTTTGCCATTAGCCAACCCAAGTCAGAACGGTTTACTGGTTCAGGGTACGATCCTGCAAGCATTCGGGAACTGGATCGGCACACAACAGACACTCGACTTTGAGATCATGCCGCAAACCAGCCCACAGAATATTACATTGACGTGGCGCAAAGGAACCGAACTGATCCCAGCCATTCAGCAAACGCTGACAAACTCATTCAAGGGCTATACGCTCGACACATCCGGAGTGGTCGAGCAAAGCGGGTTTATTCTGACCGAGGATCAGATCGGCTATTTTGACAACATCGCACAGTTCGCAACATGGATCAAACAGGTATCCGCATTCATCAAGCCGGTTCTGCCTGCCAATGGGGTGCCGTATTCTGGCCTTGATGTCATGGTGCATAACAACAAACTGATCCTGTTGGATAACTCCGGCGTAAACGTCAAAACACCAAGGCAAATCAACTTTCAGGATCTGATTGGCCAGCCTACTTGGATCGGTCTGTATCAGTTGCAGTTTAACTGCATCATGCGTGCAGATTTAAGTCTTGGCGATTTCATCCTTATGCCAAAGGCGGTATTCACGACCACGCAGGCCAGCTATAGTCAGTATCGCCAGCGGTCGGCTTTTCAGGGCGTGTTCCAAATCCTCGGCGATAAATCCATCATTCGGCATGTGGGGAATTTCCGGGCGCCCAACGGTGAATCATGGGTCACGACCATCAATGCTGTCCAGATTTTCACCAAACCGCCACAGGTTGATCTGATCGGTTCGTCAAGCACATCCTTTGCCGGGAGCGTTGCATGAGCGATCATCTTAAACTACCGCTTATGCAGACACTGCAGACGTCTATTGATGTGCGGGTTCAGAACGCCATGCAACTGCTGGGAAAATCGCTTCCTTGTTCGGTGGTGGCAGTTACAGGCACGATTGTAACGGTTTCATTCAATGTCAATCTGCCGTGGACATTGCCACAGGTCACCATACCGGTGGTCGGCTGGCAGTACTTCAGGGCGCCCATTCAGGTCGGTGATGAAGGATATGCTGTTCCTGCTGATGTGAGTGTCGGGCAGATCAGTGGCCTGGGGTCTGGGACTGCATCAGACAAGTTATTGCCTGCCAATCTATCGGCACTGGTTTTTATGCCGATTGGCAATAAAAACTGGCAGAGCGTGGACGGCAATGCTGCAACCATCTACGGGCCGAACGGCGTAGTTCTGAGAGATACCGCATCCAATACGGTGGTAACGCTCACGCCAAGTCAGATCACGATTGACCGGGCAGGGACAACCATCACCATTAACGGATCAAGCGTCACGGTCAACACATCAACGGTGACAATCAACGCCAGTTCAACCGCCACGATTGCAGCACCATCGATTGACCTGAATGGCAATGTTACGATTGCCGGAACACTCAGTCAGACCGGTGGAGGAACTGCAACCTTCAGCGGTGCAATTACGGCCACAGGTCAGGTGACTGGCAGCGGCATCCCGTTATCAACACACGTTCATACCGGCGTGACAACCGGTTCTAGCGACACAGGAGGGCCGATCCCATGAGGACTTATGGCCGAGATGCAAACGGCAATTGGATCGAGGTTCAGACCGCTGCCAATGGCGACAATTCTGAGGTCTGGCTGACAACTTTTGCTCAGGCGCTCAAGCTCAATCTGGGAGAATCGCCATTCTGGGGCAATTACGGCATTCCGTCCCAGGCGAGCATTCAGAGTCAAACCGCACCTGATTATTATGTCGCACTCATGCAACAGGCATTTTCGTCTTATTTTGTGGCGCTTTCGACGCAAAGAACTAGCGGTTCTAACGGCCAGCCTATTTACAACATTTTAGCTATATTGAATAATGGTGCAATCATCACCGCCGAGGTGCCGACATGACATTGCCCATTGTCATGACATCAACCGGGCTGCAACCGCAGTCACCCACAGATCTGCAGACGCAGATCATTAGCGAAGCAACGGCACTTGTTCCTGATTTGACAACGGTACTTCCTGGCTCACTGATTGAGGATCTGTCCAGCACAGGAACTGGTGTCGCGGTTGTATGCGATCAGGCGGTTGTTGAGGCGGTCAACAATGTCACGCCATTGGGTGCCAATCAGTTCATCCTGAATGCCCAAGGCCAGATCTATGGTGTACAGCAGGGATTGCCCACGAACACATCCGTTTATGTGGTATTCACCGGAACGGTAGGGTTTGTCATCAATCCGGGCTTCACCGTATCAGACGGAACATATCAGTACACTGTTCAGGACGGTGGCATTATTCAGACGGGTGGAACAAGCGCAGCGCTTTATTGCGTGGCGGTTCAGTCTGGATCTTGGGCAGTTCCGGTCAATACGGTCACAACCCTGATCACCAGTGTCCCGACCGGGATAACGCTTTCCGTCACAAACCCGAACACAGGCACACCGGGAACAACGGCTGAATCCGTCGATAGTTACCGGGCGCGTGTTATGCAGGCCGGCATGTCGGTAAGCAACGGCATGACCACAACCACGAAAAGCCTGATTCAGAACGTGTCCGGAGTTCAGGCAAGGCTTGTGAGCGTTCAGCAGGCCAGCAGCCAGTGGAAGATCATTGCGGGTGGCGGCGATCCGTATGCAGTCGCTTATGCGATTTTTAAGGGCATGGGCGACATATCGGTGCTGACGGGGTCATTGACCGGTTCACGGAACGTTACCGTAAACATTCAGGATTATCCGGACACCTATTCAGTAGTCTTTGTCAACCCACCGCTGCAGACAGTGACAATCAGCTGCACATGGAACACCATCGCCAGTAACTACATCAGTTCGACCGCAGTAGCTGCTGCTGTTCAGCCGGCGCTTGTTTCTTATATCAACTCCATTTCAGTCGGCAATCCGATCAACCAGTTTGAACTGCAGGCTACATTCCAAGAAGCAACGGCAACACTGATCCCTACAGCACTTTTGACGCGCATGGTCTTTGATGTGTATATCAATGGCGTATTGACGCCACCAACGTCCGGCACTGGTGTGATTGCTGGCGATCCTGAAAGTTATTTTTATGCCACCACCGGCGGCATAACCGTGACGCAGGGTTGACGACATGGCCTATACGCTGGCGCCACCGCTTGCTGCGTACGTCTATCAGCAGTATTCAGACAGTGATGAAGTGTCGGCCTTTTTTATCGCCCTGAACAATCTTTGCCAGTCCGACTATGTGGATTTTTTCAACACTACGGATCTGGCTATTTACACCGAGGACACCATCAGCGGTGCATTGTTGGATTGGACGGCCCAAGGCATTTACGGCATGACGCGGCCCATTATACCGACCGGCAATGCTTATGATCTGGGAGCATACAATACCATCGTTTATAACGGCGATCCGTTCAATTTTTCGGCAAATTCCGGTCAGGTTTCGTATGTTCAACTGTCTGATGATTTTTTCAAACGATGCATGACGTGGAACTTTTACAAAGGCGATGGGAATAACTTTTCATTCACCTGGCTGAAAAAGCGCGTAGCTCGCTGGCTCAACGGCGTCAATGGCACAGCACCATTGATTGATCAAACGCATGCAATCAGCGTCAACGACATCGGCAACCGCACCATTCAGATTGTGATTAACACGTCAAAAGTTCTGATCACGGCTGGCGCATACGGCAATACATTCCTTGGGAATGTTGAACTTCCCAATTATTATGCCACCGCATCGCAGACGTTCCCGATCAACTTCACGGCGGCACTGGCGCAGACACTGCAAATGCTGATCAAGGCGCAGATCCTGCAACTGCCATTCATGTACACTTTTGAGGTGGTCGTGCAATGAGTTACACACAAACTCTACTTTTTTCAAATAATGCCAGCACAACGCTGGCGACCAACCTTTCATCGACCGCAACCACCCTGACGGTTGCCGCTGGTGCAGGTGCGTTGTTTCCAAGCCCAACATCCGGTCAGGCATTTACCCTGACGCTGATTGACGCAGCCACGCAGACCAAGACAGAAGTCATGATTTGCACTGCCGTATCGGGGGATACTCTGACGGTTGTCCGAGGCCAGGAAGGAACTACGGCGCAAACTTGGCTTGCTGGTGATTACGCAAAGAACTTGCTCACAGCAGGAACAGCACAAGCATTTGCTCAGTCAATCCTTTTGCCGACCATTTATGCCCTGATCGGTGGTAGTTCGGCTCATGCCTTCCTGGTGGCCAATTCAACGGCATCCACGCAGCAGGCAGTACCCAGAGCGCAGGCCGATACTCTTTATCAGCCAGTAGGAAGCTACCAGCCTGCAGGGAGTTATGCGGCGCTTAATGGCAGCGCATCGCAAGTGTTCAATGTCGCCAATGCAGTAACCAGCACTGAAGCGGTGGCGCTTGGGCAGTCAACCGCCAGCAGTACAATCCATGCTTCAACAGGGCATAACGTTGGAAATGTTTACACAAACTTAACAGGAAAAATGCTTATTGTTCAAGTCACTGCTTCAAATGGAACAGGAGTTGCAATTTATGGATATATAAACGGAGTCAATGTTGCATCGAACTCAGTCACTAACGCTGGTCCGCCTTGTAATCTCGTGCTTTTTGTTCCAAATGGTTCTACTTATGAAGTAACAATTTCTGGTGGTTCAGTGTCTGAATGGATTGAAATTTATTAATTAAGAGGCAAAAAAATGACCTATCAGTTCATTTTCGGCAATCAGCAAAGCAAGAGCAACCTTGCTTTATCCATCAGCAGCACAGCAACCAGCTTGAGCGTGTCGCCGGGTACGGGAATAAACTTTCCAACGCCAACGTCTGGCGAGGCTTTTGCCATCACCATGATTGATGCGGCCACCGGAACAAAAACAGAAACGATGTATGTCACGGCTGTTTCTGCCGACAATTTCACGGTCGTTCGCGGTCAGGAAAGCACAACCGCGCAAGCATGGACAAGTGGCGATTACGTCAATGCGTTTGTAACGGCTGGTGGACTGCAGTCGTTTGTGCCAATGTCCAGCTTCACATCCAGCCTTGGGTCAGTTGTAACATCTGTTGCAGCCATTCGCACGACATCCAAACTTGCTTACACCAACACATTCGCTACCGGACACAGCACAGAGCTGGATGGAGGCGGTGGACCGTACAGTTACAACGCTTCGGATACATCCAGCGGAGCGCGCATTACCGGAACAGTTGCTCCGATTGCTGCCACTGCTGCCCCTACGCTGGCAAGCTCGGCAGGTGGGACTCTTGCGGCAACAACGTACTACGTTAAAGTAACGTATGTTACCTCCGCCGGAGAGACTGTAGCGTCAACAGAGGCAAGCCTTGCTGTTGCGGCCAATAATGTTCTTGTGGTGGATAGTCCTGCGACACTAGCAGGGGCTACAGGATGGAATGCGTACGTATCAACATCGACAGGCACAGAAACCAAGCAGAACAGCGCATCAATTGCCATTGGCACGAACTGGACAGAACCTGTGGGCGGCTTGATTTCCAGCACAACAGCACCGGTAACAAGCACTGCGGGGTCAGAACTAACCGTCACCTCAGTTGTTGACGGAACGATAGCCATTGGCCAAGCCATCAATCTATCTAGCTCAGGCGCAACGCTGGCTTATATCACCGCAGGCAGCGGCACTAGCTGGACGTTGAGCGCGAGCCGGAGCTATGCAACCACAACGGCATTCACCTGCGACAATAACGGCTCTGTGATTGTTGCTGCTGACGGGGGAAGATGGTGGCTGAATGTTACAGAATATAACGTCAAGCAGTTTGGTGCTAAAGGTGACAATGTTACCGACGATTATTGGCCTGTTCAAAATGCGCTTAACTACGTGGGGGTTATAGGAGGCGGAACGGTCAAACTTGTCAACACCGGAACCGATTACTTAATATCAACCGGACTTACCTTGCCGAGCTTCGTCACCCTCGAAGGGATTGCATTTAGCAATTACCCGTATGCAGGCAACCCGTCTGGTATTTCGGCAAGCTTCACAAATCTAAACCAGTGGGCTATTCAACCCGCCACAACATCGGGGGGTGCCGCAATCCCCTATAACACCATCGTCACATCTTTACCTTCGGGAGCAACTTATAACTGTGGGGTAAAGAATCTTCAACTCAATGTGGCGTCAGGCGCAGGAGTTCCTTATGGGGCTATTCGAATGCATGGGTGCCCTGGTTCGGTTGTAGACCATGTATCATCAAACGGGTTTGGAACAGGCCTATTTGTCAACACATGCTTTGGCGGTAGGTATGTCTATCACGGCATCAGCCTGTATTACGGTTTTATTGGTCTTGGGGTTAATGCTAGTTATCTTGATATATACGCAACTCAGACAAGTCCAGTATCTAACACCGTCCCATCAGCATACCAATCTCCTTTTATGCAGGGGCTTTCAGGGCAGTTTACAACGATATATAAACTTGCGAACGATTACACATCGGATTCCGTTGGGTTTATCCTTGGCGGTTTGAGTTCGTATGAATCAGTCGGAAATGTAGTTAAATGTACGCTAGAACAGTGGAACGTCGAGTCGTTGTTTTTATATTCCGTAGGAACAACTATTGATTATTATTCGGAGGCAATAACGTCCTCTTATGTCATTGTCTCTGCACAGAGCAAAAACAATTTCACGTCCCTACATTGCTACCAGACGGGGACAGGAGCCTGCTTTGATCTTGGGAATTACGAAGGCAGCCAGTTCAACCTAAATGGAATAACATCTGTTGGCGGTTACGGGACAGGTCCGTATCTTGATTTTACTTCGCAAGTCACGTTGACAGGCTCCGGCGTATCACCTACATCTTTCGGTCCTGCCACACCACAATGGAACATTTTTTATCCTAACGCCACCGGAGCATGGGAGAACCCAACTTTTTCGGG
>VFSW01003149.1_pt1 | contig 24732 bp, 26 predicted proteins | sample 5358111 | NCBI WGS metagenome assembly VFSW01 (sample SAMN11554181, study PRJNA540505) | mine drainage metagenome | isolation source: sediment from site ElyBrook_90M | place: USA: Ely Copper Mine, Vershire, VT | collected 2017
TGCCATACACTTTGATTATCTCAAAGTGTCGCACTTACTTGTTGAACTAACTAAAGTGAGCGCTCCGGGCCTCCGCCAGCTGGCGGACAAGTCTTATTTTGACGAGCGAGGAGCAAGATAAGAGCTTTGTTCTTATATTCTCCGAGCAATGTCAAAAGAGCGGAGCTCTACGCACTTTTACCATCGTGCCGGATTCGCTCTTTGAGTTGTAAGTTCCCCAGGCGAGGTCTATACTTTAAACCATAAAGTCGATGCAAAATATCCAAATATTACACATCAATGAATCCAACCATCCTAGCAGTAGGGGCGGCAGTTTTAGGCCTGATTGTCGGTTACGTGGCGCGCGTCGCGGCGGCCAAACGCCTGCAAAGCTCTCTGGAGAAGCAGGCGGAGAAGGAACTAGAAGAGGCTAAATCAAAGGCAAAAGAGGTAGTCGTCGCGGCCAAGGACGAGGCGACCTCCATCATCGCCGACGCCCAAAAGGAGGAGAAGGAACGCAAACAAGAATTGCGCCAGCTGGAAGAGCGCCTCATTAAAAAGGAGGACAATCTGGATGCGCGCGCCCACGACCTGGACAAGACGGTCGCGAACCTGGAAACGAAGGAGGGCGCCATCAAGGAACGCGAATCCCAAGTCGGAGAGCTGCACGAAAAAACGGTCAAGGAATTGGAACGCATCGCCGGGCTCACGCGCGACGAGGCCAAAAAGGCCATTTTGGACGAGCTCCAGACTTCATACCGCAGCGAACTCGCCGATGCCATGGCGCGCTTGGAACGGGAACGCGAAGACAACATCGAGGCGAAGAGCATGGAGGTCCTGACGACCGCCATCCAACGCTACGCCCGGAACGGCATCGCCGACATCACGACGAGCGTCGTGAACTTGCCCGACGAGGAACTGAAAGCGAAGATTATCGGCCGCGAAGGCCGCAACATCCGCGCCTTTGAACGCCTGACCGGCGTGGAGGTCATCGTGGACGAAACGCCGGAGAGCGTCATCCTCTCTTCGTTTGACCCGATGCGGCGCGAGCTCGCCAAGATGGCGCTGGAAAAACTTTTGAAGGACGGCCGCATCCAGCCGGCAAAGATAGAGGAAAAGGTAGAAGAGGCCCGGCAGGAACTGGAAGCCCGCATTCAAAAGATCGGCGAAGAGGCGGCTTACGAAGTCGGCATCACCGGATTACCGAAAGAGATACTGTATCTCGTCGGCCGGCTGCACTTCCGCACGAGCTACGGCCAGAATGTCCTTACCCACTCCATAGAAATGGCTCATATCGCCGGCATGATTGCCGGAGAGCTACACCTGAACGTGGACGTGACGAAGCGGGGGGCCTTGCTCCATGACATCGGCAAAGCCGTGGACCACGAGGTGGAGGGCACTCACGTGGAAATCGGCCGCAAGCTCCTAAAGAAATACAACATTCCGGACGACGTCATCCACGCGATGGAGTCGCACCACGAAGAATATCCTTACGCCACGCCGGAGGCCTACGTTGTTACGGCCGCGGACGCCATCTCGGCCGCCCGGCCGGGGGCGCGGCGGGATACTCTGGAAAAGTACGTTAAGCGCCTGGAAGACATTGAAAAAGCGGTCAACGGCTTTGACGGCGTTAAGCAGTCCTACGCCGTTTCGGCCGGCCGCGAGGTGCGGGTCTTTGTCGTGCCAGAAAAGATAGACGACTTCGGCGCCCTGGAACTCGCCAAAAAGATAGCTCAGAAAATCCAAAACGACGTCCAATATCCAGGCGAGATAAAAGTGACGGTGATTCGGGAGGTGAAAGCCGTGGAATACGCGAGATAGGGAGTGATTATTACTCTCGAGAACCGGGTGTCGGCTCGCTCCAGCGGCTCGCCGCACCCTGCACTCTCGCCCCGGCGTCCGCCCTACCGGCGGAACCGAGCCGTCGGGGCTCCGAGAGCTTCTCTTAAGCAATAATCGCTCCCTATGAGTGGACGGTTGATAAAAGGTAGTAAAACTGAGGGGAATTTGGTATAATGCCGATAATCAATCAAAGGTCGGAGAAATCGGATAAAAACAATAACCTTATGAAAAAGGATGGATTGGTGGAAGCGGTCATAAAAGAGGCCGGCACCGAGACGAAAAAACAGGCCCAGCAGGCCGTGGAAGCCGTTTTTGACGCGATAGTAAAGACGCTTTCCCGCGGCGAAGAGGTGGCCATCGCTGGATTCGGCACGTTCCGCGTAGTGAAGCGCGCCGCCAGAATGGGCGTTAACCCCAAAACCGGCGAAAAAATCCAGATCGCGGCTTCAACGAAACCGAAATTCCGCGCTGGGAAGCTCTTGAAGGAGGCAGTAAAGTAGAAAGCGCAGCTCTCGAGAGTCGCGTATGCACAAACAAAAACCCGCCTTTTCGCCAGTTGGCGAAGGCGGGTTTTTGCTTTTATTAACTAGCTCAGCAACTGCCTCACTAAATTGCTGATATCAATAAAGTCCTGATAGGCGCCTCGGATTTTGTCCAAGGACGCTTTTATCAGTCCTTTGATTGATATCGGGTTTGAAACGGTCGCGGGCGTGGACGTCGCGGTTGACGTCGCGCTCGCTCCAGTGGAAGTGGCGGTAGTGCTGGCCGAATCATCGGCCGAACTCGTGGCCGTCAGGTTCAACGGCGCCACATTCAATGAAATGCTGGAACTCGCGGTACTGGATGCCTCATCGGCCGCGGCCGTAGTTGACGCGTTCTGCGTGGATGTCGCATTCACGTAAAGCGAGAGGAAGAGCTCAGCGGATTGCCGGTTTAACCTATCCGCAGCCACAATGGAGCTTGAGGCGTCGCTCAAACTGCTTTTAATGTCCTTGGAGCCGGAGATGGCCGGAATGCCGAGGCCCCCAATGTCGCTCACGATCTTGCCATACCGCGTCTGAGCCACCTGAATGGCGCTCGCTTCCTGCTTCACGAGCAGGAAATCCTGGACCGCTCCGATGAGCGGCAGATACTCCGTGTCGCGCCAGGTTTTGAAATCGGCCGCAATTTGCTTCACGTCGCTTTCCGTAAGGGCCGTTGAGGTGCTGAGAAGCTGGCTTTCCGAATCGTAATACGAAAGGAACTGGCTCAGGGTGTTCAACGTCGCCGCCTTCCAGCCGTCATAGGCCTTGTCCTTGCCGGCATTAATGAGCTTCAGTTCGTAGTCCTTGGTCTCGCTCTCCTGGAGCGCGAGGACTTGATTCATGGCCGCAATGCGCAAAGAGACGTCGTTTGCGTTGCCGGTATCCTTGGCAGAGATGAGGTTATCTATCGCCGTTTGAGCGTCCTCTAAAATGCTCGGCGTGGAAGTGCCGGGGGCAGTCTGGGCAAAGGCGGCAGAAACGGCAAGGAGCGAGCTGCTCGCCAAGATTAAAATAAATGTGATAAATTTTTTCGTCATATTTTTATTCGGCGGCCTGGTTCAAAAGCGCGTCTATTTGCGGGTTGCTTGCGGGAACCGCCGTCGGGTCAACGCTTGAGCTCTCCGACTGCAAGACGGCCGGATTCAAATGATTCAGCTTGTTGTTCGTTATCTCGGTCAAGGCCGAGGAAATGGTCTGATTAACGTTTTGATTATAGGTTATCTGCTGGAGTTCAATATTGACGCTCAAATTATTGAATTCGTTGGAGAGCGCTTCGGCGCTCGCGATGGGGACCGTTTTGGGCAAGCCCGGCAGAATAATCGCAACGAATAGGACCGCGACCACGGCTAGACCGCCGAAGGCGAGCTTGGTCCAGCCAAAGAACGCCGGCCAGGCCCTCTCCGCCGCCGGGGCCGCCAGAATGATACGCCGCGTGCGCGCCGAAAAACCGGCGTCGGGCGCGATCTTTTTCAGGCTCTTCAATTGTTCCAAAATATCCTGGTTCATTTTTACGATCCTTCAATGGACTTCTTTAACTGTTTCAAGGCGCGGTGCTGGATCACCCTGATCGCGCCCTCGCTTTTTTGGAGCGCGGCGGCGATCTCGCGGTTCGTGAGATCTTCCACGAACTTCATGATGAGCACGTCCTGGTAGGCCGGCTCCAGCTTGGCGAGATGGACCCGAATCTCCGCCGCAGCGAAACCGGCATCCAATCTTTCCCCCACATCCGACCTTTCGGCAAAGACCTCCTCCGGCACCATGTCCAAACTGACGTTCTTTTTCGCGGTGCGGTAGCGGTCTATTACGGCGTTCCGGGCGATGCGATACAGCCAGCTTGTGAAGGGAAACCCCTTGAACTCATAATGGCCGACGTTGCGCCAGGCGCTCAGAAAGACCTCGTGGGTCAAGTCCTCGGCTTCGCCTTTGGCGCCGCCGACCTTGAGCAGTATGAATCTGTAAATAGCCGGAAGATGTCGGTCATAAAGGACGCCAAAAGCGGCGCTATCGCCCTTTTTCGCCCTTAAAACCAGTTCACGTTCATCTTCCATAAGCTAAAACGATGAAAATCACGCTTTGTTTCTATCTATAGACTATAAAGCGTAACGCGGTGTAACGTTACATGCAAATACCCCCAATGTCCATTATACAGGCCTAGAACCCGGCCTTCTCGCTTATTATCGGAGCGGGATACGAGAATCGAACTCGTGCCCTCAGTTTGGAAAACTGACGTTCTACCATTAAACTAATCCCGCCTTTGATTCCGAGCTTACCACAAGATGACAGGGAGGAAAACCCTATGTTATCATTTTACTAATGCGGACGAAAATCGCCCTCAAGAAAACCGGTTTTATTGCCTTACCCGTCGCCATCATCATCGGCGTTCTCGTTTATTTCGCCGTTTCCGGGACGAAGGCCGCCGTTCCGCCGAGCTTCACTACGGCGCGCCAAAACGCCGCCTCTGTGAGCCACGACATCGTCGCGCTCACAACGAGCGTGAACCAGAATATCCAAGCGGCGAACGCCGCCGAGGCGAAGGGCGACACGAACGCGGTCCTTGCGGCGATCGGCGACGCGCGCACGGCGAACGCCGCGGCCTACGAAAAGGCCTTTGCTCTTTCGCAAAACCTCCAACAGATGACTCAAGCCCTCACCGAGATCAATCCCGCCTCCAGCCGGCAGATGGCCTCTGAAGCCGTGGCCATTGAACTTTCGCTCGTCTCGGAATTCATCGCTTATACCGGCTCGCTGAACGACTTCTTGAATACCCTGGCCCGTTCCATCGCGGTGAACGGCCTTTCAGGCAACAGCGCCGTCGCGGCCGCCTTAAAAGTCGTGAACGACAGAGCGGCGACCATAGACAAGCTGAACCAGGAATTCAACCAGAAAATGGACGCTTTTGACGCCTCAGTAAAGTAATGAAATTCATCGGCCGCCTCATATTCCACGTCTTTACGAATGCTGTCGCATTGCTCGTCGCCTCTTATTTCGTCGCGGGCTTTTCCATAAGCGGCGGTCTGGCGGCCCTCGCGATAGCCGCCGTCATCCTCACCGCCATCAACACCTTCATCCGGCCGATCCTTAAGCTTCTCCTCGGCCCATTGGTCATCCTCACCTTCGGCCTTTTCACCATCGTCATCAACGCGCTTTCATTGTATTTGCTTGACTTATGGAGTCCGGCGATTACAATTCAAGGATACTTACCGCTCCTTCTCGGCACGCTCATCGTGAGCGTCGTGAACGCCGCTCTTGGCCTTTCGGCCAAATGGAGCTCTAAATAAAAATGCTCATCGCCGGACAAATAATCGTCTCCATCGTCCTGATCGCCCTGGTCCTCGTCCAAGACCGCACGAGCGGCCTTTCGGGCGTTTTTGGCGGAGCGGGCGCAACGCCTTACCAGACGCGCCGGGGACTGGAAAAGACAATCTACTGGGCGACCATCGTGGCCGCCGCGCTCTTCGCCATTCTCGCAATATTGAACCTGGTCATTTAGACCAGAGCCGGAGTTTAAAAACGTGACATTTCTCAAGAAAATCTTTCAGGCGCTCAACGCGCGCGAGAAGAAGGTCTTTTTCGGCGCGCTCTTCGTTATCATCTTCTCGGCCGCGCTCTCGGGCGGCTTAACTCTCGCCGAGAAGGGACATTACGTGCCGGTTAAAGGCGGCGAATACCACGAGGGTTTCGTCGGCCAACCGATCGCCCTTAACCCCGTTATTTCCGGCAATCCGATAGACCAGGAAGCGAGCCCCCTCCTTTACAACACCCTCGGCAATTTAATGTCCGGCTATGACGTGAGCCCGGACGGCCTGACCTACAACGTTAAGCTTCATCAGGACCTTACCTGGAGCGACGGGCAGCCGCTTACGAGCGACGACGTCGTCTACACCGTAAAGACCATCCAGGACCCGGCCACGAACTCCCCGCTCGCCCAGGATTGGCGGGGCGTCGCCGTGGAACGCGTGAGCCAGATCCAGGTGCGCTTTACATTGACCGCGCCCTACGCCTTTTTCCTCGGCAACGTGGAACGGCTTTTCGTGATACCTCAGCACATTTACGGAAATATTCCGCCGCAGAACTTCCGCCTTTCGGACTATAACCTGGAGCCTGTCGGGAGCGGCCCGTACCGTTTTCAAAGCTTCAGCAAGGAGAAGAGCGGCTTCATCACCGAATACCATCTAGTCGCAAACCCTTATTACTACGGTACGGCGCCCTATATTCCCGATTTCTATCTTGATTTTTACAAGAGCGTTCCCGACCTGGTCCAGGCGCTCGGCCGCCACGAACTCCAGGGCTATGGCACGCTCCTGCCACTGGGCGTGGACGTAAAAACGCTGCGCGGCGTGGTCCAAGATACGATGTCCCTGCCCAACTATTACGCCGTCTTCTTCAATGGCACGGCGAGCCCGGCCCTCGCCGATCCAGGGGTAAGGAGCGCACTCGTCGGCGCGGTGAATGTTCCGGCGATACTTGGCCAGATACCCGGCGCCACGGCCGTTTCCGGCCCATGGCTCGGCGCGCCCCCGGCGAGTGCCACGAGCTCTTCCGCTTACGACCCGGCGGGCGCCGCCTCCCTAATCGCCGCGTGGAAGACCAAGAACAAGGGAGCACCGCTTGACCTGACGCTCGCCGTCCCCAACGTGGATTTCCTGATGAAAGCGGCGAATGAGGTTGCGAACGACTGGAAAGCGGCCGGGGTGGACGACGTGCAGATTACGACCTTCAATCCCCAGGACCCGACGGACACGACCATCGAATCCCGCAATTACGAAGCGCTCCTCTTCGGGAACGTTTTTGAGAACGTGAACGACCTCTTCCCCTTCTGGGATTCTTCGCAAGTGAGCTTCCCCGGTTCCAATCTCGCGCTCTATCAAAACCCCAAAGTGGATACGCTGATTGAAAACGCCCGCGCGAACGCGAGCTCCACCGTCCAGGCGCGCTATCTTTCCCAAGCCCAAAGCTACATTTTAAGCGATGCGCCGGCCGCGTTCCTTTTCTCCCTGCCCTACGACTACTACCACACGGACGAGCTGGGCGGGTTTACGAGCGGTCCCTTAAGCGAACCGGCCGATGTATTTTTGAACGTGAACCAATGGTACGTCGCCAAAGTCCGGGTTTTAAATTAAAAATGACCGAATACGAAAACAGCGTCCGCGGTTTGCCGGAGCAGCTCCACAGTGGAGCGGCCCAAACGGCGAACCTGGATAAATTGCGCGGAGCAAAACCAGACGCCGTCATCGTCTGCGGCATGGGCGGCTCGGGCCTCATCGGCGACATCTTGCGCGCAACCGCCGGAGAGATCGGCTTGCCGGTCCCGGTCCTCACGGTCAAACACGAAACTCTGCCCGCCACTCCATTCAAGCGGCCGCTCTATGTCTGTGTCTCTTTTTCCGGCGAGACCAGCGAGGCCTTGAGCTGCCTTAAGGCGGCGCTTAAAGAAAAGCATAAAACCGGCGTGGCAGTCGTGACCGGCCAGGGCGGAAAAATGAGGCGGCTTGCCGAAGAGTACGGCCTCCCCGCGGCCTTTTTCACGCCCGGCCACTTGACGCCGCGCCTGGCCTCTGGTTATATGTACTACGGATTAACGAACATCCTCCGCGGGGCTTTCCCCCGCCTTACCGTCCGCGACCTCTCCAGATCAATAAAAACGGCCGGCTTCGCCCGAGAAGGCGCTTCTTTGGCAAAGAGATTGAAGGGCAAGAACGTCCTCATCTATTCCGACGAAGCGCACGCCGCTCTGGGATATATTTGGAAGATAAGCTTGAACGAAACGGGCAAGACCGCGGCCTTCGCGGGCACCTATCCGGAGATAAACCACAACGAGATCGTGGGGTTTGAAGGGATCAAGGGTCCCTGGCATGGCGTTTGGCTCATGGACCCGGCGCTCGGCAAGACGATAAAAAGCAAGGCGGATTTCGTCATTAAGGCCCTGAAATGCGGCGGGATAGAAAGCGATAAGATATCCCTGAAAGGAAAAACGGCGGAGGAGAAATTCTGGAACGGAGTGATCCTGGCCGAGTGGACGAGCCTGAACGTCGCCAAGCTGAGGGGCGTGCGTCCGGAGGAAACGAAAGAGATAGACGAGCTTAAAAAACGGTTCAAGTAGATTCATTTTGCCCAGGTGCTGAAATTGGCAGACAGGCTAGCTTCAGGAGCTAGTGTCCGCAAGGACGTGCGGGTTCAAGTCCCGCCCTGGGCACAAAAGTAAAAGCTTTTTACTTTGCAAAAGGTCGTTAAATAAAACAAAAACAAAATATGACCCCTAGAACAAGAAACGACAGAGGTCCGCGGAGACCGGTCGGCCCGAGAAGGCCGACGGCCACCCCGCAATCCAAGCCCCGCGAGATGAAGGAGGACCACGTCCGCCTCGCCGCTTTGGGCGGCTTGGAGGAAATCGGCCGGAACATGTCCTTCATTGAATATAAGGACGAAATCGTCATCATGGACGCCGGTTTCCAGTTCCCCGACGAGGCGACGCCCGGCATTGATTTCATCATTCCGAACGTTGACTACCTCGCCGCGAAAAAGGAACACATCAAGGCGCTCGTCTTAACCCACGCGCACTTTGACCACATCGGCGCCATCCCCTACATCATTGAACGGCTCGGCAACCCGCCGATCTATACGATGAACCTGACGAAGGCGCTCATTGAGAGGCGGCAAGAGGAGTTTCCGAAGGCCCCGAAATTGAACGTCGTCACCGTGAAGTACGGGGACAAGCACAAGGTGGGAGAGAATATTGAGCTGGAATTCTTCGGCGTGGACCACACGGTCCCCGAAACGAGCGGCGTCATCGTGAAGACCCCGATCGGCAACATCGTCCACTTCGCCGACTTCCGGCTGGAGTACGACGAGGACGGCAAGGTGCAGGACATCAAGGAATTCAAGCGCATCGGCGAAATGGGCGTGCACACCTTCATGGTGGACAGCACGAACGCCCTGGAAGAGGGCCGCTCCCAATCGGAGAAAGTGATAGAAAAGAACCTGGAAATGCTCTTCAAGCAGGCCCAGGGCCGCATCATCCTTTCCACCTTCTCTTCAATGATCACCCGCCTCGCGGAAATCATTAAGATCGCCGAACGGCTCGGCCGGAAAGTGGCCATCAACGGCCGCTCCATGAAAGAGAATATCCAGACCGCCCAGAGCCTCGGCTACGTCAAATGCAAGCCGGATACTTTGATCCCGGTGGAAGAGATCCACAAATACAAGGATGACAAGGTGATGATCCTCTCAACGGGCGCCCAAGGCCAGGAGAACTCCGGGCTTATGCGCATCGTGACGGGCGAACACCGCTACATCCGCATCAAGCCCGGCGACATGGTCATCTTCTCGTCGTCCGTCATTCCGGGCAACGAGCGGAGCGTCCAGCGGCTGCAGGACAACATGACCCGCCAGGGCGCCATCGTGCACACCTCGGGACTCATTGACATCCACGTGAGCGGCCACGCCCTCCAGGAAGACCTGGAGCTCGTCATCAAAACGCTGAAGCCGAAGTTCGTCATGCCGATCCACGGCTATTACTACTTCCGCTTCGCGAACGGCCGCAATGCCGTTCGGGCCGGGATACCCCCGGCGAATGTCCGCGTCCTGGACAACAACGGCCAGGTCTGCGTGCTCACGAAGAGCGACTTCATCGTGACCGAGGAGAATCTGCCCACGAACTACGTGATGGTGGACGGCCTCGGCGTCGGCGACGTCGGCGAAGTGGTCCTGCGGGACCGGCTGATGCTCGCCCAAGAAGGGATGTTCGTCGTCATCACGACGCTGGACCGGAAGACCGGCCGCATCATGAAGAACCCGGACATCATCTCCCGCGGCTTCATCTATCTGAAGGAGAACCACGAGCTTTTGGACGAGATCCGGAAGCGCGTCCGCGGCATCGTAAGCCGCATCCCCCACTCCCAGCAGGTGGATGCCGACTACGTTAAAACCCTCATTCGCGACCAAATCGGCCAGTTTCTCTATAACAAGACTAAAAGGAGACCTATGGTGCTCCCTGTGATTATTGAGGTCTAACGACAGAAAGCTGAGCTTCTCAATATTCTCGTCGTTCAAAACTCCCGCTCTGCGGGGGTTTTGTTTGCTTGACTTTGTAATACAAAGTATTACACTGATATTTAAGGTCGGTTAATCAATCAAAAACATGAGGAACATAGTCAATATTTCCCTGCCGGATGAACTGAATAAAGAGGTGGATAGAATGGTGAAAAGCGGCAACTACGCCAGCAAAAGCGAGTTTTTCCGGCACATTCTGCGGCTCTGGAAGGAAGATCAGCTGCTCAAAGAGTTGAACGAAAGCCGCAGCCAGATCGCCGGCAAGAAAGGACGGGTACTTAAATCTCTTAAAGATTTGAGGTAAAGTAATCAAAGGGTATGCGGATAATTTATTCCCCTAAATTCGCGAGGGAGTATAAAAAACTGCCGCAGAAAGTAAAGGGTGCTGCAGAGGAAATTGAGGCGGTTTTCAGGGATGACCCGTTTAATCCGGTTCTCGGTACCCACAAACTTCACGGCCGATTCAAGGACTTTTGGTCGTTCTCCATAGGATTCAAATTCAGGATCGTTTTTGAATTCGGAGAGAAAGGCACGGTTTATTTTCACTCCATAGGCAATCACGATGTTTATCAATAACTAAATTATGAAACCTCACCTCATTTCCGGCATCCAGCCGACGGGAAAATTGCATATCGGGAACTATTTAGGTTCCCTGAAAAACTTCGTGGCGCTCCAAAATTCCGGAAAATACGAGTGCTATTTTTTCGTGGCCGACCTCCATTCCCTCACGGAGGATTTTGACCCCCAGGAAAAACCGGGGCAGATTTTGAACGTGGCTTTGGATTACCTCTCCGCCGGGATCAGCCCCAAAAAATCCGTCATCTTCCAGCAATCGTCCGTCCCGGCCCATAGCGAGCTCGCCGTAATTTTGAACAACTTTACACCGCTCGGCGAGCTGCGCCGAATGACGCAGTTCAAGGACAAGTCCGAAAGCCAGTCGGAGAACGTGAATGCCGGCCTCTTTGATTATCCGGTCCTCATGGCCGCGGACATCCTCCTTTATGACGCCGCCTTCGTCCCCGTGGGAGACGACCAGGTCCAGCATCTGGAACTCGCCCGCACGCTCGCCCGCCGGTTCAACGCACGATTCGGCAAAACCTTCATTGAACCCAAGCCGCTCCTCACGAGCGCCTCAAGGATAATGAGCTTGGATGACCCGTTGAAAAAGATGTCCAAATCCCGCCCCCAAGGATGCCTCTTCCTGGACGACACGCCGGAGGAGATAAGGAACAAGCTCAAGCGCGCCGTAACGGATTCGGGGCGGGAGGTAAAATACGATGAGCAAAGCAAACCCGCCATTTCCAATCTCCTACAAATCTATGCCGGTATCATTAATAGTACCGTGCAGGAAGCCGAGAGCGCATTTAAAAACGCGACCTACGTTGATTTCAAGAACGCCGTGGCCGAAGCGGTCATTAAAGAACTGACCCCTTTCCAAAAAGCCAAAAAGGCCTTGAAACCGGCGGATGTGAAGAAGATGCTGAGTGCCGGTGACAAAAAAGCGGCCAGCGCGGCCGAAAAAAAGATCGCGGAGGTACAAAAACGAGTGGGATTAATATAAACGGCCAAATGCGCGTCCGCTCTTGACATAAAGAGCGGTTTTATTTTAAAATCCCTCACAGCAAATAAATAATCGAATCACTAAACAAAAGGAGGCAATATTGTGCCCAACGAATTATTTCGTGGTCACTTGGACGAGTGCTTAAAGCACCTGTCTAAGGCGCTGAGCCAGCAATGGCCTGGCGGGTCCAAAGGATCCATCCAGGTCAGAAAGCCAATGGCGGACTTCTGCGGTGTCGGAGTGGAATCTGTTAACCGATGGTTGCGTGATCCTCCAAAGCCGCCAACCGGAGAGACCCTGCTTAAGCTAATGTGTTATTTAGACCTGCTGGGCTATAAAATCATTGAACTTGAGAATCTGCCGAAAACCCGCAGGAACTTCCTGGAGTTAATAGGCTTCAATGTTATTTCCGCCAATGCAGCAACTCAGGCAGTCGGATACGCCGACCCCAGCGATCTTTACAAAGCCTTACGCGGGAAACACAAACCGACGTCCAAAAAGGAGGAGGTTATGTGGACTCTGTGGAAGGAAAAAAAGAACGCATTAGCCGACCAGAAAGTGTGGTCTGAAGCTCTTAAAATCAAGATGCCTAGCCAGGACCAACCAACAGACGAAAAACATGGGCTGGCCGGACAGATCCACGCTGCCATCGGAATATTTCAAGCTCTTTTGATCATGCTTGATGAGAGGCCATTTGATGGCCTGACCGAGGGCGAGCTGCAGGGGATGCGCGAATCCGATGGTGGGACTATTGCGAAACTTTCTGCTCACTTGAACAGCATCAACGCAAAACTGGTGCTGCTTAAAGAAGGAGGTTGACCGTGGATAAAGCTCTCCTCATGGAAGAGTACGAAGCCGTGGTAGATAAACTGATCCCCACGGGGAAGCATGGCCCATATTGCGTGAGCAGGTGCGAGACTCTTGATAACATCATCGTAACGTTTTCGCTCAAACTGCCGGTTTGGCTGGAAAAAAGCTGGCCGGAACCGGGAACGTACGTGATACTGTCAGAGATAAGAAAAAAACGCGCTGGCTGGCGCGCAGAATCGGCCAGATTTATGAGGCCGGAAGACAGAAAATCACAGAACATTAGGAATCAGAAAGGAGCAACAAAAAATGAAGGTCAAAATTGCTGACCTCAAGCTTAACCTCTTCGTTCGGCATTCGCTGAACCAAGATCATGTCCTCTATCTCGCTGAACTTCTCCAGAACGGCAAGAAACTTACGCCGATCAAGATAACCGCCGACAACACCGTTATTGATGGTCGGCACAGGGTAGAAGCTCACGAGTTGAACGACCTGACGGAAATAGACGCTGAGCTGATAGCAATCACATCCAAAAGCGACATGATTGCCGCAGCCTACAAAGCCAATACCGGAGGGCCGCTGCCACCAACGCAGGCGGACACAGAATTGACCGTGATGAACCTGCTGGAATGCGGGGAATCCAAGAAACACATCGCGGAACTTCTCGGCTTACCGGCGGGCATGGCACGGCGATATGTGACCGAGGTACAGTCGCGCCTAATGCGGGCCAAGGTCCAGCGCGCTATGGACATGGTTACCGGCGGAAGCGTGACTATTGCCAAGGCCGCTGAAGCCCAAGGCATACCCGTAGAAAAACTCAAGGAGGCGATGTCTGGACGCCGTAAGAAGAAAAACGGCGTCACGGAGATCCAGCGGACTCTCACGACATTGTACCGCTCCATCGGCATCAAGAATGCTGCTACTATGAGGACGCTTATAGAGAAGTATGAAGATGGCGATGTCACCGAGCGTGAGGTGCGCGATATAATAGCGCACGTGGACGATCTCCAGAAAAAGTCCTCCCGGTCCGTAAACGACTGGAAGCGCCGTTTTGACGCCATAGCGTCGAATGGAAAGAACGGCAAGTAAATTCCCATCTTAATGCAACATCCGCCCAGTTCTCAACTGGGCGGTTTTTTATTTACTTATAGCGGGCAACGGCGTTATTATTGAAATGATGATAGAGTACAACTTTGAGGATAAGGCAGTGAACGAGATGCTAATGGACCAGGCCTATGCCGAGGCCGAGCGCGTCAACCATCGGGACGAGATAAAACTTGAGGATTTTGCCGACTTGTACAAGGATGTTGACCGGGACACGGCATACGTCCAGAAAATGGAAAGGGAGTTTGAAAACGACACGCCCGAGGAAAAGGGGTTCAAGAAGGTCGCGACCGTTTTTGAATCCATCATCTACACCCAGGGCGAGCAGAATCACTGGTTCGGTGAGGACGCCTGGACCATCAAATCTTCCCGCTACGACGATATCAAGAACAAAATAGATACTATCGTTGAGTTCCGGGAAGAGCCCGCAACGGCTTCCCGTCTCGGTCTCGCCGTGGATGTGACGTTGAGCAGAGAGATGGACAAGAAGCTTGATGATATAAAAAGCGAGATAGACAGCGGCAACTTAGCCAAGGTCAAGTACTTCAAATCGGACTATACCCACGCCCGCGGGGAGATCTCGCGGGTCCCGCGCGTCATCGTCGCCGCCAATCCAGGCACGGTGCGGGCGCTCGCTGATCTTTGGCTGGAAAGGAACAATAAGGTTCTGGCGGCCCATCCGATGCAATTCCAGATCCTTGATGAGATAGACGCTCAACTCAAAACCTTCCGAAACTATGCCGAAAAAAACGGCCGGCACGACCTCCTTGCGATCTACGACCAGGCGATCGCGGTCTTGAACGGCGTCCTCATTGAAAAGCACAAAACGCTGAAGGATACCGGCGAACGCGACCAGGCTTTCTTCGCCATCCAGGAGAGATTGAAATTCTTCGGCCAAGAACAAAAAAAAGCGCCCGGCCACGCCGAGCGCCCCAAAGGCAAGGATACTATCAGGGTTTGGCGACCTTAAGGATGCCGAGCCAAAGCGGCCAATCCTCCAGCTTAGTCTCCAACTCCGCGTCAAAACGCTCTTTCCTCTCCATCTCAACGTCCTTGGCGCCCACTTCTTTCTTGAGCATCTCGGCATTCGCCGTGACGAGATGCGCGACCTCTTCGGGGCCGCTCACCATGAGGACTATCTTGTCCTGCGGCCGCATCCCGGCGTCCTGACGCAGGCCTTGGACCATCCGGACGAGTTCCCGGAGCCAACCCTCTTCCTTTAGCTCGTGGGTGATTTCGGTGTTCAAAACGAATTCATCTTTGAGCTTGGCGTCAAAGACGACTCTCTTGACGTTTATCTCATCGGCCAATATTTCAAGAAGTTCCTTCGCGCTCCCCAATTCTTTGCTTTTAATTTTTAATTCCGAGAGAGGCTGGCGCACTTTTATGCCAAGCTCGGCGCGCTTCGCGAGGACCGCGCTCGCAATATCCCGCACCGCCCCCATCCCTTTCAATAATTTTCTGTCGGCCTGCCCTGAGCCGCGTCGAATGGGCCAATCCGCCAAATGGACGCTGGTTCCTTGTTTTTTCAAAGACGAATACAGAGCTTCGGCGAAGAATGGCGTGAAGGGGGCGATAAGCTTGCTCACCTCTTGAAGAACGTGGCCGAGCGTGGCCGAGGCGGCGGCGTAGTCCTTTTTTCCTTCGGCCGACGGATCCGGTTTTTGGAAACGCCTTCTTGAACGGCGGATGTACCACCGTGAAAGGTCTTCCACCAGGCGCTCCACCTCGTTCGCTCCGCCGCCCACGTCATAATGGTCCAGAGCTTTGGTGGCCGCCGTAATCGTTTCGTCCAAGCGGGCCAATATCCACTCGTCCAGAGCGTTTCTGTGTTTTGTATTTTGTATTTGGCGCTTGTTATTTTTGTCCGCATAGGTATTCCAAAAAACGTATGAGTTGTAGAGCATCGTGAAGAATTGGCGGGAGTTTTTGGCTAATTCCACCTCGTCAAACCTCTTCGGTTCGCCCGGCGGGTTCACGGTATAAAAATACCAGCGCACGGCGTCTACACCGTACTTGCCTATCACGTCCCACGGGCTCACGATGTTCCCCTTGGACTTGGACATCTTCTGGCCGCTTTTATCCAGGATGAGTCCCAGGGAGATGACGTTCTTATAGGAAGTCCCCCGTCCAAGGATGGTCGCGACCGCAAGGAGCGTGTAGAACCAGCCGCGGGTCTGATCAATGCCCTCGGAGATGTAATCGGCGGGATAAGCGGTCAATTTCTCAAAAGGATAATGGTCTTCAGCGAAGGGCATGGCGCCGGAGTCCAGCCAGACGTCGGTCACCTCCTTCACGCGGCTCATCTTGCCGCCGCATTTATCGCATTTGAATTTGACGCTATCCACGTACGGCCGGTGGAAATCGGCCTCGCCGCCCGCGTTCCGCGGCACGGGGACGAACGAGGCGATGCGGTATCCGGCCGGCGGCAAAAGCTCTCCGTTAAAGAGCTTGCCCTGCGCCTCCCTTTCCTTGATCGCCCGAAAAGTATCCCAGCCATTCAAAACGCTCGCGAGCATCCACAGAGGATGTTCGTGGCCGACGATCAGAATCGTCTTGCCTTTCACCGTCTTTTCCATCTCTTGGACGAAATCCCAGGCCCGTTTGCGGACATCCGCGAGCGTCTCGCCGCCCTCGGGAGCGGTCGTAAATTTGTCCTGGGTAAAACGGAAGAAGGCGTGATAGTCGCCGATTGGGCGGCCGTTCACGTCGCCGGCGCTTATCTCCCTCAGGCGCGGATCTAATTTGACGCTGCTAAGGCCCAGCGATTTCTTCAATATTGCCGCCGTCTCTTTGGTGCGAGTCAGGTCGGAAGCAAAGCAGAGATCTATTTTTTCCTTCCCAAGCGACTTGGCCGCTTTCTCCACCTCAATGCGGCCCTTCGGCGTCAGATGGTATTTCTTTTTCTCCGGCCAAGAGTCAATGATGTTCAAAATATTCTGCTCGGCCTCGCCGTGGCGCATCAAAATGTAGCGGTTGCCGGAACCCGCATGCCCGATCGTAAGCTCGGCGCCGCTCCCGACAACTTTATATGCGCCGTCGCGCTTCGCGCGATCTGGCGAAGCCAGACATTTTTCGCAAACCCAAACCGGCAAAGGCGTCCCCCAGTACCTTTCGCGCGATATCGCCCAATCCTTCACCTCTTTGAGCCAGCCGCCGAAACGGCCTTCTTTGATGTTTTCCGGCACCCAGTTGATGCCTTCGTTTTCGGCGAGCATCTCTTTGCGTAATTTGCTCATGCCGATGAACCAGGAATCGCGGGCGTAATAAAGGAGCGGCGTGCCGCACCGCCAGCAGAACGGATAGTCGTGCGTGTATTTTTCCTCGCCGAAAAGGCGGTTCTCTTTCTTCAAGCGTTCCAATATCTTCTTTTCCGTTTCCGGCGATTTGACGTAAAGCCCGGCCAGACCCTTCACCTCGGCCACGAACTTCCCTTCCGGCGTCACCGTGTGGAACGTCGGGAGCCCGACTTTGAGGCCCAGTTTATAGTCGTCCTCGCCGTACATCACGGCCGTGTGGACGACTCCCGTGCCGTCTTCCGTCGTCACGAAATTCGCTTCGTAGATCCGGTAGCTCGTCCCGGCCTTCAGGCTCGGCACGGAAAAGAGCGGCTCGTATTCCAGTCCGACGAGTTTCTCTCCCTTCACGGTCCCCAAATCGGCGAAGTTCTCGTGCAGGACGGCGGACAAACGCGGCTTGGCTAAAATGTAGGTCTCGCCGCTTTGAACCCGGACGATTTTGTAGTCAATGTTCTTCCCCACGGCCAAAGCGACGTTTCCTGGCAGCGTCCAGGGCGTCGTCGTCCAGGAAAGAACGAAGGTCTGGCCGTCCACCGAAAAGCGGCCGATCTTCTGCCCTTTTTTCAGGAGGAACTTTATATAGACCGAAGTGTCGGTCGTTTCCTTGTAGCCCTGGGCCAGCTCGTGCGAAGAGAGCGCCGTTCCGCACCGCGAACACCACGGCACGATCTTGTGGCCTTTGTACAAAAGTTTTTTATGCCACGCTTCCTTCAAGACAGACCAAACGGATTCAATGTAATCGTTCGCGTAGGTGACGTACGGGTGCTCCATGTCCAGCCAGAAGCCCATCCGCTCGGTGAGCTTTTCCCATTCGTCTTTATATTGCCAGACGGATTCCTTGCACTTTTCGTTGAACGCCGCGATGCCGAACTTCTCAATATCCTTTTTGGACTTAAGGCCCAGCTTTTTCTCCACTTCCAGCTCCACCGGAAGGCCATGAGTGTCCCAGCCGGCCCGGCGCGGCACGGAAAACCCCGCCATCGTCTTATAGCGGAGGATAATGTCCTTGAAGGAACGGGAAACGACGTGGTGGATGCCCGGCCGGCCGTTCGCCGTGGGCGGCCCTTCGTAAAAGACGAACTTTTTGGCCTTTTCGCGATTCTTGATGGACTTTTTAAAAACGTCATTCTCCCGCCAGAACTGCAGGACCTTTTCTTCCACTTCCGGCAGAGAAAACTTTTGGAGATGCTCCAACATTATCCTGATTTTACCCGAAAAAACCGCTTTCCGCCAGCGATTTATCAATGTAACGGAGCTGAGCTCCGTTACATTGAGTTATCCCCAGAATGTATGGGAGCGAAGCTCCCATACATTCTTTTACATCTTGGAGGGGGCGGAAATACCGAGAACGGCAAAGAGGTTTTGCAGGACGATTGCGGTCGCCTGGACAAGGGCCAGACGGGCATTTTTGATGTCTTTGGCCTCGCCCATAATGTGCTCTTTTTCGTAAAATTGCTGGAAATCCTTGGCCAAGTCCAAGCCGTACCGCGCCAGGCGGTGGACCTGATAGTCCCGGGCCGTGGCTTCAATGACCGATGGGAATTCCAGGAGCTGACGGACGAGCCTTTGGTCCTCCGCGGTATCAAGGAGGGCGAGTGTTTTCGGGACCATCTTCCCTGCCCCGGCCTTCCTCAGAATGCCCTTCGCCCGAACGTAGGCGTATTGGACGTAATAGACCGGGTTTTTCGCGGAACGCTCCTTCGCCAAACCCATATCAAAGTCCATGTGGGTCGTGGGCGAGATCATGAGGAAGAAGAAACGCGCGACGTCCGCGCCGACTTCGCTGACCAGATCTTCAAACGTGACGAACTCCCCTTTGCGCTTGGACATTTTGAATTCCTGTCCGTTCTTCATCAGGCGGATGACCTGGGTGATGACGACCTCGGACCGCTTGAAGCCCACTATCTTCGCCACGGCCTGGATGCGCTTAACGTAACCGTAGTGGTCGGGGCCCAGAATATTTATCTTCGCGTCAAACCCGCGCTTTTTGGTCTCCAGATAATGGCCTGCGTCGGCGAGGAAATAAGTGGGCAGTTTTTCGCTCGTCACGAGAACGCGGTCCTTGTCGTCGCCAAAAGCAGTGGTCTTGAGCCACACCGCTCCTTCGCTTTCATAGACCCAGCCGCCTTTCCGAAAAAGTTGGAGCGCCCGCTGCGGCAGCTTCGCCGCGTGGATGGCTTTCTCGGACGTGAAGCGGTCAAATTTGATGCCCGCCTTTTTGCCGACAGCCGTCTTGATGAGGCCGAGAAAATCCTTGGCGGCCCGCTCGCCGAGCGCCATCGGCTTATTCTGCATCTTCTTCACGAGCGCGGAATGCCGGCGCGCCCACTCTTTGACGTAATCGCCCTTGTAGAAGGCCTCTTCGTCTGGGATAAGGCCGAGCGCGGCGGCAATGGACCGGCCGAGCGTGAGGACCTGATGGCCGGTGTCGTTCACGTAATACTCCTTTTCCACCTTGGCTCCAGATAATTTTAGTACGTTGCCCAAAACATCGCCCAAAAATCCGCCCCGGCCGTTCGCAAGAGTAAGGGGGCCGGTCGGATTCGCCGAAACAAACTCCACCTGGACCTTGTCCTTCCTGGATTTGCCGGCGCCGAACTTCCCTTTTTCTTTAAAAATAAGGAGGAGTCCGGCATTCAAAGCGGCAGGCGTGAGGTAGAAGTTGACGAATCCGGGACCGGCCGCCTCCACCTTCGCGAAGAACCCCGCCGGAGCGCTCTCTTTCGCGTCCCGGGCCAGGGCGGCGGCGATGGCCGCCGGGTTCTTGCCCTGCTCCTTGGCCAGGCGGAAAGCGATGTTAGTGGCATAATGCGCACCTTGGTTCTCCGGCACGTAAATGTCGACCTCGTCGGAACCGGGGGCGATTTTTTTCAAAATTTTGAGGATGGTGTCTTTGGCGCTCACGTATAAACTTTAACTTGGTTGGACGGAAAACAAAAGCCGCCTCATGCTGGGCGGTTTTTGTGTTGTGGAGATGGTGGGGGTTGAACCGTCGCCCCTCGCCTTGCCACGGCGGCTGCGGGGCTCCCGCGAACCAGAGCGGTTCGCGTACTCCGCCACAGGGAAACTCCCGTTTCCCCGACCCCCTTCCCGGTCCAACTCACACGCACGAAATTAAAATACCGACCCATAAATGGTCAGTATTTTAATTTGTGGAGATGGTGGGAGTTGGACCCACATCCAGGACGTTCGGTGAAAATTTTCTACGAGCGTAGTGCTTAGGTTAGTAAGTACGAATTGCTCCGCTTAATTTCGGCTCCACTCGGGCGAAGCGGCCTTATGGAACCAGAGCCCACTGTATCACACCGGTAACCTCCTAGCAGGCGTCAGAGACCGATGCCGCTTAAGCGTAAGCTAGAGCGGGAACTGCTGATTTATTGGCAGTTGGATTTTTTGGTCGGATTTACGAGTCAACCGGCTCGGCTCGCGACTTTCAAGGAAGATGCCCTGTCAAAGCCCGACATCCCCAGGCGAGGATCTTCAATCCTCAAATCGTTTTATCTCGCGTTCGGCGGCCTTCTTTTTAAGGTTCTCGCGCTTGTCCGCCTTGTTGCGACTGCGGCAAAGGCCCAGTTCCACCTTCACGAGATGGCTCTTACTATACATTCTAAGAGGCACTAAGGTCAACCCTTTCTCTTTGGTCCGGCCGATTAGTCCGGCGATTTCTTCGCGTTTGAGAAGCAGCCGGCGAGGGCGCTTGGAGTCGTAGTCCGGCGGCGTGTTCTTGGGCTGGTAGGGAGGAATGTCGCAGTTCGTGAGCCACACCTCGCCGTCTTTGACTGTCGCGTAGGCGCCCACCAGACTCGCGCGCCCCAAAACAGCGGCTTTTGCTTCAAAGCCCCTGAGCTCTATGCCCGCGTCGTATTTCTCCAAAACGTCGTAATCAAACCGGGCGCGCCTGTTTTCGGAAAGGGTTTTCATTCCGATTTTAGGTTAGCCCAAACGCGGCATTGACGCCACTGCCACAGAGGTATTACAGTCCAAGCGCTCTTCAAAAATAAATAACATCAGAAAGGAGGTGCTTATGGCACCAATGATAATCGGCCTCGGAAAGACCGAAGCCCGCGTCTCCGAACAGGGAGGCGCTGTAACCAGCCTTACCGATCAAGGACGGACGGTATTCGCCACTCAATTCAGGGACCCGAGCGGGAAGCTCCGCGGCGGTTGCCACGTTTGCGCGCCGTGGTTCGGTACGTCCGAATTCAGCGCTCGCAAGCACGGCCACGTCAGGGACCTCGTCGGTGATGGCGATTCGCACAAAAATATCGCCATCGTTGAGTTTTCAAGAGAGGCGAATGCCCAGTACCCCTGGGGCATGGAATACGGCACGCGGACGATCATTCACGAAAGCGGCCTCGTTGAGTTCATGGCTGGAATGCGCCGAATAAACGACGGCAATCAGAAAGCGGCCCCGGCGAACCCCGCTTTCCACCCCTATTTCGCCTGTTCAGACGCGAATCAAGTATCCGTGATCGCGAACTATGTGAGGGAAACTGGATTCAGCGCCAAGGCCCGCGGCGTTCCACTCACTCACGACCGTCGAGTCGTCATTGAGATGCCGGACCGGTATATAGAGATGCATCTCGGCGGCGCTTTCATGATGAGACGCCATCCCTGGATATTTCTCTGGACCGACTCCCCCCGCGAGTATGTCTGCGTTGAGCCGGTTCTTTACGACCCGCAAATGTTCAACACCGATAAAGGAGTGTCGTTGGACATTGGCCAGGAGCTGAGTGTCTCTATGACACTCGAGATAACTCTCAAATGATCAAAGGCACCCGTGCGATGGGTGCCATTTTATTTTATTGGATAAAAAGAAGACCACCGTCTTGGGCGGTCTTCAGCTTCCATCCTTAAATTGGTGCATGTTTTTGGAAGCGGTCATAGCTATTGACTCTTCACTATTTATAACGATTTACCCGGCCTTTTTGTTGCATTTCTAACACGCCGGCCATGGTTTGACAAAATGTCATATTTGGGCGTATAATATGGACAGCATGGAGATGTGATTTTTGAGCTCCAGCAAGAGTTTTCAATCACTTTTTCGTAATAACTAAATAGGAGTGGTTATGACCAAGTTGCAAAAACAAATGGCGCTCCAGACTATCGCCGTGTGCGGTATCGGTATGATAGTGCTATACGCGCTGATCATACTATTCAATAAGCCTGTTGCAACGATTGCCGATAGTGCCGAATCCATAAGAAGCGGATCTGTAACAGCAGAGACCTTCTTGCCGGAGCATTCGTTCACGTTCGTAAAGACGGCCAGTTCCGCTACGCCTCTGATGGTTCAGCGCGTGATCGTCAAACGCAACGACGGTGCACTATTCTCGGCTCTTGCGGCCTGGAACGCACGGTTCTACCCGGGTGAAAAGGTTATGGTTCAAGAGGTGACCTACCCGACAAATCTGAACATTGAATCGGCGTGGGACACAAAGATGCTGGTGGCCACACCGCTCGATCCTCCCCCGCCAGACCCGAATGTTAAAAACTAAAGGAGGATTCAATGGTTAGGGTGATAAAAAGTGCAAGGTCGGCCTTCGCAAAAGCGAGGCAGTCTATGCAGCCGGTGATAGACTTCGTGTCTGTCGCCGCTCTAGTGCTCTACATAATGTTCTTGGCCGGGATGTTCGCGGTAGGCCCACTGTTCTGGTTCGCGTGCCTGATCTGCGGAGCGCTTCTTGGCTTCGCTACCAAGGTCGGCTACGTAAGACTGAAGGGGGCGTTGATCATCGTCGCTATACCGATCATCGCAAAACTGTGTGCCGAGTTTGTCTGGCATAACGCCGTAACACAGTATATCCAGAACATCGACTGGATCGTAGGCGGGATACTCCTCCTAGTGGGACTGATTGTGTCCAGGTGGGGGTTGCACCAAGCGATGGTAAGAATAGAAGCGAAGCACAATAAATGATGCGGCATAATCCGCGAAGGGACGTCTATCCGACGCCCCTTTTTTATTTATCCCCCCTCCCCGCCCCGCAGGGGCGAACTTCAAAAGCCAAATAAATGGGCAATTTGCGTCCAATGCATGATTATCCAAACAATACCGGAACCAATCACGCCGGTAACAGCGCCCCATAAGAAGTGAATTAACTTACTGTGTTTTTCAAAAGCAATAGAGCAAAATCCCCACCAACCGAGCAAATCACTACCTCTATCGGTAATTGTCCATCCGCTAGTTACTTCTATAATTTTCTTCTTAAGTGTGATTCCATCAAAACCATCCCAATCCTCCACCGATACTGTTTCCTTAATAGGCTCAATAAATAACCTATCCTCACAAGATTTCCGCAAAATATTCAATTTGTGTTTTCTAGTAAGTTTTTCTGCTTCCGGAAGGTCAGCTAAACAACCAACCGAATCGGCATTAAAAATCTTCGTCTTGCCACAGTACAACATGAGGTTATCGTCGGATACCATACCACGGCTCGCATCCCAATTTCTTTCAAAAAACTCCTGGGTATCTAATCCCTGTAGTGAACCTTTTGTTTCTGGATAATTGAGTATCGCGCGCACCAATCTCCTTTGTTCACATAACTTAGCCATATGCGTCATTATAATCCCGCCCTCGCTTTTATAAAGCGGCTAGTCCCGTGCTACCGAACGCTGCTGGAGGCCGTTTCAAAATAACCGAGCGCGCTGGTTTATAATGAGTAGATGCAGGATTACTTCAAACAATATATGAAAGCGGTCACGCACCCCCTGCCAGAGATGGTAGAGTATTTCCAGAAGGAGAACGACTATCTCGGGGACCTGGTGAATAGTGCGAGCACGGTGCTGGACGTCGGCTGCGGAAATGGCAGAACAATGAAATTCCTGTCGACATTTGTTCAAGAAATAGTGGGCATCGATTACGACCCAAAAATGGTGGCTACGGCGAAAGACAATCTTGCTGGTCTAAAAAATACTGCATTGATTTGTGGCGACTTCTTCAAGCACGACTTTAATATGAAATTCGATCTGGTTTTTGCGTCATATAACCTGCTGGGGTCATCGGAGGTTAATCCGAATTTTAGGGATATGCTACTCGAAAAAATGGTGACCCTCACAAAGACCGGCGGACATGTAGTAGCGTCTGTCTGGAGCGACGCGGGTATAGATTTTGCCAAAAAGTATTATACGGATATTGGCATTAATGTTTTGAATATCAAAGATAATAACGTAACCACGAATCACGGCATCTTTAAGCGTTTTACGAAAAATGAATTATACGCCCTGGCGAAGAAAACTAATAAAACCTACTCGGTAAAAGTCATAACCGGCATATTCTACCTCTTGGACGTCGTCGTTTAGTCTCTACCCCAGAGCGGCTGGGGTGGCCTTGAGCGAGCATGCCGAGGCGCGTTTTAAAACCTCCGAGCGACAAGGAAGGAATGAGCAAAATACCGCCTGTTTGAATCCCGCCGGTACTATTAATAGTACCAAGGTTGAGTTCGATATTTTGCGGCTTGATTCCGACGAGGAGCGAGCGCGGTTTTAACGCGAGGAGGCTTCTGCGAGCGAGAAGCTACCCAAGCCGCTCGCCCCCGTTATCCACACCCCTCCCGCCCCCGGCGTGTTATAC
>VFSW01003150.1_pt1 | contig 24725 bp, 19 predicted proteins | sample 5358111 | NCBI WGS metagenome assembly VFSW01 (sample SAMN11554181, study PRJNA540505) | mine drainage metagenome | isolation source: sediment from site ElyBrook_90M | place: USA: Ely Copper Mine, Vershire, VT | collected 2017
CTTATATGAGTATTGTTTTCAGCGTCGCTCTGCGCGAAAAATCAAAAAAGTCACAAGCTCTCGGAATGACAACTCCGTCGTCCCCGCGGGATTGACAATTCCACAGGAATGACAACACCCTGGTCCTCACAAGAACATATTTCCATCCCTGCGCCGCTGGTATACCATGCCGCTGCTTTCGGACAGAGAGCGGAGCGGAATGCCGCGCCAGAAGCGGCGGAAACCATAATGGAGCGGAATATCAATATGCACTCATCATTATTCAAGCCGGGAAATGTTCACGCGACGATAACCATGTTTTTCAAGTTTGCGACGCTGGTCCTCGCCACACTACTTTTTATCGCGGTGGTCCCCTCGGCGGTCTCGGCAACGGCCATGGCGCCCGCGGACTGCGCGAAACTTCTCAAACTGAGACTGAAAGACACCGTCATTACGGAGGCAGCCGTCATTCCCGCGAAGGGAGAAATGCCCGAATACTGCCGCGTGCAGGGCGGGCTCGAAACGGTGATCTTGTTTGAAGTCGCCATGCCCACGTCCGTGTGGAATAACAAACTATTTTACGTTGGCGGAGGCGGCTACAACGGCTCGGTGCCGGAACTCGGCGACGCGATCGCGCGCGGCTATGCCGCCGCGGGATCCGATACCGGCCACCGCGGTTTTCACTGGGACGCTTCGGCGATGTACAACAATCCGCAGTCGCAGGTGAACTACGCCCACCGCGCGACGCATCTGGTGGCGCTCCTCGCAAAAGAGATTATCCAGTCCTACTACGGCGCGGCGGCGAAGCGCGCCTACTTCTGCGGCTGCTCGAACGGCGGGAAAATGGCCGTGATGGAGGCCGAGCGCTATCCCGACGATTTTGACGGCATTGTTGGCGGCGGCTATGTGCTGGACCGCACGAAAGAGATGGCCATGTTCGTGTGGACGCAGCGCGTGCTTTTGGGCGCGGAGATTCCACCGTACAAAATTCCCGCGATGGAGAAGGCCACGCTCGCGGCGTGCGACGCGGGCGACGGCCTGAAGGACGGATTGATAGACCGGCCGGACCTGTGCAAGTTTTCCCCGCGCTCGATGATCTGCCCCGGCGCGGACGGGCCGAATTGCCTCACACCGCGACAAGCGGGTGCGTGGCAGGAAATTCTCGATGGGCCCGTGAATTCCGCCGGAAAGAAACTCTATGTCGGGTATTCGCCCGGCCATGAAGCCGATTATCCCGCGTACATTACCGGCCTCGGCGTGATGCACGGCTATCCCTCGAGTAATTTCATGTACGAAGACAGCTTTATGCGCTGGATCGTTTTCGGGCCGCAGTTTGATTCCGTGCGCGATTTCGATTTCGACAAGAGCATGGCGCAACTTGCGAAATTCGAGAAAGATCAGGACGCGGGCAGCGCCGATCTGAGTGCGTTTGAAAAACACGGCGGCAAGCTAATTCTGTATGACGGCTGGGCCGACCACTCGACGCCGCCCTTGCGCTCGGTGGAATATTTTCAGCAGATCAAGGAAAAAACTCCGGGGCGCGATGAGTTCGTGCGCCTGTTCATGATGCCCGGCCTGTATCACTGCAACGGCGGCCCCGGTCCCAACGTCTTCGGCGGCCTCGGCCAGCGCGGCTATAAGTTGAATGATCCTGAAGGCGACATCATCGGCGCGCTTGACCAGTGGGTTGAGAAGGGAATCGCGCCCGCGAAGATTCTCACGATCAAATTTAAGGACGATGATCCCCGCCAGGGCGTCGCTCGCTCGCGGCCTGTGTGCCCGTATCCGCAAATGGCGGTCTACAAGGGGTCAGGCAGCGTGGATGACGCGGGGAATTTTGCGTGTGGGGCGACGAAGTAAGCGAGAAATCTCCACCGCGTCAGTGTTTCCGCGTCGCATGAAACGGCGGTCGAAAAAATGCCGCTTATTCATTGTTCCGGAACCGCCTACTGCGCGACAGGCGTCTCGAAGTGCACGACGCACCGCCAGGTTCCGTTTTCCTTCGCGAAAACATTTACGAATTTTCGCGTGCCGTTCATTACCGCGCCTTTGTAGGTAACGTTCGTCGCGCTCTCTCCGGTGACAATACCTGTGTTGCCGTGGATCACCACGTGCACGCCCGAGTGCTTGAAGTTCGTCTGGAAAGACAGGTTGCGGGCCTTGACGTCGGCCTAGTGCTGCGCCTTGGTGAGCGTCACGCCGCGCCAGTTTGTGGAGACGAGATCGTCGGCGTCAATCCGGTCGAGCGCCGCGACGTCGTCTTTTGTCAGGGCTTGCTCGGGCTCGTCGGAAATCTTTAGGAGTTCTTTCTTGAGATTCTCCTGCGCCGTCGTGCGCAAGATTGCGAATGTCGCGAGGCCGAATACACCTGCCGCGACCGCCACGATAACCATCAAATTCCGCTTCATGGTCCTGTTCTCCTCACCATGTTGCCTGCGATAAGCATACGATTGCCGCGGCAAATTCCAGCGGCCGGGATTCTGTTCGGTGCTGAAATGCAGACGACTTTACTCTTGCGAGTGATTCGCTATTCAGCCTCCGAATTGAACTACAATAGCAAGATGCAGCGGAAAATCTTCTGGACCAGTTGGACGATGCTGGGATTGCTTGCCGACATCGCCTTGCCGTTCTGGTGGGGCATGGCGATGTCTATTCCGCTTGGCGTGCTGTGCTGGTGGTTCGCTTATCGTAGCGGCTGGTTTTGATCCCGTGGGAATTCCGCGCGCTTTTGCGCCTGCCTTCCTTTCACGCTAAACTTTCCTAGGGAGAAGAACGCACCAGTTGCCTCCAATCATAGCCGCGCAAGGCCTTTCCAAACGATACGGGGCGGAACCTCTATTCCGGGAAATTTCGTTCACTGTTTCCGAAGGCGAACGAATCGGACTGATCGGCCCGAACGGGTCGGGAAAATCCACGCTGCTGGAAATTTTGCGCGGGCGGGTGATTCCGGACACAGGCGAAGTCGCCATCCGCAAGCGGACGCGCATGAGCATGGTCGTGCAGAATTCGGAATTCGAGCCGGGCGCAACAGTACGATCTTTGATTGAAAACTCCATGATCCACGCGGGCATTCCGGAAAACGAGCGCGCCGCGCGCATGGCGGAGCCGCTGGGCCGCGCCGGATTCAGCGATCTGGATATCGAAGCGGCGGCGCTTTCGGGCGGCTGGCGCAAACGACTGGCGATTGTCGAGGCGCTCGTTCAGAATGCGGATATCCTGTTGCTCGACGAGCCGACAAATCATCTGGACCTTGCGGGGATCAATTGGCTCGAGGGTGTTTTGCAGAACGCCTCGTTTGCCTCGGTGGTGGTCAGCCACGACCGCTATTTTCTTGAAAACATCGCCACGGAAATTGTCGAACTCTCGCGGATGTATGAAAACGGCTGCCTGCGCGTCAGCGGAAACTACAGCACATTCCTTGTCGCCAAAGAAGAGTATCTGCACGCGCAGCGCAAGCGGCAGGAAGCCCTCGAAAACCTCGTACACACGGAGATCGAATGGCTGCGGCGCGGCCCCAAGGCACGGACGTCAAAATCGAAGGCGCGCATCGGGACGGCCAACGAATTGATCGGCGAACTCGCCGGCCTGAATGCCAGAACACAAACGGCATCGGCAAAAATTGACTTTTCCTCGACCGACCGCCAGACCAAACGCCTGATTACGCTCGACGGCATTTCCTATTCCATTGGCGATCGCACGCTGTTTGACGGACTTCATTTCACCGTCACGTCGGGGATGCGTGTAGGTCTCGTCGGCCCGAACGGCAGCGGAAAGACGACGCTGTTGCGTCTCATGCGCGGCGAAGTGGAGCCTTCGCGAGGCACGATTCGCAAGGCGGACGCGCTGCGCATTGTCTATTTCGATCAGAACCGGGCGCTTGATCCGGAAGTCACGCTGCGTCGGGCGCTCGCTCCGGACAGCGACTCGGTGATCTATCAGGATCGTGTCGTTCATGTGGCGGCGTGGGCGGCGCGATTTCTTTTTGACGCGGATCAGCTGGGCCAGCCGGTCGGAAAACTTTCGGGCGGCGAGCGAGCGCGCGTTCTGATCGCGCAGCTTTTGCTCCAGCCCGCGGATGTTCTTCTTCTCGACGAGCCGACCAACGATCTGGATATTCCGACTCTCGAAATTCTGGAAGAGAGTTTGCTGGAGTATCGCGGCGCGCTGGTGCTGGTCACGCACGATCGCTTCATGCTCGACCGGGTATCCACAATCGTCCTGGGCCTCGATGGCTTCGGCGGCGCGGAGCGCTTTGCCGACTATTCGCAATGGGAGGCCTGGCAGCGCTCTTCTCAGAAGGGGATGGATGCACCGGCCACGGCGGGAATAAAACGTAAGGCCACCATGGAAAATGAAATTTCCCCAGCCGCTGTTCCGGCTTCCAGGAGAAAACTTTCCTACACCGAAGGCCGGTAACTCGAAATGATGGAGTAGCGCATCGCCGCCGCGGATCAGAAGCTCGAAGCCGCGCGCGCGGCTCTCACCGATCCCGCAGTGACGAGTGATCCTGCGCGTTTACGCGCCGCGTGCGTCGAAATGGATGAGGCCCAGAAGGTGCTGGACGAGCTCTACACGCGCTGGGGTGTACTCGAAAAAAAGAAGAACGGGCTACGATAAATGGACGTCGCTCACGACTGAACGCGCCGGAGCGAGCCTGGATCCGCCTTCATCTTCCGCGTGACTGGTTTTGGACTGAATGGTAAGGTTATGCGCTGTACCATAAATTATTTAGAGGTTCAGTCGGCATGATTCCAGAAATGATTCCTTCCCAGATCACCCGCCGCGAACTTTTGCGGGCCGGATCAGTTTTCGCGGCTACGAGCGCCGTTGCGGGCATGCTTCCGCGCACGCTGCTGGCCATGCCGCAGGCCGGTGCCGCGGACGCGCTCGATCAGGTGAAAGAGCAGATGTCGGCGATTCCGTTGCAGACCCTGCAGCTGCGCGACAACATTCTCATGCTCTTTGGACCGGGCGGGAACATGGTGGTGCTCGATGGGCCGGAGGGGAAAGCTCTTGTGGACTCGAGCTTTGCCAAGGTCGCTCCCAAGATCAAGGGCGTTCTGGATGGAATGAGCGGCGCCCCGTTGAAGTTGCTCATCAACACGCATTGGCATTTCGATCATACCGACGGTAACGCCGCGATCCAAGGGATGGGTGCGATGATTCTCGCGCACGAAAATACGCGCAAGCGCCTTTCGACGAAACAGACAATGGAGTTCCTGAAGCTGAGCTTCCCACCCGCGCCGCCAGAGGCTCTGCCCGTGCAAACCTTTACGGACAATATGAAACTTTTTATGAATGGCGAGGAACTCAGCCTGACGCACCTTCCGCCGGCGCACACGGATACGGACATTCACGTGCGCTATCGGAAGGGGAATATACTGCATATGGGAGATACGTGGTTCAACGGGATGTATCCTTTTTTCGATCCGAGCACGCGCGGCAACATTAACGGCATGATTGCCGCAGCCAACAAAGGAATCAACGCGGCGGATAATGAAACAAAGATTGTGCCCGGTCACGGTCCGGCGGGCGACAAGACCGCGCTCACCAGGCACAGAGACATGCTGGTAACCGTCCGCGATCGTGTGAAGCAGCAAAAAACGGCCGGAAAGAAACTGGAAGAGGTTCTGGTGGCCAAACCCACTGCCGAATTTGACGCGGAATACGGCAAGGGATTTCTTACCACCGATCAATTTGTGACGATTGTCTATCAGACGCTTTGATCGGGAATCCGGGAAACTTTTGGCGGAATCTTTCGTGACCCCACAATCAAGCATGAAACAGCCTCAGGACATCCTCGTGATTGATGTGGGCGGCACCAACGTCAAGGTCTCTCTATCGAGCAGCAAAGAGCCGCTCAAAATTCCTTCCGGCCCGGACATGACGCCGCGGAAAATGGTGAAGCAGGTGTTGGCGGCAACCCGCGGCTGGAACTATTCGCGCATTTCAATCGGATATCCGGGCCCCGTGGTGCACGGGCATCCGTTAAGCGATCCGCACAATCTCGGCGCGGGCTGGGTCGGCTTCAATTTTCAAAAGGCGTTTGGATGTCCCGTTCGGATCATCAATGATGCGGCCATGCAGGCCCTGGGCATCTATCGGGGCGGGCGGATGCTTTTTCTTGGATTGGGAACGGGCCTGGGATCCGCCATGATCGTGAACGGAATCCTCGAGCCGATGGAGCTGGCACACCTTCCCTACAAGAAAGGACGTACCTTCGAAGATTACCTCGGCATCCGCGGGCTGAAGCGGCTTGGCAAGAAAAAATGGCGGAAACAGGTAGCCGAAGTGGTCGAAACGTTTCGGGTCGCCCTGGAAGCCGACGACATCGTTCTTGGCGGCGGAAACTCCAAACTCCTGAAAGCCCTTCCCGCGGGCTGCCGCCTCGGAAATAATGCCACGGCAATCACAGGCGGCATTCGGCTGTGGGAAAAGGCCGAGGCTTAGCCCTGCAAGATTTTTTGTAGTTTACTCCCCCCGCACTGCATGCCTAAACTTGCGAGGCCGCAAAACCGGCGCCGGCGGAAAAATGTTTTCTCTAAGTTTTGATTCAGGAGACATTCTCCTTTTTTGGCCCTTTGAAAATTCTTCCCAAGCTCTACCCCGCGCATTGGCCACAACGGATTCAGAAACGATCAGAAGAAAATTAACTCGAGGTGCGGGCCGATCGGGGTGGGAACGGTAGGGGTCGCGGAAAGTGAGATTGTCTTACTTCGGCCGGGCGCTTCAGCCAATGGGCTGGGGAAAGTTCTGGACCCATCCGTGCAGACCTTCGAGGTGGCGGAGGTCGGCTTCAATTTGCGCCTTCCGCGCCGTCATAAGGCACCGGACGCGTTCGAGCGCCAATTGCAGAGCGCGCAGATTCTGGACGTATTCCGCGATTTCGATTTGCACAGTTGTGTCGAGTTCGCCGGCGCGAGAAGCGTCTCCTACTTCCGGTGCAACGTTGGCGAGGCGCCGCGAAAGGGCTTGCAGATCTTTTTCCGTGGTCCAGCAGGTTCCGTTGGCAAGGCCGTTCACGCGGGCAAGAAAGTCGCGCAATTCGCGGTTAGCATGGAGAAAGCGTTCGTGCTGTTTGAGTCTCATCAGGCGCTCCATTGAATTGAACTTACCTCTTCTTTTTCCATCTCGGCGTCCGGCGTTCCCGGTTGGAGCGCTTAGCTTCGAAGTTGCGCGGCTTCGGCACTTCTTTAGCTCGCTTTCGATCCAAGGATGGTGGTTTCTTCCTTCGACTCTCTTATCGGCCCCCTGGGGCCCGGCTTTAGTCCGTCAGGGAGTTCTGTCCTTCATTACAATGAATGATTGAGCAACAAGGTTTTGGTCCGATGCAGTAGTTCTGTCCTTCTTTGGAACGGACGGCGGCAGACAATCGCTTCGGAATTCCAAGTGCTTTGAACAGTTCGGCTCTGATTCGGAAGATGGGCGAGGCTGAAGAGGTTCGCTGCTTTCGGCCGATTATTGCTCAAAGACCGCACATCGCTCCACACTCAGGGTTGACTTCCTTCCGGCCAACTCATGTAATGGAGTTCATCCGGGCATGAACTCCTTCCGCCTAAGCCGCGCGTGAGCGATACGGGAACAACGGTCGAGAGCCGTTTTGCCTCGAAGCGCTCGTCGTTTCTAGTCGCCGCCGGAATCTTTCTCAGCCGCATCGCGGGCCTGATCCGCGACCGTGTCTTCGCCCATTACTTCGGAAACTCCGACGCCGCGGACGCCTTCAAGGCGGCCTTCCGCATCCCCAATGCCCTGCAAAACCTTTTTGGCGAAGGCGTGCTCTCCGCTTCGTTCATTCCGGTGTATGCGGCGCTCGTCGCCCGTGAAGAGAAGGAAGAGGCGCGCCGCACGGCGGGCGCAGTGGCGGCGCTGCTTGTGCTGAGTACGTCCGTGCTTGTGCTGGCCGGAGTTCTCGCCACGCCGTACCTGATTGACGCGATTGCTCCCGGTTTTTCCGGCGAAAAGCGTGATTTAACTATCCGGATTGTCCGAATTCTATTTCCGGGCGCGGGACTGTTTGTCTGGTCCGCGTGGTGCCTAGGCATCCTTAACAGCCACAGAAAGTTTTTTCTTTCCTATACCGCGCCGGTCATCTGGAACGCGGCGATGATCGCCACGCTCTGGGGATTTGGGCCGCATGTCTCGCAGTTTCCGCTGGCGATTCTGCTCTCGTGGGGATCGGTAGCTGGGGCGGCGCTCATGGTGGCGATCCAGTTGCCCGTTGTACTGCGGCTTTTGCAGGGACTGCACCTGTCGTTTGCGTTTCACCTGGAAAATGTCCGCACGGTGGTCCGGAATTTTTTTCCGGTTTTCATCAGCCGCGGAGTTGTGCAGATCAGCGCGTATGTGGACGCCCTGCTTGCGAGCCTCCTTCCCACCGGCGCCGTCGCCGCGCTGGCCTACGCGCAGACGCTTTACACTCTGCCCGTCAGCCTGTTCGGGATGTCCGTATCGGCCGCGGAACTTCCGGCCATGTCCGGGGCAGTCGGAGCGGAAACGGAGGTCGCGGAGGTGTTGCGCAAGCGCCTCAACGCGGGCCTTCGGCAGATCGCGTATCTTGTGATTCCGTCGGCAGCCGCATTTTTGGTATTGGGCGACGTGATCGTTTCGGCGATCTACCAGACCGGCCGGTTCACGCATGACGATTCCAATTACGTGTGGGGAATTCTGGCGGGCTCCACGGTCGGTTTGCTCGCATCCACGCTGGGGCGGCTCTATTCGTCGACGTACTACGCGCTGAAGGATACGCGGACGCCGCTGCGGTTTGCCATTATTCGCGTCGTGCTGACGACGGTCCTTGGCTATCTCTCCGCGATCCCCATGCCGCACTGGCTCGGGGTGGACCCGCGCTGGGGCGTTGCCGGGCTGACGATTTCCGCGGGAGTCTCTTCCTGGGTCGAGTTCGCGCTGCTGCGCCGGACGCTCAATTTGAGAATCGGCCCGACCGGACTCGAACATTCCTATTTGCTGAAGGGCTGGGCCGCCGCTCTTGTAGCGGCGGGGATTGGTCGCGGACTGCTCGTGGCCGTGGGACATCACAATCCCGTACTCGTTGCGATCGTGGTTCTCGGGCCTTATGGAATACTATATTTTGCCGGCACGGCGATACTTGGTCTTCCCGAAGTGCGGGCGATGTTGAACCTGTTCACGCGCATGCGGGGCCGCGGTTAACAAAATAAGTTACTTAAGTAGATAGTACATTGGTCGTCATTCCGAGCGAAGCGAGGAATCCCTCCGTGTGCCTCAACGCGGCAGGAAAAAGAAAGAGGAATTTCTCGCTTCGCTCGAAATGACGAAAGGAGTGAGGACATTTCTCCTATATTATAATCCCAATCCGAAATCAAGAACCGGATTTGGCGTGGCCGATATCGAATGGCTTGCGAATCGTTGAGTCCGGCGGAGCAGCCCGCAAGTATTGCGGCGGCCAGCTCGTCGGGTGCTTCAATTCGCGCGCAACATTGAGAGGCCAGTAGGGGTTGCGCAAAAATTCGCGGGCCATCAAAACGATGTCGGCGCGGTCCCGGGCGAGAATCTCCGTCACCTGATCCTTGTTTTCAATCATTCCGACGGTGGCCGTGGCTACGCCTGCTTCGCGGCGAATACGCTCGGAGAAGGGCACCTGAAAGGCCGGACCAACGGCGACTTTTGCGTCGGGAACGAGGCCCCCGGAGGAGCAATCCACCACGTCCACGCCCAGCGCCTTGATCTGCCTGGAAAATTCCACCGCCTGATCCAGGTCCCATCCGCCTTCCTTCCAGTCCGTGGCCGAAATGCGCACGAACAAGGGAAGATTGTCCGGCATCTGCTTGCGCACGGCCGCGACGACTTCCCGGCCGATTCGCGTCCGGTTCTCGAACGAGCCGCCGTACTCATCGGTGCGGAAATTGGAAAGCGGAGAGAAGAACTCGTGCATCAAGTATCCGTGCGCGGCGTGCAATTCAATCACTCGGAAGCCCGCTTCGATTGCCCGGCGCGCCGCCTGCCGGAACGCCTCCACGATCGCCGGAATCTCTTCCTTTGCGAGCGCGCGGGGCATGGCGTAATTCGGAGCGAACGCAACTGCGCTCGGAGCCACCGGCACCCATCCGCCCGCCGCTAACGGAATGGCGTTCGGGCCATCCCACGGCCGCTGCGTGCTCGCTTTGCGGCCTGCATGGGCAAGCTGCATGGCGGGTACAGCGCCCTGGCTGGCAATAAACTTCGTGATGCGCGACAGGAACTCGATGTGCGCATCTTTATAGATTCCGAGGTCCTCGGGCGTGATGCGCCCCTCGGCGGTGACTGCTGACGCTTCCGCGATGACGAGGGATGCGCCGCCCACGGCGCGGCTGCCAAGGTGAACCAGATGCCAGTCGTTTGCAAATCCGTCTTCACTCGAGTATTCGCACATCGGCGAGACGCCGATGCGGTTCCGGAGCGTAATGCCTCGAATCTGAAGTGGGTCGAAGAGTTGGGCCATGGGTTCTTTTTCCTCCGCCAGGATCTGTCGCAGTGCCTGCACCGGCGCGCCCGTTATTCCGTTCTTAAAAAAGGCCGGATGTCCGCGCCATCGCGCACAGCCCTGGTGCAACCAAGAATTCTACAGTGGCCGGGCTGTCTTCGCCCGTTTTTTTGACAATATACCGGGATGGTAAAATTACCAAAGATGAAAACCGAACGGTTCGTGCTGGGCTCCCGCATCGAAGCGCCCGCCGCCGATGTCTACGCCTGGCACGCCTGGCCGGAGACGCTCGAACTTCTCCTCCCTCCCGGTGAGGACGTGAAAATTGTGGAGAGAACCGGAGGGATCGAGCGCGACGCTCGAGTCGTCCTCCGCATTTTGTAGCACAGGCACTCTTGCCTGTGTGGGTCTTGCAATCGCGACTTAGAGGAGTGGCCCTACGTTCGGGTTACAAACCCGCACAGGCAAGAGTGCCTGTGGTACGAAAATCCGCCGGAAACGCCTTGTCGCGAGGATTCGGCCTTTATAGAATGACTGCCTTGTGACTCGATGCAAATTACTTCGCTCCTTCCGTCCGATTCTCATTTCCTTTCTGATTTGGATCGGCGTCTTCTCCGTCGCTGCCGCAAACGCGCAAGCGCAGGAGCGCGCAGATTGCCGCGCGTTTCGTAGCGCGCTGCTACACACAAGCGTCCGGTACTGCGTGTTTCTGCCGGCGAGTTATGACACACCTGCCGCCAAGACATACCGCTACCCGATCCTCTACCTTTTGCACGGACTCGGCGGGAACGAGCGATCCATGGCCCTTTCCGACGAGTGGTCCATCCTGCAGGATCTGCGCCGGGAAAATAAAGTCGGCGAGTTTCTGACTGTCGCTCCCGACGGATGGGACACCTTCTATATCAACTCGCAGGATGGGACAACGCCCTACAGCGATTTTTTCCTGCGCGAATTCATGCCGTACATCGAGCGAACCTACCGCGTGCGCCCCGGCCGGTCCTCGCGTGGAATTACAGGATTTTCGATGGGAGGTTACGGCGCGCTGCGGTTTGCATTCTTGCGCCCGGATCTGTTCGGATCGGTAAGCTCGCACAGCGGGGCGCTGGTGAAAGACGTTCCCTCCGGCGTGAACGTCGGCGCCACCACGGGAAATTTAGCGGCGCGCCTGTTAACAAAATCTTTTGGCAATCCCATCGAGCCCGCTTTCTGGAATCTGAACAGCCCTTTTGTTTTGGCCAAAAAGAATGCCGCTCTTCTGACGCGAACGAAGATCTACCTGGATTGCGGAACCGAGGATTCCTACGGATTTTACACGGGGGCATCCGAGATGCACCGGCTCCTCGATACGCTGAAACTTGCGCACGAATTTCATCTCTACCCCGGCGGGCACAATATTCGCTACCTGCTGGCTCACCGCGATGCGTCTTTCGAGTTCCATTGGCAGGCGTTCGAGGGAGGGAGGAAGTAACGCTGGACAAATTGTTTCTCTGCCCCTCCTTGCGCGGCACATAACTTCTTTGTCTGATTAGACTTGTCGAGTCTGTCCTCCGCTGAAGGCTCCCGGGCGCTCCCATGCAAGCATGTCCGGCTAGCCTGTCACGTATAGTGACACATGTCCATAGCATTTCTTTCGCACCTGAAATAGGATTCTCGATTGTGGGGAAGTCCTGCCCTTTTTTAGCAAGAGTCGTGAAGATCCTCGGCCTAATTAAGGGTCTGTCGAAGGTGTCCCCCCTCGGCAGATGGTTGACCTCTCAGCAGGCGCTTCCACCGTTTGTGAGCCGGCCAAGTGATTCCAGTCCGCATGTCTGTTAGCGGGAGGGCATATGCGCCCAGTCTTGGGTTCCGCGGTATTTCTGGTTTGCATCTCTATCTTCAGTGCGCCCACTTTCGCGCAGTCTCCCAATCCGGTTCCATTTCTGCATGATCCGCTTTTGCCAGGGGCAGCGGCGCCCGGGGCGGCGGCGTTCACCCTGACGGTGAATGGCGCCGGATTTGTGAATGGGTCCGCGGTGCTTTGGAACGGCTCCGCCCTGAATACCACTTACGTGAGCCGCAGCCAATTGACCGCCGCGGTTCCCGCCGCGGATCTCCAAACCGCGGCCACGATTCCTGTCACGGTTTCGAGTCCCGCGCCGGGCGGAGGCATTTCGAATGCTGTGCTGTTCGAAATCGCTATTCCGTCCACGGCGCCCTCGTTCACGCGAACGGATACCAATTTTCCGGTGCTCGGGAATGCTCAGGTCAGGGCTCCCGAGGCGCTGGCCGTTTCTTACCTGTCGGGATCGGCCATTCCTCTCCTCTTGATCACCGATCAGAAGTGCACCACCACGCTCAGCTGTACGCCCTCGCAGGGCGCAATTACCGTTGCCGGCGAGTCTCCGGTTAACCTTGTCTACACGGGCGCGAACCCTGCGTCCATCGTGACGGGAGATTTTAATGGCGATGGGCTTTCCGACATGCTGACCCTCGGGAACGCGTTGGCAGTCTCTCTGGCGGCCGCGCCGGGGATTTTCCACTCGCCCTCGACCTACGCCCTGCCGTCGGGAGTGCTCACCGCGTCCAGGCCTGCTGTCGGCGATTATAAGGGCGATGGCAGTCTGGACCTTGTTCTCGCGGCGGCCAACGGCTTTTATTTTTTGCCGGGAAATGGGGACGGAACATTTGGAACTCCGGTATTTACCCAGACCGATCCGTCCTCGATAGGCACGTATGTGGCTGCGGGCGACTTCAACGGCGACGGCATTCTCGACCTTGCCGTGTCGAATGCGGATCTGGCGGGCGGCTCCGTTTCCATTTATCTCGGCAACGGGGACGGCACGTTTCTGCTCCAGTTCACCATTCCGTTTGTGTCCACCCCGGGGCCGATTGCGGCGGCGGATTTCAATGGCGACGGGAAACTCGACCTCGCAGTCCTGGATTCTCTTTCCACCGAAAATGCTGTCGCTATTCTGCTCGGAAATGGCGACGGCACGTTTCAGGCCAAGACGGATTCGCCCCCTGCCGGCGTGGCTCCGGCGGCGTTCACGCTGGGCGATTTCGATGGGAGCGGCCACGTAAGCGTTGCCGTTTCGGACACGCTTTGCACTTCCACCGCATGTCCTGCGGACGGAAATGGCGCGGTGAATGTGCTCATCGGAAATGGGGATGGGACGCTTCAGGCGCCGCTTGTTTTCCCGGCTTCCGGTTTTCCCGGCGCGATCGTCACGGCTGAGTTCGCCGATTCCGGGCAGGTCGACTATTTCAGCGCGCCCATCGGCCGGGCTGGATTCGCGGTAACGAACTATAACGGAAATTCGATCTCCATTTTTTCCGCGGTTCCCGGAACCATCACGAATCCTCTTCCTTCCATTTCGTCCATTTCTCCGAGCACGGCGACTGAGGGCGGCGCCGCGTTTACGCTCACCGTCTCGGGATCGGATTTTGTTTCGGGCGCAACAATCTCCTTCGCCGGAACCTCGGAACCCACCACTTTTGTAAGCTCGACTGAGTTGACCGCGGCGATTCCGGCCACGGCGCTTGCCGCGGCGGGATCGGCCTCGATCGTCGTGACGAATCCGCCAGGCACGGGAGGAGCGGGGGGAAGAAATTCCGTTCCATATCCATTTACGATCTATCTGCCGCCCCCCACGATCACTTCCATCAGCCAGACGAGCGTGACCGCCGGATCGCCTGCATTCACACTGACGATCAACGGTACAAATCTGGTTCCCGAATCCGTGCTGAATGTGAATGGAGCGGCCGAGTCCGTGACGTATGTGAGTCCAACGCAGGTGACAGCGAATATTTCGGCTGCTGTGATTGCTTCGCCGGGGACCGTGAATCTTTCCATCACGAATCCAGTTGGAGGAGTGGATTACGCAGGAGGGGGAACATCTTCCACGGTGGCGCTGACGGTTACTCAGGCCAGCACGCAACCGATAATCGGCGGGCTGAGTCCGTCGAGCGTCTATGCGGGGAGTTCCAGTTCATCGCTGACCCTAACGGTATCGGGATCGGGGTTTGCATCCAACTCCACTGTAATGTTTGGATCAAGCCCCTTGACTCCCGATGCCAGTACGGCAACTTCGACTACATTAACCATACATGTGCCGGCCAGTTACATCGCAGCGGCCGGGTGGCCTCTTGTGTATGTGCAAAACTCCAGCGGCATCGCGTCCGTTCCCACCACGTTTCAAGTGATTAATCCCGTTCCCACACTCACGAGTCTGTCGCCCCAGGTCGTCGCGCCCGGAAATGCGGCGCAGCCCGTGACCGTCACGGGAAGCAATTTCAACGCGACTTCAATGATCCAGATCAACGGCGCGTCATTTACGCCTTCTTCGGTGAGCGCAACCTCGCTCACCGCGCAGATTCCGGCGACTGAATTCGTGTATTCCGGCAGTTCACACCTCGTCTTGAACGTCTCCGTAGTAAATCCTGGCCCCCCCGCTTTTCCCGGTGGGGGATCGAGTTCCGCGCTGACGCTGGTGTTTCCAGATTTCAATCTGTCCGCGTCGCCCGGGACCACGTCGGTCGTTGCCGGACAGCCCGGCAATTTCACGCTGGCTGTGGCAACCTCCGCGCCGGGCGGCACATTGGGCAGCGCGGTCTCGTTTACCGCTTCCCCGTTGCCGAAGAATACCAGTGCGACGTTTACCCCCTCGCCGCTTCCAGCGGGATCGCCCGGCCGGAATGTGACGCTCACGATCAGCACCATACCGCACACGGCGGCGGTCCGCCCGTTTAATCCTCGCAATTTCGGGCCGTTTGCCGTGATCGCTCTGGCAGTTCTACTTTCACTGATGATCTTGTCGCTGGAATCGAAGGCGGCTGGAATTTCCGGGCGGCGCTATGCTCCGTTACTCCTCGCGGTCTTGCTGCTGGCGGTCGCCGTGGGTCTCGCGGCATGCGGCGGCGCTTCCAGCAACCTTAGCCCGCAACTCAATCCGAATACCGGGACACCTGCCGGGAATTATCAGATCACGGTCACGGCAACTTCGGGGAACGCATCGCTGACCACGCAGGTTTCGCTATTGGTTCAATAGACAGTTCCACTCCGGCTGTCATCTGACCTCCAGCGAATTTCCGAGTCAATTCCTGATTGAAACAGTTGCAGGATTGCGCTCCCAATTCTTCCCCTTGCGATTCAGGCTGTCACACTTTCCAGACTTTAGGCTAAAGTAGTGTTTCGTTCGGCGGACCGATCGGCCGTATCTGTCGCCGCCAAGGAGTTGGGATGAGCGTAACGGACACAGCAGCGACTCGCAGCGCAGCGACACCGATGGAAACGACCTGCATCAATACGATCCGCACGCTGTCCATGGATGCCGTGCAGGCCGCCAATTCCGGCCATCCCGGCACGCCCATGGCTATGGCGCCGGTGGTGTACTGCCTGTGGCAGGAATTTCTGCGTTACGATCCGCAAGACCCGCTCTGGCCCAATCGCGATCGCTTCGTGCTTTCCGCTGGGCACGCGTCCATGGTGCTGTACTCGATTTTGCATCTGACTGGCGTGAAGGAAGCGGGGAAGAATCGCGAAATCCTTTCCGGCCCGGCGGTGAGTCTCGACGATATCAAAAGTTTCCGCCAACTTGGCAGCCGCTGCGCGGGCCATCCCGAATCGCACCTGACGACAGGCGTGGAAACAACAACCGGGCCGCTGGGGCAGGGCGTGGCCAATTCCGTGGGCATGGCCATCGCGGGCCGCTGGCTGGCCGCGCGCTACAACCAGAAGGGATTTGAAGACCTCTACAATTTCAATGTGTACGCGCTGGCCGGCGACGGCTGCATGATGGAGGGAATTTCCTCGGAAGCCGCGTCGCTCGCCGGGCATTTGAAACTTTCCAATCTCTGCTGGATCTACGACAGCAACCGGATCACCATCGAAGGCGGAACGCCGCTGGCGTTTTCCGAAGACGTTGCCACTCGGTTTGCCGGATACGGCTGGAATGTTGTTCGCGTTGCCGACGCCAACAATCTCGACGAGATTCGCGCCGGCTTCCGCGCATTCCAGCAAACATCAGATCGCCCGACGTTAATCATCGTTTCGAGCCACATCGGATGGGGCTCGCCGCACAAGCAGGACACCAACGCGGCGCACGGCGAGGCGCTCGGCGAAGAAGAGGTCAAACTCACCAAGCGCTTCTACGGATGGCCGGAGGATGCGAAGTTTCTGGTTCCGGACGGAGTGTATGCGCATTTTCAGGAGGGCATCGGCAAGCGCGGGAAATCCTTGCGCGATGCCTGGTCGGCAAAATGGAATTCGTACAAAACGAGCCACGCGTCCCTCGCGGACGAAATAGACCGCATGGAGCGCCGCAGCTTGCCGGACGGCTGGGACCGCGACATTCCCGTTTTCCCGGCGGACGCGAAGGGGTTGGCCACGCGCGACTCTTCCGGGAAAGTCGAGAACGCTATCGGGAAAAATGTTCCCTGGCTTGTGGGCGGCTCAGCCGACCTTGCCCCCTCGACAAAAACCCTGCTGACATTTGAAGACGCGACCGGATTTCAGCCCGGAAATTATTCCGGACGAAATTTGCATTTCGGAATTCGCGAACATGCCATGGCGGCAATAATCAACGGCATGAGCCTGACGAAATTGCGTCCATTCGGCGCGACGTTCTTCGTGTTCACCGATTACATGCGCGGCGGATTGCGGCTGAGCGCCATAATGGGGATCCCCGTGATCTATGTGCTGACACACGATTCGCTGGGAGTCGGCGAGGACGGTCCGACGCACCAGCCGATCGAGCACCTTGCCATCGCGCGGGCGACACCCGGGCTCCTGACCATCCGTCCGGCGGACGCCAACGAAGTGGCCGAAGCGTGGAAGACGGTCATGCAGCTGCAGCACGAGCCGGCTCTGCTGGTTCTGACGCGGCAGGCGTTGCCCACGCTCGACCGCACGAAATATGCTCCGGCGGCGGGCGTGTCGCGTGGAGCGTATGTGCTCGTCGAAACTCCGGGCGCGCAGCCTGAAGTTCTTCTCATTGGCACGGGGAGCGAAGTATCACTTTGTGTCGAAGCGTATGAGCAACTTTCGCGCGAAGGAATCCGCGCGCGGGTCGTCAGCATGCCTTCCTGGGAACTGTTTGAGCGGCAGGACCGCGCCTATCGCGATTCCGTCTTGCCGGCCGGCGTAAAGGCGCGCGTCTCCGTCGAAATGGGATCCACACTCGGCTGGGAACGCTACATCGGCATTTCGGGCTGCGCGATTGGCATGCACGGATTTGGAGCGTCCGCGCCATTGAAAGCGCTTCTAAAGCATTTCGGCTTTACCGTTGAAAATGTTGTCGCGCAGGCCAAGGCCCAGATTCAGGCCGCAAAGTAGCGCGGATTTCCGCTGGCGCGACAATTTATAGTTCGCAATATTTCCCACCGGGAGGAAAAACAATGGCCGCAGCGGACACCTGGAAACGCTTCCGCGAAAATCTCTGCCGCGTGGACGCGCTTGAACTTTCGCTCGATATCAGCCACATGCACTTCGACGATGTGTTCCTGAAGTCCATGGAGCCCGCCATGCAACGGGCGTTCCGCGCCATGGACGCGCTCGAATCCGGCGCCATCGCGAATCCCGACGAAAAGCGCATGGTGGGGCACTACTGGCTGCGCGCGCCGCAACTCGCTCCTACCAAGGAAATTGCCCGGGAGATCGCACACACGGTCGAAGTAATCAAGAAATTTGCCGCGGATGTGCACGACAGCAGGATTCATCCGCCGGTCGCTTCGCGCTTCACGCAGTTGCTTGCCATCGGCATTGGCGGCTCGGCTCTCGGGCCCATGTTTGTCGGCGACGCGCTCGGCGACCGAGCCAGCGATCGCATGACCGTTCATTTCATTGACAACACCGATCCCGACGGAATCGCGCGCACGCTTTCGCGGTTGCGGGACCTGCTCCCGGAAACTCTGTGCATCGTGACGAGCAAGAGCGGGGGAACTCCGGATACGCGCAACGGCATGGTGGTCGTTGCGGATGCATACCACGAGGCGAGTCTCCACTTTGCACAGCATGCCGTGGCCATCACCATGCCCGGATCGCAACTCGACAAGCTCGCCGACAAGGAGGGATGGCTCGCACGATTTCCCATGTTCGATTGGGTGGGCGGCAGAACGAGCGAACTTTCCGCGGTCGGTCTGCTGCCGGCGGCGCTCCAGGGGATTGACGTGGATGCACTGCTCGCGGGCGCCGCGCTGTGCGACGACGCGACGCGCGTCCACGAAACGCGCCGCAATCCCGCCGCGCTGATGGCTCTGATGTGGTATGTCGCCACCGATGGCAAAGGAAAGCGCGATCTCGTCGTGCTTCCTTACAAGGACCGCCTGCTGCTCTTCAGCCGCTACCTGCAGCAGCTCGTCATGGAGTCGCTCGGCAAGCAACTGGATCTTGACGGCAGGCGCGTCGAACAGGGAATCGCCGTCTATGGAAACAAGGGCTCGACGGACCAGCACGCTTTCGTCCAGCAGTTGCGCGACGGCGTGAATAATTTTTTCGTCACCTTTGTCCGCGTCCTCGAGTCGGGCGGGGCTTTCGTCGAAGTCGAGCCCGGCGTTACGGCGGGGGACTATCTTCACGGCTTCCTGCTGGGAACGCGCGAAGCTCTCTTCGGAAATGACCGGCAATCCATGACCATCACCATCCGCCGCGTGGACGCGCGAACCGTCGGGGCTCTCATCGCGATGTTCGAGCGCGCCGTTGGTTTGTATGCGTCGCTGATTCATATCAACGCGTATCATCAGCCGGGTGTCGAAGCGGGGAAAAAAGCGGCAGCCGCGGTTCTTGATTTGCAGTCACGGGCGCTTGCGGCTCTGACGGAAACGGGGCAGACCGCAGAACAGATCTCCATTGCAATTGACGAGACTGATTCCGTTGAGAGCGTCTACCTGATCCTCGAACACCTTGCCGCCAACCGCCGCGCCGTGATGGCCGAGACGAAAAATCCCGTGTTCGCGACGTTCACGCGGATGTAAACCGGTTTAGAACACGTGCGACAGCGGCTGAAGCCGCTCTTATCGGGCAACGTATATGTCGTGGCTAAAGCCACGGCCCGCAAAGATTACGGCGTCGCTACATCACATCGGATGATCGTGCTGCGCTAGGACGCGGCGGGAACCGTTTCGCGGGAGCCGCCCTCGGTTTCCCGCTTCCCCAGACTGTACGCCGCATGCAGCGATTTGACCGCCTTTTCCAGCGCCGATGAATCCACAAGAAAAGAGATGTTGTATTCGGACGAGCCTTGCGCGATGGCAATAATATTGATGCCTTCCTTGCCCATCGTGCTGAACACGCTGCCGGCGATCCCCGGAGTCCCCGCCATGTTCTCTCCCACAACAGCGACGATGGCGACGCCTCGGTTCACTTTCACGTGTTCGAGATCGTGCTGGTGAACGTCTTCGTAGAGAGCGTCGCGCAGAGCCTTTTCCGTGCGCTGCGCGTCGGCGGCCTGCACGACGAAGCAGATGCTGTCCTGCGAGGACGACTGCGAAATCATCACGATATTTGCGCGCACCGACGCCGTCGCTCCGAAAATCCGCGCGGCAATGTCCGGCACGCCGATGATGCCCGGCCCGGCCACGGAGATCATGGCCACATCGCGCGTTGCCGTGACAGCCTTGACTCCGAGAGGCGCTGGCCGGACAGTGTGCGTGATCTTGGTGCCGGCTTGCTTCGGATGAAAGCTGTCGCGAATCCAGACAGGAATGGCGCTCTCGATGACCGGGCGCAGCGTCATGGGATGGAGCACCTTCGCTCCGAAAAACGCAAGTTCGCCCGCTGCGGCGTAGGAGACTTCATCGAGCGTGACGGCGTCCGGCACGATTCTCGGATCGGCGGTGAGGACTCCGTTCACGTCCGTCCAGATAATCACTTCGCTCGCGTCCAGGGCTCCGCCGAGAATTGTGGCGGAATAGTCAGAGCCGCCGCGGCCGAGCGTCGTGGGCACGCCCTTGGTTGTGGCCGCGATGTACCCGGTAACAACAGGAATTCCTCCGGCTTCGAGCAGTGGAAGAAGCACGGCCTGCGTTTTGGCGCGGGTCGGAACAGTGAGCGGCCTCGCGCCGCCGTGCGTTTCGTCGGTCACGATCAAATTTGTTGCGTCAAACGCCACGCCGCGCTGACCCATCTCGCGCAAGACAGCCGCTGTCATTCGCGCGGTCAGGCGCTCGCCGGTACCGGCAATTACGTCCAGCGCGCGCGGCGAGAGTTCGCCGAGCAGGGCGCAGCCCCGGCAATAGTTCGCGGCGCTCTCGATCAGGGCGTCAATTTCGGCGAGCAGTTCGCGCCGTTTCTCGATGCTGGTAATGAGTTCGCCGATAGCTTCGTGATGCTTTATCTTCAGAGCCTCCGCCAGCGCTTCCGCCGCAGCCTCATCGCCGGTCGCCGCTTTTCCGGCGGCGGCAATCAGTGTATTCGTCACGCCGGACATGGCGGAGACCACGACCACGACGGCGCGGTCCCTGGAAGCCTCCGCGGCAATTTGCGCGGCTTTGCGGATTCTGGCGGCGTTGCCGACCGACGTGCCTCCGAATTTCATCACTTGTATCGGGAGGCTCATCGGACCCTCGCTTTGGCGCCGGCAGCGGACTTCTTTGCCGGGGATTTCGCGGCGAGCAGGCCGAGCGCCTGCAATAGTTCGGCGTTCAGTATGGCCGCGCCGGCGGCCCCGCGAATCGTGTTGTGGCCCAGCACGACGAAGCGGTAGTCCAGCACGTTGTCGGGGAAGAGACGCCCGACCGTTACGCTCATGCCGCGGCCCGCATCGCGATCGAGCCGCGGCTGCGGGCGGTCATTTTCATCGCGCACGAGGACCGGATACTTCGGCGCGGTCGGCAGCTTCAGCTCTTGCGGAACCGACCGGTACGCCGCCAGGGCTTCTCGCACCTCTTCGATCATGGCGCGCCTCGAAAGTTTTACGCGGACCGCAACGGTATGTCCATCGGCGACGTTCACACGATGACACTGCGCGCTGACAGCGAACGGCGCATTTTCAAATGAGCTGCGCACCAGCTTGCCGAGAATTTTCCGAGTCTCGGTCTCCATTTTGACTTCTTCGCCGCCGATATAGGGCAGCACGTTGTCCACCACGTCCAGCGAAGGAACGCCGGGATAGCCCGCGCCGGAAATCGCCTGCATCGTGGTTGCGACGACGGCTTCGACGCCGAATTTCGCGTGCAGCGGCGCGAGCGCGAGCGCCATGATGATGGTCGAGCAGTTCGGGTTCGTTACGATGTAGCCCGTCGAAAACCCGCGCTCCCTCTTTTGCCGCTCGATCACATCCAGATGATCGGAATTAATTTCGGGAATCAGCAGGGGAACATCTTCATCCATGCGGAACGATGAGGCGTTGCTGATGACGGGATAGCCCGCGCGAGCAAACGCCTCTTCCGAGGCGCGTGCGAAATCCGACGGCAGGCTCGACACAATCACATCGCAATCGAGCGGCGGCTCGGGCGCCTGCACCACCATTTTTCTCGCAAAGGCGGGCATGTAGCCGACGAGCCGCCACGTACAGGCCTCCGCGTATGTCTTTCCCTGCGACCGGTCCGACGCCGCCAGCGCCGTGACTTTAAAGCCCGGATGATTCTCGAGCATCTGCACGAACCGCTGTCCGACCATTCCGGTCGCGCCCAGGATTCCCACCCGCAAACGATTATTCGCCACTGCTCCTCCCCGAGGTGTTTGAAATTGGCCCTGCTGAATCTGAAAAGTCCGCCTGCAAAGCGCTGAAAAGCTGCCGCGCCGCCGTCTCCTGATCGTGCGCGGCCGCAGTGACCTCTCCTACAATCAAGAGGGAAGGCGAAGCGGCCGCGGGACATTGCGCGAGGTCCGCGACTTTCGTGCGGTAGATTGTTTCGCTTTCCGTGGTCGCATGCGAAATCACGAGGCACGGCGTCTCCGCTCCGATTCCCGCTTCCTGCAATTCCCGTCCAAGTTCCGCGTAGCGATGTCCGGGCATGTAGATCACGACCGTTGTATCGGACCCGAGGTTGTGCTCGCTTCTAAGCCCCGTGCCACCCTCGCGATGTGCCGTGACGAATACGACGCGCGAAGCGTGCCGACGGTCCGTGAGCGAAATTCCCGCCGCCGCCGCGGCCCCGAAAGCCGCCGTCACTCCCGGAACCACTTCCACTTCGATGCCCGCGTGGCGAAGCGCTTCGATCTCTTCTCCGGCCCGGCCAAAGAGCAGGGGATCGCCATTCTTCAGGCGCGCGACCTTCTTGCCCTCGCGCGAGAGCTGCACCATCAGCGCGTTGATCTCGCTCTGGGAAATTTCCTTGCTTCCGCAGCGCTTGCCAACATTCACCACCTGAGCGCCGGCCGGAAGAATGCGCAAAATCGCTTCGGACACGAGGTCGTCATGCAGGATCACGTCGGCCCGCTCGAGAATGCGCCACGCCTTGCGCGTCAGCAACTCCGGATCGCCCGGCCCCGCGCCTACGAGATAGATTTTTTGCGGCATTGCGATTTCGTTTTCCGCCTTCCACGTCCGAATCCAGAACATTCAGCGCCATTCCGAGTCCCGGAAGGGGCCGGGATAAATTTCGCGAGGAATCCCGCTTTTCCTTCCGCCCGCTGCTACCGAGCACGGAGGGATTCCTCGCTTCGCTCGGAATGACGGCAATACAAAACAAATACAAGAACAAATGCAAATGCAAAAACAAAAACAAATGCAATTGCAAAAACCTAACGCGGTTTCGGGTCGAGGCTCGCGTACTGATGGAGCAGGCGCTTGCGCTGCTCCGGCGGCATGGGAATGTCCTTCAATTCATCCCGTGAGCGGCCGAGTTGCGCCACCCACTCTTCCCATTCCGGCCCGTACTTCTGCTCCAAATCCATTCGCAGGCGCTGCGCGAGCGCCGGGCTCAGCCCGCCCGTGGAAATGGCAATCTGCAAATCTCCGCGACGCACCACGGCAGGGAAGTAGAAATCGCAGCGTTCCGGCTCATCCACACAGTTGCAGAGCACGCCGCGGCTTTGCGCTTCCGCGTAAATATCGCCGTGCAGCGGCGAAGAATTGGTCGCCGCAATCACCAGAAAAACTCCCGCGAAGTCGGACGGAGCGTATTCGCGCACATGCCATTCGATCCGGCCGTCGCGCGCCCACTCGCGCACGCGCGGCGTAGCTTTTGGCGCAACCACGCGCACACGCGCGCCCGACGCGAGCAGCGACTCGATTTTCGGCTCGCCCACATTGCCTGCGCCCACGACGAGGCACAGGCGGCCGTCCAGTTTCAGGAACATGGGAAATAAGCTCATGACATTACCAATTTTCAACTGCCGCCTTCCAACTGCCAATCTTGGCCTTTACTCCGGCGCGTGTAGCCCGCACTCCTTTTTAGCAAAGCCCGACCAGCGCCCCGCGCGCGGATCTTCACCAGGCTGGACATGCCGAGTGCATTGTACGCACCCGATGCTCGGATAATTCTGCTCGTGCAGCGGATTGTAGGGAACGTTGTGATCGCGAATGTATTCCCAAACATTTTCCCAGGTCCAGTCCGCAATCGGGTTTGATTTAACAAGCCCGAATTTTTCATCCCACTCGATTTTCTTTGCGTTCGCGCGCGTCGGCGCCTGGTCGCGGCGGATCCCGGTCGCCCATGCCGCGAGTGCGCCGAGTTTGGCCTGCAGCGGCTCGACTTTCCTAAGCGCGCAACACTGGTTTGGATCGCTCGTCCAGAGTTTCGCGCCGAACTCGATGGCCTGAAGTTCCGGAGTGAGGCGCGATTTCACGCGCTCGACCTGAATGCCGTGGTTCTTTTCCACTTTTTCGATCAGCTCGTAGGTTTCCGTAAAAAGGAAATCCGTGTCCAGTGTGAACACGGGAAAATCAGGCCGGATTCGCGCGGCGATATCCATGAGCACGACGTCCTCCGCGCCAAAACTCGACGCGATGGCCGCATCCGGATGAAATGTTTCCGGACCCCAGCGCAGGACTTCTTCCGCGCTCCAGCGCTCCGCGTCCGCCTGCACGCCGCCGATACTATTGTTTGCTGCCTCGACGTTCATTTCCGCGCCCCGATTTCCTGGTTCGCCGCCAGCCGTTTTCGCCTACGGCTTCGGTCCACAAACAAAAAGCCCGCGAGCTGTTTTGCGTCGCGGGCCGCTTATAAGAGCTTTAAGGAGTTCCTACTGTGTGTCGGTATCCTTGGCTCCCAAGGGGGTCCGCGCCGCCCCAGTACACTTGGGCGTGCGCGTCATAATCGTAATTCCCTTGAGTATCGCCGTAATCATTATTTTGGCGGGCTGCAAGTGCAGCCCGTACCCGACGCTTATAGAGTAAAACAGCCCCCAAGCATGTCCAACCAATGTTACGCGGTGGGCGCGGATTGT
>VFSW01003151.1_pt1 | contig 24720 bp, 30 predicted proteins | sample 5358111 | NCBI WGS metagenome assembly VFSW01 (sample SAMN11554181, study PRJNA540505) | mine drainage metagenome | isolation source: sediment from site ElyBrook_90M | place: USA: Ely Copper Mine, Vershire, VT | collected 2017
TTACAAGGATTGCGGGGAAAAACGCTGATGGTGTTAAGCAAGCCGGTATTTCAGGCTTGCGCGATAACGGCAAAGGCGACCGTTGGTTTCAGGATGGCGCGGCTAAATCAGGCAGCAAGAGCAACGCCCGCAAAGCCGCATCTGCTCAGATTGCCAAAATACCATTCGTGCTTTCACAGCACATAGCTGCTTGTTGGAAGCCAAGGGAGATATTTTGAAACATCACCGAGCTAAACTTTCCGCCGACCAAGTGCGCCAGATGCGCGACGAGTACATCCACAGGATAAACGTGACATGAAACCGCGCACCATAATCCTCACCAGCGAAGCAGTCCTATCGAATTTTATCATGCTTGCGCGAAACCTGCCGATTGATGACACGGTAGAAATTGTCATCCGCGATAAAACAGAAATTCGCGGGATGGATCAGAATTCATTGATGTGGAGTGGCCCGCTTCGTGATATTGCAGAGCAGGCATGGGTAAATCGAAAACAATTCCGTGCTGACATCTGGCATGAATTCTTTAAGGCCCTTTATCTGCCAGAAGGCGATGAGGAAGATTTTGAAACGCTGGTCAAGGCCGGATACCGAAAGTGGGATTACACACCGGACGGGAAACGGGTATTGATCGGCTCAACAACACAACTCACCAAGCGCGGCATGGCTCTGTACATTCACCAATTGGAGGCTTACGCGCAGACTGAATTGGGCGTGAAATTATCTGCGAGGCCGGAAAAATAATTTGCAATTCATCACCCGATAAAATATAATTTGGATGTCAGTGGAGGTGGAGACTTCCCGCAAGCGTTTTGATGCTTGTCCATTAAAGCGGCTGACAACTCACTCACAACCGACAAGGGTACACCATGACCGATCTTTCAATCTTCAGCGAAATAAACGCGGTATCAATCCACAACCCGCTGGATTCGCTATTCGGACAATACAAGCTGGATCGTGAGTCGATTGAGCATATTGCATCCTTCGCAAATGACGCAAAACAGATGCACTATTTTTTCGAGGCGGCTGCTGTCGGAAGTAGATCAGTAGCGAGCGTCGGGGATGTGTTCCAACTTGATCCTGCCCTGAAAGCCTTGGATGCCGACTATTGGCAACGAGCCATGCTGTTGACTGACGTGCTGGAATACATGCCGGCCGACAAGCGCAACGAGTGGCACGAGCAAATTCAGAAGCACAAAACACCGTCTTTTGAAAAAGACTCCGTAAAGCAAACGCTAATCCAGCTGCTCAACAATCGGGCACAGTTCATGGCCGAGCGAGTTGACGGGCTGTTCCGCGCACTTTCCGGCGATCATGTCACCAATCAACCTCAGGCATTCGGCAAGCGTTTCATCATGGGGTATATGTTCTCGTATGGGTCAATAAATTACCAGCGCGCAAACTACATTCATGACCTGCGTTGCGTCATCGGCAAGTTCTTGGGGCGCGACGTTCCGCGTTCCAGATGCACGCACAACGATCTTGACCGGATTGACTGCGATGGGCAGTGGAATGAGTTTGATGGTGGCGCATTCAAGATTCGCCTGTATCAAAAAGGCACCGCACACATGGAGGTGCATCCTGATCTTGCGTGGCAGTTGAACAAAGTTCTGGCGTACCTTTACCCGATGGCGATTCCGGCAGAGTTCCGCACGAAACCAGTGCGCAAGCCGAAAGAACACAAGTTGCATGATGATCTGGTGAGCTTTGAGGTCATCAAGGATTTGGAGCGCGGTCTGCCGTATCGTGCCCGCGAAGCCAAGAGTTTATCCTATGAGCACAAAGAACCTCCTTCAGCGCCAACCATAGCAGTGATGGAGCGCCTTGGTGGTGTGAACACCGAGAAAGAATGCTGGGAGTTCAGCTACCTGATACTGCCGGTGCTGAAGGAGTTGAGCCGCACGGGGCGGATACCAGAACAAAAGAGCCATCAATTTTACCCAACCCCGGTAGAGCTTGCGGAAATCGCCGTGCGCATGGCTGGAATCGAACCGCATCACACATGCCTTGAGCCGTCAGCCGGGCAGGGTGGGCTTGCTGATTTGATGCTAAAGTCAACCACCTGCATTGAGGTGTCTCCATTACATTGCGCTGTGCTGAAGGCAAAAGGCTATCAGGTCGAGTGTGCAGACTTCATTCAGTGGAAGCCAGCCCGCGCTTTTGATCGCATTGTGATGAACCCTCCATTCAGTGAGGGAAGGGCTGTAGTGCATGTCCGACGCGCCGCTGAAATTCTTGCGATTGATGGGGTAATTGTCGCCATCATGCCAGCGTCCAACAAAGGCAAAATTATCATGGAGGGGATGCGGCACGAATGGAGCGAGATTTACCGGGATATGTTCAAGGATGCTTCTGTGGATGTGGTCATTCTGAAGCTGGTGGCAGCATGATCGCTCCTACCATCATCGGCAAAGCCACGCTCTACAACATGGACTGCATGGAGTTTTTAGCGGAGCAGCCGGATAAATACTACGAATTGGCGATCTGCGATCCAATGTACGACTTGCCCGACAAATATTTAGTGCCGGGAACTGAAAAATCCATTACTTGCGTCAAAAGGAATTTTGTGGCGCAAGCAAAAAAACTAGCAGCTCAAGAAGTTGTTGGTGAGATGTATTTCAAAGAGTTGCAGCGTGTCAGCCAGAATCAAATCGTATGGGGTGAGAATTATTTTCAATACGATGGGAAGCCGGTTGGCAGAATAATTTGGGATAAACTAAACGAATCATCAACATTTTCTAACGCCGAAATTGCATCTTGCTCAATGATTAAAGGTGTTCGCATTATCCGATATTTGTGGAATGGCATGATTCAGGCGGACATGAAAAACAAAGAAGTCCGGATCCGCCCATTTCAAAAGCCTGTTTCCGTTTATGAACAAATTTTGACAGGTTACGCCAAACCGGGACAGCGCATCCTTGACACCCATTTAGGCTCAATGAGTAGCGTAATCGCGGCAAACAATCTAGGATTTGAGCTTACCGGGTGCGAACTGGATCCTGATTATTTCAAGGCCGGATGTGCGCGGGCTATGCAGGCAACAGCGCAAGAACGGATGTTCCCATGACCTGCCAAAACTGCAAAAATTGGGGGCTGAAATCCGTACAAGCCTCTGCCCAGCACGATCAGGCCATGTCCCGGATGGGATACAAAAACTGCTTGGCGGATAAATCTAGCCTGGGCGCGGGCCGGTTTATTGGCGGGTGGACTCCGAAATGTGAGAAATTCGAGGAAGTTAAAAAATGAGCTTAGCCAAGCGCGATATCGTGCCGAAGATACTCGCTGACTCTGGGCGGCCAGCCATGCGCGTGCCGAAAAAGCCATTAAAGCCGAAAAAATGTCGCGTCTGCCCAACCGTATTTGCCCCGCGCACCTCATTACAGATATGTTGTAGCCCTTGGTGCGCTGGTGAGTATGCCAAGTCATCACGCGAGCGAAAGGAGGCCCGGGAATCCCGTAAAGAATACCGCGAAGCGAAGGATAAGACCAAAAGCCGCGCCGATTGGATAAAAGAGGCTCAGAAATCTTTTAATGACTGGGTGCGTGCCAGGGATGCGTTGAAGCCTTGTATCTCATGCGGGAGGTATCACCAAGGCCAATATCACGCCGGGCACTACCGCACCACCAAAGCCGCTCCCGAATTGCGGTTCTGTGAAATAAACGTATGGAAACAATGTTCTGTTTGTAATAACCATTTGTCAGGAAATATCTTAGAATATCGCATCAATCTGATTAAAAAGGGAATTGATGTAGATTGGCTAGAAGGGCCGCACGAGCCGAAAAAGTACACAATCCCAGAATTACAGGGAATCAAGGCGCTGTATAAGCAAAAGCTGAAAGACATAAAAAATAGTTGAAAAAAGGCTTGACTCTATCTGATTTAGGTATATACTGTCTGCACGGTGTAGGAAATGCCGGATTATAAAGGAGAAGAAAATGATGATCAACCAGATAAACACAGGGAAATTTACAGTGGCAATCGGAAATGCAGTTTGTTGCGGCGACAGAAGCCCCAGCCCAGATCAGACTTGCGGACATATACACCGCTCGCAAGAGGCAGCAGAAAAATGCCAGCAGAAACTTTTTGCATGGGATAAGGAAAGAAAAAATTGCTCGGCAAAATGGTACAACAGCAAGATTTTGATGTGCGAATGCGATACTGAATCTGGGTATCTATGAGCACAGCGAATCCAAGGGGAGCAGGCCGCAAACCATCCCCGCCTGAGCTTAAAAAGATTCAGGTGGGGCTGAAACTCCCCCGCTGGCTGGTGGAGTGGATGCGCGCCCGTCCCGAGAGTCAAGCGCGGCTGATCGAGGAGGCATTACAATCTGTGCATGGGCTGAAACCGCCCGAGGTGAAAAAATGCCAGCCATAACTGAAACTCGCGTAATTTGCTTGCATGGAGGCCCCTCGGGAGGCTCTGGGCATTCCGTGCTATCCAGCGAGATGACCAGCATGAAAAGGGGCCGGGCTACCGTTTCAATATGCTATGCTTGCCGAAGAGAAAAGCTGCTAAATGAAAAGAAAAGAACATCAAGGCGTGGAATCGCGTAGTACCATCTAGCATAAGTGAGTCGGTCTTTGTTTGTTTCTCCCGAGATTATTATGCTCAACAGATCAGGTGCTGGACGTAACATTTGCACTCCCACCCAGTTGACCGCCTTGGCAGCCGGAACTAGACGGCACCTATTGACAAACCATTGTAATTCATTGAGAATAAATCATTCGGCCTTGAGACGCGTTAATCGCGGAACATACCATTTAGCGGATGCCCTTTGCGCATAGGGCTGGGAACCGCCCAAGGTCGAGTTTCTTCACGCCTAGCGGCTGATCCGTTCGTGAATGGGAATGGACAGGGATATGGTCCGGTGCTCACAGCCGCTAGACTTGATGACAAATGGGTCATAAAATGCTGCCATTGGAGCGAGCTACAAGATTTTGCAAGCGCATATTCACAGAGCGCAAAACGCCGTTTCAGATCCGGTATTGGCGCAAGAGGGCCATTTTTCTGACTTACCCTTACCCTGCACCGCCTGGTTACGGGACACGCGGTGAGTGTGTTGGCATTTACACAATCGAAACACCCCAGGAATGGATCGTCAGCGATTTACTTTTCGTAATGCAAGGAGAACATGATGCCATCTAGAGAAAAAGGGGAAAAGCTCTCTGATTTCATTTCCCGCTTCATCGGAAGCAAGCGCGAGAAAAAGGATTTCCCAAATATCAAACAACGTCTGGCAGTCGGATATTCCGAAGCCAAAGAACAATCACGAAAGGAACGTCATGCCTAGGGATGTGCGCGGGAAACCAGTCGCCAAGCCGGCGGAAAAGAAGCCGGAGCCTATTCAGCCGGTGGAAAAAGTGGCTGAAAAGCCCAGGAAACGCCACTAATGGCAATAAAATCTACAGGGAAAGACTCAGCCGAGCTTTCCTACAAATCATCTACGCGAATCCCCGCTGGTGTATCTATCAGCCCTTTGCGCGATCAGATCATCGTAGAGCCATTAGCGGTCGAACATGGTGTATCATTCGCTGTAATCGAGCATACGAAGGCGCTCAGGGGCGTTGTGAAGGCGGTCGGGCCAGGTCATTACCCCAAGCGTTACGACCACCCAGACAAGCACCGCCGCAGCAAAATGTGGGACTCAAAGCACTTTCAGCCCACCGAGGTCAAAGTCGGGGACATTGTGGAGCTTGGCGGCTACGGATTGGATGACCGTGGCGGAATGCACAAAGGCTACAGTTTTCAAGAGTTTAGCTGGGGCGGCGTGATGCACATTGCCTGTCGAGAAGCGGATATATGCGGGATATTGGAGGCCCGAGAGCATGAAAAATCGAACAATACACCTGAAAAAGCCACTGCCGGAACCTGAGCCAGAAGGTTTGCTCATTCCGCATCACTGGCACAAAGGCCAGCTTTTGAACGTCCGCAATACCGGCGCAGATTACACCATCACCCTCCACCCAGAAGAATACGACCATCGCGCACCTGAACGCGCGCTGCATTTCACGAATCCGGCTGAGTGTCAGGACTTCATCAGCAAATGGTATCAACGCGAACACTTTGACCCGAGGGCGAGATAATGGGTATCCATAGCTCATTTACGCAGGAAGTAGCCGACCGCATCTGCGACCATATTTCAGATGGCAAGTCTTTGCGCTCATTCTGTGCTGATAACAATCTTGCCTATCGTACAATTATGGCATGGATTCAAGCCAATTCAGAGTTTGCTGCACAGTACGCGCGCGCGAGGGATATTGGGTATGATGTGATTGCCGAAGAGATACGCGACATATCAGATACGCCGGTTCTTGGTACCGAAAAGACCTTCAAAGGCAACGGCGATGTGGAGACTAAGGAAAGCGACATGCTCGGGCATCGCAAGCTCCAGATCGAGACACGCCTTAAGTTGCTGGCCTGCTGGAGTCCCAAGAAGTACGGAAGCCGCATAACCCACTCTGGCGACCCATCGGCCCCCATAGCCCTTGTCCTGAACGGCTCAGACATAGATGGCTGAATTCCAGCTAACGGATAAGCAGGAAGCTGCACAGGAGATATTGAACGGTGCTGCAACGCATATTCTGCTGGCTGGAGGTTCCCGTTCTGGCAAGACATTCCTGATTATTCGCAAAATCGTCCAAAGAGCATTGAAAGCGCCTGGCAGCAGGCATGCTGTGTTGCGATTCCGTTTGGGCCACGTCAAGCAGTCTATCGTGATGGACACCTTTCCCTCTGTGATGGCTAAATGCTTCCCCGGTGTGGCTTACGAGCTAAACAAGAGCGACTTGTATGCCATTCTTCCCGGCGGTTCTGAAATATGGTTCGGGGGCTTGGATGACAAGCAGCGTGTCGAGAAGATTCTGGGTAACGAATACTCTTCAATCTTCCTGAACGAATGCAGCCAGATCCAGTACAATAGCCGGAACATTGCGGTAACTCGTCTAGCTCAGAAGGTTTTAGACCGCGCCACAGGCAATCCGCTGGTACTCAAAATGTACTATGACGAGAACCCTCCTGATAAGGGCCATTGGACATACAAGATGTTCAAGCTATTCCAAGACCCCGAATCAAGGCAGGAATTGAACCGGGCAGATTATGGGTTCTTTCAGATCAACCCAGGTGATAACCAGCAGAATCTATCCTCTTCCTACATCCAGACGCTTGAATCATTGCCGGAACGCCTGCGCAAACGCTTCCTGTATGGCGAATTCCGCGACGCTTCACCGAATGCCCTGTTCCAGGATGATTGGTTTGAGCGTTGGCGCAACATTGACGGTATTATGCCTGACATGCTTCGCGTGGTGGTAGCCGTTGATCCTTCAGGCGCTGATGATACCGACAACATCGATAATGACGAGATAGGGATAATCGTTGCCGGGCTGGGGATTGATGGCTATGGGTATGTTCTTGAGGATTTAACATGCAAGGCTGGCCCTCAGACATGGGGAAAGGTGGCAACGAATGCTTTTGATCGTTACCAAGCCGACAGGATAGTAGCCGAAGTGAACTACGGAGGGGCTATGGTTGGGAATGTGATCCGCACCGCGCGGCCGCGCACCCCATTCCGGCCAGTCACTGCCAGCCGTGGCAAGGTGGTCCGTGCAGAACCCATATCCGCATTGGTGGAATCAGGTAAAATCAGGATGGCTGGAGTCTTTAGGGAGCTGGAAGACGAGCTTTGCGGCTTTACCACACATGGATTCACCGGAGACAGCAGCCCGAACCGAGCTGATGCCATGGTGTGGGCCTTTTCTGACTTGTTCCCTGAATTGACCAAACACGAAGACGAGATTAAGATTCCGCACAAGCAGGTATTCCGTGGCCGTACAGCACCTAATGGATGGATGAGGACATAAAATGACTGACCAAGCCAACGCACCAGCATCACGCACCGAGGAAGACCGCGAGTTTGCCGCCATCACCGAAAAAGAGATTTGGGAAGAGGCTCGGGACAGGCTGGAGATAGCCAACGAAGCCGAGACAGACAATCGCAAACGTGCCAAGCAAGCCATGCTATTCCGCGAGGGCGAGCAGTGGGATGCACCAAAGGACGTAGATGATTCAATTGAGCTGACCATCAATCTGACCGATTCATTTGTGCATCGCGTGGTGAACAACATCAAGCAACAACGCCCCAGGGGTAAGTGCCATCCTGTGGGGGATGGGGCTGATATCGAGATAGCGGATGTACTAAACGGTATAGGCCGGCACATTGAGACACGCTCCGAGGCATCCGTAGCTTATGACAAAGCCGCTGAACGTGCCGTTGATGCAGGATTCGGCTATTTCCGAATCCTGCCAGAGTTTGTTGACCCAAAATCATTCGACAAGGATTTGCGCATTACCCCAATAATGAACATCTTTACCGTGTCTATGGATCCCGCAGCCATTATGCCATCCGGAGCCGACCAAAACTGGTGCATTCTGTCAGTGAAAGAAAAAAAGCAGGAATATCGGCGCAATAATCCAAATGCCCCAATGTCAGACTGGAACGATATTTCGCGCGATACGCGAACCGCGGACTGGGAAGACAAGGAAGAAATCAGGCTTGCTGAATATTTCAGGGTGAGGGAGAAGGCCGAGAAGTTGTATCGCATCAAAGGGAAAGGCGGCGAGGATTTCACACGGTACAAGTCAGAATTGCCTCTCAATGACGATGGCAAGTTTGACATTGAGGATGTAAAGCTCAGACTGGCCCCGCGTGGCCTGTGGATTGCCGATGAACGTGATTCTGTGCGCCGGCAAGTCGAATGGTTCAAGCTCAACGGTCTGAAGGTGATCGAGCGCCAGATTCTGCCCGGACAATATATCCCGGTATTCCGCGTCGAAGGCAACGCGATGGACATTGACGGCAAAATAAGGCGCAGGGGTATGGTAGAGAGCATGATGGACCCGGCCAGGATGGTTAATTATGGCGAAGTTGCCAAGATCAAGCGCCTCGGATTGGCCCCAAAAGCTCCTTGGGTAGCAGCTGAAGGGCAGTTGGACGGTCATCCTGAGTGGGATGACGCCAACCAGAAAGCCTACAATGTGCTGACCTACAAGCCAGTTATTATTGAGACTTCAGGTGGTCCTATCCCCATGCCTCCGCCGGCCCGCCAACCTCCGGCACAGATCGAAGCTGGATTCAGTGAGTTTGTGCAGGGCATGAGGTCTAATCTTTTGGCTGTTGCTGGTATGCCATCCGAGCCAGGCCAAGACCCGCAAGGCGTAGTTGTATCAGGCCAAGCCATCAAGCGCCGGCAGTTTCTATCCGACCAGTCCCATTTCCAATATTACGATAATTTGACGCTTGCCATCGCGCAGTGCTGGAGGGTTATGGTCGAGTGGATACCTCACTATTTCAGCGAGGAGCGGATGCAAAGGGTTATTGGTGATGACTCAACCCCACAGATGGTCAAGATCAATGAAAAAGTGACAGAAGGTGGCGTATCAAAGGTCAAGAATAATTTGTCTGTCGGTCGTTACGATGTTGTGATGGACACCGGGCCGGGCTATGAGACCAAGCGCGAAGAGGGCGCAGACGCTTTGATAGACCTGCTCAAGATCGGCCCATTGGCTGAAATCGTGGCTAAAATGGGCGCAGACTTGGTATTCCGTGCAATCGACCATCCTTATATGCAGGAACTCGCTGACCGTTTGGCCGCGCAGAATCCCGAGCAGCTCAAGAAAATTATTGAGCAACTCCCGAAGCGCGCACAACATATCGTGCAGTCGATGGGGCAAGAGAATCAGCAACTCCAGAAACAGCTTGAGCAACTTCAGACTGAGTTGAAGCAAGGAATAGCCAAGGAGCATATCGTAGCAGCCGCGAAGATTCACGGTGACGAAATCAGGGCTCATACGTCATTGGCTGTCGAGGAAATCAAGGCCGGCGCAAGCCTGATGAACACCCATGTCGAGGCCGAGCACCATAGGCGCGAAGCCGAACGCATGATTGAAGCATCTCAACAAGTAGAAACACCAACCCAAGGAGCCTAGATGGACATTCGCCCGCTGCATGACCGCGTTATCGTTAAACGCATGGAAGAGAAACTGGAAACAGAGTCCGGGATTATCCTGCCAGGCAATCCGCAAGAGAAGCCCGACCAAGGCGAGATTATGGCTGTCGGCAAAGGTAAGACGGACGACAATGGCAAGCTCCAGCCATTGAGCGTGCAAGTTGGTGATCAAGTGTTGTTTGGCAAGTACGCCGGATCGATGTTCAAGTCGGACGGTGTTGAGTACCTCACCATGCGTGAGGAGGATATCATCGGAATAATCGAAGCATAAACCTTAACAGGAGGCATCATCATGGCAACAGTTGTGCTGGACGCAGGCAATATGGACGCGATTCTCAAGGACGCGGGATACGAAGCACCTGAACCGAAAGAGGTGACCAATGAAGACGGAAAAGCAGCTGCAAGTGAAGGCGCAATTGAAACAGATGCGGAAGGACTCCCCGCTGACGGGAAGGCAGTGGCGCAAGCTCATCAAGACGATGAAGAGGATGAAAACGGCCTGACAGCCGCTGAGAAAGCCGAACTTTCTGCAAAGATACAGAAAACCATCGGCAAGAAACATCGCATGCTCCGCGAGGCTGAAGAATTCGCCGCCAGCCAATACAATGAGCGCAAACTTGCAGAACAGCGCGCGGCAGATTTGCAACGCGAGATCGAGTCATTGCGCGGTGCAAAAAAAACCGAAATAGTGCAGGAAGCCAAGAAGCCATCCCGCGCTGACTTTGCCACTGAATCCGAATATATTGACGCTTCGATTTCTTGGGGAGTCGATGAAGGCCTGCGCAAGAAGGCAGCGGAAGATGCGCAAGCCGCTGCGCAACGCGCCCAGGATGCCATGCTTCAAGCCGCACAAGCGCGCATCGAAGCCGCTATTGGGCTTGTTCCAGACTTCAAGGAAGTGGTTGACGGTGCCGACATGATCGTGCCTCCAGCCATCGCCGGTTACATGCAAAAGTCTGACATGTTTGCCGAGATTGGCTACCATCTTGCAAAGAACCCGGATTTGCTAGTATCACTTAGCAAGTTGCAACCAGATGAGCAACTGGTGAAATTGGGGAGAATCGAGAGTACACTTCAACCGTTCGCAAAAGCATCCGCGAAAGTGGAAGAAGTAAAAGAAGTTAAAGACGGAATAACTCCGAGCAAAGATACGGCAATTCAGCCGAGCAAGGCCCGAGCACCAGTAATCTCACCGCTCAATAGCAGTGGCAACGCAGCAATCGAAGTCAACCCCGAGAATGTGCGGGAAGTGATTAACGATTTCGCCAAGAAAAATGGCGTTAAGTTTGCAGCCCGCAAGCGGCATTGATTAAAGACTGGTAGCCGGAATTGTATTTATTTTTGTGAAGGAGAATTATTTTGGCTAACCAGTTACTTACAATCAGCATGATAACCAATCGGGCTTTGCCTGTTTTGGCTAATCAATGCGTGCTGACTGACAAATTCAATCGCCAATACGACAAGGAATTTGGCGTAAAAGGCAAGAAAATCGGCGCAACCTGCAACGTCCGAGTACCTCCTCGTTATCTTGGGACATTCGGGCCAGCTCTGAACGTCGAACCCAGCACTGAGAATTACGTGCCAGTGCCAATTCTCTATCAGTTCCACGTTGATATTCAGTTCAACACTATCAACATGCTGCTGGACATTGATGATTTCGAGGAAAGATTCATCAACCCGGCTTGTATTGCGGTTGGAAACAGAATCGACTCTGATGGAGCTTATTTCGCTTTCCAGAATACCGCGAATCGTCTTGGCACTCCAGGAACAGCTCCAACGGCTTTCAAGAACTTCTCGGATGCCCGCGCAATTCTGGCCTCTGAAGGTATGCCAAAGGGCATGATGCCTACTGCCGTTCTGCATCCGCTGGCAATGTCCAGCATGGCAGACAGCCTGAAAGGTTTGTTCAACCCACAAGCACGTATCAGCGAAGTCTATGAGACCGGCTTGGTGGCTGCAAAGACAGCTGGTGCCGATTGGTTTGAAGACCCGAACATTGCAAACTACTCAACCGGAACGCTGACAGGTACGCCAGTACTTGCTGGCGTGACTTCTTCGGCGGGCGGTTCAGCTATCATCACTTCTGGATGGGCGCAAACCGGTGTTCTGAATCTTTCAGGTCTGACAAATACGGCTTCTCAATGCCAAGTAGGGGACGTTCTGCAAGTGGCTGGACTGTATCCTGTTAACCCACAGAACCGTGGTCGTTATGGCTCTACGCTCAAACAGTTTGTGGTTCTGCCTCCCGGTGGATATGCACAGATGAATGGTGTAGCTTCTCCCGGTGGCCCAAGTTTCAATTCAGCTACCTTGGCAGCTGGTACATTCAATGCGACGACAGGATTGTACACTTCCAGCGGTACTGGCACTCTTGCGGTTACGGTTGGCGAATGCGCAATCACAGGCGGTCAATTTCAGAACTGTGCGGCAACTTCGGCATTTACCGGTACACCGGCAGTTACCATCAACGGCGGCGCATCTGCTGGAACAAACTCGACGGAAAACTTGTATTTCCATCGTGATGCCTTCGCGCTGGCTTTCGTTGATCTGCCATTGCCGCGTACAGCTGTTGAAGCATCCCGGGCGTATGATGAGGACTTGGGGATTTCGATCCGCATAGCCACACAGTACACTATCAACAACGACGCAGAACCTACCCGTATGGATGTGGCTTATGGCTTGGCCAGCTTGTATCGTCCGTTGGCTGTTCGCGTATCAGGTTAAGGAGAATAAATTATGGCTTTCCCAGCTTCTACAAACGTTGACGGCTCGAACCCTGGGCCTAATTCGTCGGGCCTTCCTGATACCGTACAGATGCCAGTTGGCAATCTGTGGAAAATTGGTGTCTTCAACATTTCCATTACTCCCGCAGCACTTGTAACTGGCCCATCGGTTGGCGAACAGGCTTTTGCCAATACAGGCATTGGCTTGCTTACTACCGATGTGGTATCGGTTGAATTCGCTGGTGCGCAAACTGCGGCTGTTGCTCTGCTTGATGCGCGTGTATCTGCGGCAGATACGCTGGCGGTGAAGTTTCTGGCAACTGCTGGTACGCCTACTCCGGCAGCAGGATCGTATCAAGTTACGGTCTTGCGCAAACAGCCGAACTGGACAGCGCCTGCTTCTGGCAACCAGCTAGATTGGTAATCTAGTGGGGAACTTCGGTTCCCCATTTTAAGGAGATAAGATGCCTTTTACGCAATGTTACGATGTTGCCGGTCAAACTATCGGGCTTTCTGTTGCTGCCACAAGTCATGCCGCAGTAACTGTTTCATCGCAAGATCCTTCAGCTACAGCTTTGCTTGTATGCAACACGGGCACAGCTCAAACTATGTATTTGAACATTAATTCCTCAACGAATGCAGGATTAACGGCTGCTCCTGCGGCAACTATTCCTGGTGATGGTACACCGGGAAGCATTCCTGTATTGGCTTCAAGTAGCATTGTCCTCACGGGATTGAATTTCCCAGTCTCTGTTACGGGAATTGATTCAGTGGCTGGACCAACATTGATGACCGTTACCCCTGTTAATCTGATGTAGGCCAATCATGCCGACGATGCCAAATTGCGTCGGACTCGAATACGAAGCCGCTCTAGCCGCAATGGTAACGGCTGGAGTTCGCATATTGCCGCTTGGTTATTTTCAGACAGACCCAGTTACTATAAATTGGATTCAATCGACTGCTATGCCTGCCGTAGTGGTTGCGCAAAATCCTGCATCTGGCACAACTAATGTTACCGCAAATTCAGCGGTTCAACTTACCTGTGCACAATTCCCTGTCAGTGTGGCTTATCCATCTGGAGGCACAAATATATGACTATCGGCACAACGACTGCACTTAATTTAATCCAAGGCGCATTACGGCGCATCAATTCCTATCAGTCAGGCGAAACGATTGCCACTCCTGATGCGCAGGATTGTCTTGATACGCTCAATGATCTGCTGGATTCTTTGAGCCTAGATCATGAAATTAATTTTGGATCGAATGAAAATATCCTTTCATGGACTGCCGGACAGAAACTTTACAAAATCGGCAATCCGGTTTGCACGTTGCTCGGTTCGCAACCATTTACCGGAACTGTGACAAGTGGTTCGCCTACTATTACCGCCGTGACAAACATGCCATCTAATCTTGTTGGCGGACAGAATGCAGCTTATACGGTCGGTTCAGGTTCGATATTGACTGACACAGCTGGATTGATTCCGGCAAATACCACTGTGCTTTCATTTAATGCTGGTGCGCAGACTGTCACTATGTCGGCCAATGCGACAGGAACATCAAGTGGAGCAGATACCATCACCTACACTGTTCCGGGTGATTTCCCGATTAATCGTCCATTGCGCATTACGCAAGGATTCACTCGCTTCAACAATCTGGATTTCACGCTGGATGTATGTGCAACAGAATCGAAATATACCGAGATTCTGTACAAGGCACAGCCAGGTCCATGGCCTATCGTGGCATGGTACAACCCGCAATTCCCTTATGGATTGCTGAATGTTTACCAGACTCCCGGCAATGGTGCGGAAGTGCATTTGTTCACTGATACCATTCTCGGCAACCTGACACTGAATCAGATGATCATCATGCCTCAAGGCTATAACCGGATGCTGAAATGGATACTGGCAAAAGAAATATGTGCTGAATATGGCTTTCCTTTGTCCGAGTCAATCAAAGCTAATGCTGCCGAATCTTTGGATCTCATCAAGGCCATGAACGCACGTCCGGCTGGAGTGGCCAAATATGACGGCGCATTGTTGCAAAGCAATACCGGAGACTACGGGTGGATTATGACCGGGGGCATGAAATAATGCCCGGTTCAAACGGCCCTTTGAATTTCTTCGGAGATTTCGGCTTTGTCGGCGGTCAGGACATGGCCCCGAACCCGCTCCAGAATAATCAAATCTGCATCAATTTTTATGCGGAAATGGACGAGCATAATCCCAAGGAACCGGTAGGACTTTTGGGATGTCCTGGACTTGCGCAATTGATAGCCGCCCCGGGCGGTGGCGCACCTGGTTTTACTCCCACCATGACGCAATGGCCGCAACCATCAGCAGTGACAAATCTTCCTGTGCGCGGGATGTGGGAACTTCCGAACACGAATACTGCGTTGGCTGTCATTGGAAATACCTGTTATCTGGTCACGGCAAATGCCGCCACATCATCCAGTTTTCCTACGCTGTCAATGGCATCTGTCGGGACATTGCTGACCTCGACTGGCCCTGTCTGCATCCGGGATAATAACGCGGGCGGCTATGCCGTACTGGTGGATGGGCCCAATGGATACACCTACAATATCTCGACCAAAGCCTTTGTGCAGATTACTGATCCAAACTGGATGGGTGCTGATACCGTGGCATTCATTGATGGATGGTGGATCTTCAACAAGCCTGGCACGCAGACGTTTTATACCAATCAGCCGATTTACAGCATCACTTTCAACGGGCTTTATTATGCCTTGAAAGATGGCGCGACTGATAACCTTGTCGCGGTCATGGAGCACAAGGAAATGCTCTGGCTAATTGGCGAGCGAACGACCGAGCTTTGGTACAACGCTGGTGGACAGAATTTTCCGTTTCAGCGACTCGAAGGAACGCTGATTCAAACTGGATGCGGGGCCAAGCATTCTGTGTCGCGGATTTACTCGCAGGGACAGGAAAGTTTAATCTGGTTTGGGAATGATGAACGCGGCGGCAATAAGATCGTGCTCACTCGCGGTTTTTCCTGTACCGTTATTTCAACACCGGCATTCAGCAATGAGGTAGCTCAATATCCGATTACCTCTGATGCGATAGGATTCACATATCAAGAAGATACGCACGAATTCTATGTGCTAACATTCCCGACTGCGGACGTTACTTGGTGTATCGACATGCAGACGAATCTTCTGCACAAGCGGTTATCCTATGACCCATACGCTCAACAGTTTCATCGGCATCGCTCGAACTGCTTTATGAATTTTCAGGGGATGCGAATCGTTGGTGACTACCAGAACGGAGCGCTTTATCAATTGACGCGGCAAGCATATACGGATGCAGGCTGGCCTCTGTTGGCGCAGCGCCGGGCCGCGCACTTCTGGGACAAGGGTCAACGAGGGCGCGTGTTCATGGCGAGTTTGCAGCTTGATTTCAGGCCGGGTGTAGGTAATTCAAGTGGACTTGGTGTAAATCCGCAAGCAGGAATCTCAATATCACGCGATGGTGGAAATACTTTTGGGCAACGCTGGTATGCGCCAATCGGACAAATCGGAGAATATAAGAATCGCACAATGTGGCGCAGGCTTGGATTCGGTCGCGACAACGTGATCGACTTGCAGGTAATCGATCCGGTTCCTCGTGATCTGATCGGCGTGACCATTAAAGCATTCAGCACTACATGAGTCTGCCAACAAACATCCCGCCGAGTACGGTTGAATTAGGTTCTGCCAATCAAGCAGGGTTTGTGACTGTCAATCAGCCTTGGTATTTATTCCTGTATTACTTGGGGATTCAAGCGCAAAAAGTTAATCAGAATCAGTTATTGTTGACGCAAAATAGCATTGCGATAAATCAGACATTGGGCGCAGCAAACACGCTCCAGCTTTATGTTGCAACAGTCCCATTGACGCTTACGATAGGCAATTCTGCAAATTTATCTACGGTTTGGTATAACCAGATAAATGCTTACGGAGGCGCTGTAACTGTCACTCCTTACGCCACCGACAAAATAAATGGCGGAACTGCTGGTGCATCGGTAGTGGTTCCGCATGGAAATCTTGCTGAACTTTATACGGATGGTGCGGGCAATATTTTCTTGACGCTTGGAATGGTCGGGCCTACTGGGCCTACTGGGGCAACAGGAGCAACTGGAGCGCCTGGGACTAATGGGAATACAGTTCTATACGGTTCCGGTGCGCCAGCTTCCGGGCTTGGGGTAAATGGTAACTTTTATATTGATACAGTAGCGAATTATCTTTATGGGCCGAAAGCTGGTGGAGCTTGGCCGGCTGGTGTTTCGTTGGTCGGCCCTGCTGGCCCTGCCGTAGGTGGGTACTTCACCCCGCAAGTCTGGACTTCCGGCGCTGATCTTTCTCTCGGCATCGGCCAATCCGCCAGCATAACCGCCACCAATGCAACCTCTATCCCGCTGCATGTCGCTTGCGGTGATGGGCAGGTTTATGAGATGGAAATTGCGGGGAATTATACGGCGGCAGCGGAGAGTATTATTTCACATCTTCAACCAAATAACACAGTTCCAGCAACAAATAATTTTTATTTAACAGAAGATCAGATAAATAACGCCACGCCATTTTATTACAGCGGTGGTATCGTTGATGGTGGGTTTAGGTTAGAGGGTGCTGGTGCTTCGGTGCTGGCTGGTAAATATATTATTTTTACATCAACCCTTTTGAAAAAATTGCTCGCCCCAAGTTGGCTGTCGCAAATTACAGGGCAAGTCTCTACGGGGGCAATAACATCTACATGGGCTGACACCACAACCGTCTGGTCATCGCTCGGGACTATCATCATGCCGAATGCGTGGACTGGGCAGATAATTTGTACTAGAATTGCTTGATTATGAAAGAATTTTACACATATATTCATTGTCGCCCAGATGATACGCCATTCTATGTCGGCAAAGGTTCAGGCAGAAGAAGCCATTATTTTTCTCGTACTATTAGAAGCGTTTATCATGGGAACATTGTCTCTAAATACGGAGTTGAAAATATAGGCGTGTTTGTTTTCCCATGCGACTCCGAACAGCAAGCATTTGATGATGAAAGACAGCAAATAGCACAGCTTATCAGAGATGGTTATAAATTATGCAATATGACAGAAGGTGGGGAAGGAACTTCTGGATATGTTCTGGATGCAGAAATTAGAACAATCATAATAGAAAAAACCAAAATAACAAAAATGCGTCAGCGCGGGCAAAAAAAAGAAACGCGTAGGCCAACTCTCATCAAGAAAGGTCAGGTGCTGGATTTTAGACAAAGCAAAGGCTATAAAAAAAATTCAGAATCCATAGCTAAGCGAACTTTAACCAGAAGATTGAATTATCTTGAGCGGGAATTTAATTCATTAGTTTGGTCAAGTCCAAAGGAACGCAAACCAATCAGTGAATCAACCAGAATTAAAATGTCCTTGTCTCATTCTGGTAAAAATCATCGAGATTGGGGAAAGGTATTGCTGCGAATAACTTGCCCGCATTGCTTATTGACTGGCGAATCAAAGGCGATGCGCCGCTGGCATTTTGATAACTGCAAAACTGTGCGGAGAGTGGCATGATGTTATATGCCAAATACTACAGCCGAGTGGATGAAACTGGCGCAATGTCGGCAGGAATCGCCCCGCTTCCTGCGGACCCTTGGTAATTGCTAGTATCACTTCAATTTTACTATTGAGGCGCATATATATATAATACTGCCACGATTACCATATCGAGATAATTTACCTAACACAATTAGGAGTCTCGATGTCGATAGAATTCATGGTGGTCGCAGCCCCCCGCAGTGCAACTACATGGTGCGCCAATTGGTTATCCACTGATACAACCATGTGTCTGCATGGTTTGAACGCACGCCTGCATTATTCAGAATGGGACAATCTTAGCAGCACTAAAATGCTTGGAGTTTCCGATCCGTCCATCAGTCGTTTCCACGAATGGCTTAATTCTCATCCTGCGCGCAAGGTTATTATTCATCGGGACGCGAAAGAAATCGCTGAATCAATGGATATGGAAGAGATTTCCTCCGATATTTGGTGTCTCGACAAGATCAATGGGATGCACATCGAATTTAATGATTTATTCGACAATCCCAAACCGATTTATGAATTCCTGCTTCAAAAAGAATTTGATGCAGAGCGATTCGATTTGCTAAGCCGAATCCAGATAAATACCGTTCTTGAAAAAGTCAGGTTTGACAAATCCACCATGCAAAGGCTCATGGGTGAATTAAATGGATAACCTGATAATTCAAAAATTGCCCTCCCGCGCAGATATTCAGAATCTTCAGTCAGAACTTGCCAAGTTTGAGCAATCGGAAGAGTGCATAACTGAGCATCTATTTGCCAATGGCATGTACTGCCGCAAGATGATTATCCCCAAGGATACGGTAATCATCGGGAAGGTTCACAAGGAAGCGCATTTCTTCATTTGCGCTGCGGGCAGCATGAAAGTATTGTGGGATGGCGGATGTTCAATCTTGAATGCTGGCGATGTGCTTTGCTCCGAGGCTGGAGTGAAGCGGGTTATCGTGACTTTGACGGATGTGATCGGCATGAACATACACCGCACCGACAAAACCGATCTTGACGAAATCGAAGCGGAATTGATCGAGCCTGACGAAACAGCCATGTTTGATTCAGCCAACAAACTGCGCATGCGCGCGATGGAGAACTGATATGTTTGCTGCAATTATGCTTGGGGCAGCAGCGGTAGGGGCAGCCGGTTCATATTTTGGCGGACAGCAGCAAGCTGCCGGACAGCAGCAAGCCGCACAAACACAACAGGGAATGTTCAACACCATCACTTCGCAGGAGCAACCGTTCCTGCAAGGTGGCTATGGTGCGCAATCGACGCTGAGCCAGCTGATGGGTATTACTGGAGCGCCTTCGCAAAATACACCTGCCAATGGTGTCCCGCCTCCGAATATAATGCCCGGTGGAACTCAGGCTTTTGCGCCCGGCCCAGGAAATCAACCAACAACCAATTACAACACCACGCCAGTACCGGGGCAAATGGTCGGGAATACCGGCCTCAAAAATGGCTATCTTACTTCGACATTCAATCCATCGGACATGTCCAGTTCTCCCGGATACCAGTTCGCGCTGCAACAAGGCTCGCAGGGCGTGATGAATCAGGACGCAACGGCCACCGGGGCGTTATCCGGCGCGGCATTGAAAGACCTGACCAACTTCAATGTTGGAACCGCAAATCAGTATTATGGGAATTATTTCAATCAATTCCAGCAACAGCAGAATAACATCTTCAATCGTCTGTCAGGAATGACAAGCATCGGACAGAACGCAGCCGGTAATTTAGGAAATGCAGGAACTCAACTCGGATCTGGAATTGCATCTGCACAAGCTGGCGCAGCCGCTTCTGGAGCAGCTGGAACGGTCGGAGCGGCTAATGCTTTAGGCAACGGAATGCCGATGTATGCCCTAATGTCCAATGCTTCATCAAATCAGGCATATAACAACATTCCTGCGGGCGCGATTGCCGGAAATAGCACTAACATGAGCGGCTTCCAGACTCCAACCACTTACTGAGGATGACATGGCGGATTTTGGCGGACCACCCGTAGCAAATCAAATCAACACCCCGAACATGCAAACGTTGTCGGGCATGATGAATGTCATGCAACAGCAACAGAACTTGCAGACCGGGCAATTTCATCAACAGGAGGCAGAAGCTGGCGCACAGAATCAGCAGCAGCAAATGGCTGAACGCCAGACCTTGCAGAAGATGATGCTGACCGGGCAAGACCCTGACGGCAACCCGATCAAAGACCCAAACACAGGGGAAGTTAGTCCTGTTGCGCTTTCTGCTGCTGTAAATAAATACATGCCATTGACCGGGCAGGATGTGATTCAGCATGTAGTTAAATCCATGGATGATCGCCTGAAACTCAACGATTCAGTACGCCAGCTCGGGCAGAATTATCGCAATGACCTGTCCGGAATTATCGGAGCGGCCATCAAGACTGACGCGAACGCTTCCGATATTGGTTCTAAATTGGATGACTACGCTTCTCAGAATCCAGCGGCCGCCCAGACTGTTGCCATGGCAAAGCAGAATTTACAGCACCTCCCGGATGTTTCCTCAGTGCAAGACCCTGCATTGCAAGCACAGCTTCAGGCCGCGCATGATAAAAAACTGCTGAACATTCAGCAAACCTTCCTGCCAGCCTCAACTGTAGCCGCTGAACAACAGCCGGCAATGACTGGCGTTACCACTCCGGGAGGCAAGTTTCAACCCGTACAAACCAATCCTCTGTCTGCTGTGCCAATGGGTTCGGCTGGGCCAGCCACACAGCAAGGAATCGCTCCACAGGTGTACACGAACGCAGCTGGTCAGCCGGTATTCCTTGGAGCTGGGCCATCACCCATTGCAGCCGCATCCCCTGGTGGTGCGAACACGCCATTCCCAGCAAACTACAACGTGCAAGGAATGCAGTCTGCAACGGCGAACATGACCAACCATTTCGACAGCCTAAATGCGGCCGCTCAGTCCATGCCGCTTACAACGGCGCTTACCAAAACCATACAGGGCTTGGCTCCTACAGCATTTACCGGCGTTGGCGGCGATAAGAAGCAATATACCGCTGGGCTGATGAATGCTTTGGGAATTGGCGACAAGTTCACCGGCAATTCTCAGACCGACACCAATCTGATGAACAAAGCAATGGCACAACTGAATATCTCTACCCCGGCCGGCACGGATGCCGCTCGCGCGCTTGTCGAAGCCGGACAGCCAAACAGCCACATGAATCAAGCCGCGATTCAGGAAGCGGCTGGGACTATTGCCGGACAGGTCAAAATGAACGTAGCCGAGCGTAATTTCCTGAATTCCACCCGTTATGAGAACGGGGGGGCCGGTGATCCTCAAGCCTATCAACAAGGGCGGCAATGGTTCGAGCAGAACGCCGACCCCCGTATCTGGCAATATGAGGACTTGATGAAAAACAATCCCGCGCAAGCAAAGGCATTCATCGCGCGCCAGCCGGACAAAGCTGACCTGATAACCAAAACTCAGGCACTCGCTGGCGCAGGGTTCTTCAAATGAATCTAGCCGAACAAATGGCTGCTGATGCTGGGCCGATTTCTTCTGTCCAGCCTACACAGAGCTTAGCTGACCGCATGGCTGCCGATGTGGCCAGCTCTCCCGATACTGCCGTTGCTCAACCAACTGGCCCAGCTGTTACGCCTGCCGAAAGCCTTGGCAAAGGTTTTATGGACACAATCAACGGTGGCGCGCGCATCTTGACGCACATGCTGCCTGATTCCGTGGTGAATGCCGGAAACAAGCTGAACAATGTTATAGCCGATAAAACCGGACTTGTTGCCCCTATTCCTGATAGCGGATTCGACCAGATGTTGTCTGATCGTGAATCTCAGTATGACGCTGCCAGAACTGCGGCCGGACAGACAGGAATTGACTGGTGGAGGCTTGCCGGTAATGCAGTTCAGCCAGCTAATTACATTGGTGCAGGTGGTGCTGCCGGGGCGACTGTTTTAGGCCGTGTCGGGCAATCTGCATTGCAAGGTGGGGTATTGGGTGCTGCACAAGGTGCGGCACAGTCTACCGCTCCCGGTCAAATGTGGTGGGATACCGCAAAAGGTGCAACTTTAGGCGCAGGGACAGGTGGAATAATCTCCGGGGCCGTGGAAGCAATTGCTCCTGCTCTGACTTGGGCGATGAACAAAATCCGCCCATTGATTGCCAGTGGGGATGCTCCAAGTTCTGCCGGTGCTGATACCGTCATCAATAACGCATTAAAGGCCTCGAACGTCGATCCTGCCAGTGTTGATATGTCCATGCTCAAAGGAATGCGCCAGGACGTGCAATCGGCCTTAGATAACGGCTCCGACGTATCGCCACAGTCCATAGTGAACCGCGCTCGGGCAGAATCTCTCCCAGTCCCTGTTCAACTCTTGCGCGGGCAGGCTACAGGTGACCCGATGTTGTTTTCCCGCGAACAGAATCTGCGCGGAATTGACGGAGTTGGCGAGCCGATCACTAGCCGCTTGCAACAACAGAATGCGGCTTTTGTCGGCAACCTTGATGCCTTGGGTGCAAAGAACGCAATGGACCCGGTATCGTTCGGCTCTCAGTTTGCTGGAAAAATCCAGTCAACTTGGGACGCTTTGCAGCAACGCAAGAATGATCTTTACGATGCCGTGAAGAACAATGCAGGGCAATCGGCTGCAATGGATGGCATAACAGCTGCCAGCAATATCAAGGCCGCTCTGGATACGCCTCAGGCCAGCCATGCCTACGACCTGCTCCCGTCAAATATCCAGCGCACCATAGATGACTTGGGAAGCGGAGAATTACCCTTTACCGTTGCGCAAATGCAGGGACTCGACAAGATGTGGGGTGATGCCGCGCGAGGTGCTGATGGATCAACCGCCTATGCCATTAATACAGCCCGCAGGATCATCGGTGAGGCTCCGGTGACTGACGAGACCGGCGATGCGGCAAAACAGGCTTATTTTGCCGCCCGGCAAGCACATGCGCAGCAAATGTCATTGATCGATCCGAAGTTGCCGAACGGGATGCCGAACCAGAATTATCAGCCGTTGGTGAAATCTGTGGTCATGGATGGCGCACCGCCTGAAAAATTGTTCGCGTCCAACTTCCTGAATGCGCCTCCATCAGTAGCGGCAAAGAACATGCAATTCCTGTCCACGATTGACCCCAATGCGCCGCAAACCGTTGGGACTACGCTGGTGGGCGAAATCAAGCGGCAGGCCCTTAATTCGGCCTCCGATGATCGCGGTACGGTATCTGAGGCGGTCTTGCGCGGTTGGGCTAATGACCCGGTGAAATCGGCTCGACTTGATGCCCTGATGCCACAGCCAGCAGTGAATACTTTTCACAACCTGGCCGCAACGGTTGAGGCTGCGAAAAAGCAGCCTGTCGCCTCGGCGGTCAATTCCTCGAATACGGGTTCGGCTTTGCTCAACGCCGGAATCTCGATGGCAAAAAATAGTACGCTTGCTCAAATAGGCCAGCGTTTGCCATTGATGAACACGGTTGTGCAGGGCATGAATGCAGCTAAAACTCAGTCGGCGGTACAATCTGCACTGAATCCCGGCGTGACGGTTAAGTCATTGATGCAAGCCACTCCGGTACAGGCTCAGAACCGCAAGCTGTTAAGTAATATCCTCACGCCTGCGGCGGTAGCTGGCGAGCAATCGGCCCAAGGGCCTCAAGACTAGGTATTGTATGATAATAATTATTGCAGGTAAAAGAATCATTCGAGCAGTTTTGTCGTCCACGGTTACCTCCGGGCGCGACTTTAACACGAGGCAATCACAATGACCACATCCGTTGGAATCTCACCCAGCCCTATCCTGAGCTTCACCAACAACGCCGGACAGCCGAACGCTGGAGGCACTCTGCTTACTCAAGTTGGCGGAGTCAACTATCCGACCTATCAGGATTCGGGTGGGGTAACTGCTTTGCCGAACCCGATCCCGCTTAATTCTCGCGGTGAGATTTCCAATGCTGCCGGGACTTCGTGCCAGTTGTTTCTGGTAACTGGTGTTGCGTACACCTTCACGCTTTATGACGTGAACGGGAATCAGCTTAATCAGTCAACGCACGTTTATGGAGGGCCTAGCGGATCGCCATTTTATGCGGATGCGGGTGGTACAGCAGATGCGATTACTGCATCCTACACAGTTCCGAGTGCTGCGCTTGTTGATGGCTACACGCTCTGGCTTGACATTGCCACTCCGAACGCAACCACTACGCCGACTTTTGCGCCTACGCTGAATGGAGCGGCACAGACCGCGCATACCATCGTGAAGCTGGTGGGCAATGCTGAAGTCGCACTTGCTGTTGGTGACCTGCAAGGGGTTGTTACGCTGATTTACGATGCAACTAATACGGTGTGGAGATTGCAAAGTGCGGCACTGGCGAATGCTACTGTATTGAATGCCACGAACGTCACTGGAAGCGCAGTCGTTACAGGTGAAGTGCAGTCTGGGACGAATCCAAAGT